>Ga0206918_1096_pt1 | contig 20254 bp, 19 predicted proteins | sample Alteio_BWOrgHeat_69_FD_152950 | JGI IMG/M metagenome (GOLD analysis project Ga0206918, IMG submission 152950) | Enriched cells from forest soil in Barre Woods Harvard Forest LTER site, Petersham, Massachusetts, United States -... | ecosystem: Environmental > Terrestrial > Soil > Temperate forest >... | reverse complement strand
AAATAAAAAGGGCTATTGATAGAAAAGAGATAACACAGGCAGAAATTGATGCGCATTGTCGTAAAATACTTATGGCTAAAGCATGGACAGGGTTGAATCATTACAAACCTGCTGTACTTAAAAACCTGACAAAAGATATTAACTCTGTTGATGCTGATTATATAAGTAGGCTCATAGCTGAAAAAACAATTACAGTACTTTCTAATAAAAATAATCTATTGCCATTAAAACGGCTCGATACGTTACATATAGCTTCACTTATGATTGGGGATTCTATAGAAAATGTATTTCAAACAAGGCTAGCTACCTATACTCAGATGGATAACTATAATATGAGCCTCTATAGCTCTGACAGCGTGATGAAGGCTACTTATCAAAAATTGAAAAAATACAATCTTGTAATTATCGGAGTGAATCGTACGAATAATCGCCCACAAGATACATTTGGTATTACGAAGGTTGCGATAAGAATGATTGATACTCTTGAAAAAAGGACATCTGTCGTGTTGGATTTATTTTCCGATCCTTATATGCTTTCTTATTTGCCACAGGCACAAAATGCGAGTGCATTAATCATGTCATACCAAAACACGCCATATATGCTTGATTATTCTGCACAGCTTATTTTGGGTGGAATAGGAGGAAAGGGCACACTTGCCATCTCTGCTTCGGATACATATAAACGAGGAGCAGGGATAAAAACCACTCAAATAAGATTAGAATATACCACACCAGAAGAACTTGGTATTTTACGTGATAAGCTTGCTCAAATTGATACTATAGTAAACTTCGGCATCAAGCAAAATGCTTATCCGGGATGTGTTATACTCGCGGCAAAAGATGGGAAGGTGTTTTATGAAAAAGCGTTTGGAATACAAAATTACAAAGACACTACACGAGTGCATTTAGATGATGTATATGACCTTGCGTCTATAACTAAGGTGGCTGCTACAACTGCGGCACTAATGAAACTTACTGACGATAAAAAAATAGACTTGAATAACACTTTGCCAACCATTCTCCCCAAGGCTAAAAAAAGCAATAAAAAGAATATTTCTATAAAGGATATTCTTGTCCACCAAGCAGGACTTAAACCCGATATTTTCTTTTATAAGGAAACAATGAATGGAAATAAATACCGGGATGGTATTTATAGTAGTGATTCAACAGCTAAATACCCATTTGCTGTTGCTGCACATTTATATATTAGAAAGGATTACAAAGACAGTATTATAAAAGAGATACTACAATCGCCTATTGATAAAAATCCAATATTAAAATATAGCGATCTCGGTTTTATTTTGCTTGGATATTCTATTAATAATATAACCGGGATGTCATTGGATAACTATGTAGATAGAAGTTTTTATAATCCCATGGGCTTATCAACAATGGGTTATAAGCCGTTGCGAAAAATGCCGATTTCAAGAATTATTCCAACTGAATATGATAGTGTATTTCGAAAACAATTATTAAGAGGATATGTGCACGATCCTTCGGCTGCCATGTTAGATGGTATTTCAGGCAATGCAGGTTTATTTTCAGATGCTACAGACCTTGCTTCGCTTATGCAAATGTTTTTACAAAATGGCACTTATGGAGGAGTAAGATATTTGGATAGTTCAACTGTAAAAATATTTACCTCATGTGTATATTGCGATAAGGGAAATAGGCGTGGCTTAGGTTTTGATAAACCTGAACCGGATACGACGAAAGAAAGTCCTGCTTGCCGTTCCGCCTCTCTTGAGAGCTATGGCCATTCAGGGTTTACTGGTACCTACGCTTGGGTTGATCCAAAATATGGAATTGTTTATATATTTTTATCTAATCGTGTGGCTTCGGGTTCTGGCGATAATAAACTAGCCAAGCTTAATATCCGTACTAATATACAGCAGGTACTTTATGATGCTATAGGAGTAAAATAAGTATTTTAAGTAAATGAATGCTATAAAATATTTCAAATCACTTACACTACCCCAAAAGCTACTATGCTTTATTATGGCTGTGTTTGGTTGTATATTTTATGCGACTGTTGTAGGTAATCATTATTATTTTCGAACTGCTACTTGCGATTATGCCGTTTACAATTTTGCATTTTGGGATTATTCGCATTTTCATATAAGCCCGGTACCATGCTGGTATGAATTTAAAAGAGGACCTATTACATTTATACAAGACCATTTTTCGCTTACTTTGATGTATTTTGTGCCTATTTATTGGCTTTTTAACTGGCTTACCGATTCATATACGTTACTTCTTTTACAAGTAACAATGACCTTAATTAGTGCTTGGGCAATATATAGATTAATAAAATTAAAAACGAATGATGAGTGGTTGGCTGTACTTTCAGTTTTATATTATTTTCTTTTAATTGGGCACTATTGCTCCTTTAATTCCGATTATCATGATTTGACATTGATATGTTGCATCATTCCTGTTTTTTTGCTTTGTTTCGAATTACGTAAATACATAGCTGCTTCTATATTATTCCTCCTTCTATTGTTTGCAAGAGAAGATATTTCCCTTTGGCTTATTTTTATTTTTATAACTCTAATAACATGGCATTGGAAAGAAAAAAAAGTTGTAGGTTATTGTATCATAGGAATTTTAGTATCTATTGCTTACTTTATAGTATTATTTAAAGTTTTAATACCTATGGTGGAAACACCTAATATACAATACACTCTTTTTCAGTATACCGCGTTAGGCGCAACGCCCGGAGAAGCTTTTATTTATATTATAAAACATCCGTTAGATACTCTTAAGTTACTATATGTAAATCCTTTGCCGAATCATGTTTTTGATGGAGTAAAACGAGAGTTTTATCTGGTGTATCTAATTTCAGGTGGATTTTTATTGTTTCTGCGTCCTCAATACTTTATTTGGTTTATTCCTCTTATTGCTCAAAAAATGTTTAATGATAATCCTGTTCGTTGGAGTATGGTTGGATATTATGGTGATCAGGTAACTACCATATTGCCTATAACAGTATTTCTTATAATAGCTAAACTTAAAGTAAAAAAGGTACAATATTCATTATCGATATTGGTATGTATACTTGCCCTCTTTATAACGGGATATATGATGAATAGCAATAATCGTGCAATATATTGGGATAGTAGCCTTAAAGAGAATATTTTTAATTCTAAGTTTTATCATCCTGCCTATGATGCAGCAAAAATTCACATTGATTTGAAGTTAATACCGTCCAATGCTAAAGTATGTGCGTCTGAATCTATACTTCCACATTTAGCACAACGTATGTGTGGGTATGAATTTCCGGATGTAGAAGATGCAGAATATCTTGCCGTATTTACATACCATGATTACTATATGACCGATGCTAGAACCTACTCAGAAAAATTAAATAGTTACATACTTAATCCTTCATGGAAGATAATAGAGTATGATCCACCTTTTCTATTGATGAAAAAAATACAATAATAAAACTTATTGCTTATTATATCTACCTTGAACGTGATTTAGCTTTATTTTAAGAATATCAATAACCATATTTATTCCTTCTTTTGCAAGGCTTATGGTGGAGGGTTCATTGGTTCTTAATTTGATGGGTAGTCGCTTAATATCGTAGTTTCTCTTCAGTGCTATATAAAGTAATTCTACATCAAATGCAAAACCATTTATTCTGTTTACGGAAAATAAATCTTCAGCAACATGCGCTCTAAATCCTTTTATTCCGCATTGTGTATCGAACATTCCTGTAGTTACAAATCGGCCTACGAGAAATGAAAAAAATTTACTGCTAATATTTCTTGTTCTGGATATTTGGGTAAAGTAGATAGAATCCTGAAGGGTCCTATCTCCAATAACCATATCAAATTCTTTAAAATCCAAATAATATAAAAACTGTTCAAAAGCATCAAGTTCAAAGGGAATATCTACATCGGTAAAAATCCTAAAGTTTCCCTTCGCATGACGCATTCCTTTTTGAACAGCAGCTCCCTTACCCGTGTTCTTAGTGTTTTCTAAAAAGATGCAGTCATATTCTTCGGCAATTTTTTTTGTAGCACCATTATCATTTGAACCGTCATCAACAACAATTATTTCGTGTTGAATATTTTTTTTGTTCAAATATTCAGTAAGTAAGGGTAAACTAAGTGATAATATGGAACTTCCTTTATAAGAGGGAAGAATAATACTAAGCATAATTTTATAACTTGTAATACCGGTTATTTTTAAATATGTATTCTGCAGTTTGCTCGTATATATTGGTAGAGAGAGGTTTCAGCCAAAATTCATCAAGAATTATTTTTCTATCTTTTGCTAAATCATTATTCCACAAAGTTATTTTTATTTTATCAGAGGCGTGCCGTATTTTAATTTCATGTTCTAACAGTGCCCAGTTAGCATCCAATGTTTTTAAAAGATGAAAGGGAGCAGTATATTCTGAATTATATAACTTTCCTGTACTATCTTTTAATAAAATCTCAATTGTACCTCTGGGGTATAAATCGGTTGTAAAATTGTACATCCAAAAGGAAAAAATATAATTACTGTCTTTGTAAGTTGGAAGGGTTCCTTCATATAGCACATTATAGTTGTTTATATAGCCTGAATAAGCTCCTTTACCTGCATAACTGATAGAATTGGGTTTATCTTCATAGTCGTAATGAACAAAATTCTTTACGGAATCAGTAGAGTAATAATTATCTATGGGATAGGTTTTTATTTTCAGAAATTCATTTTTTGTTTCAATAAATAAGGAATCGGTGTAATGTTGTAATGTTGAATATTTTAACTCATATATCGAATAATTCGGTGTTTGTAAAAGAAATGTGCATTTTGAAAGTAAATGTGCTTCACGTTCATTTATTTTATTGGGTTGGACCATTATAAGGAATGGTTTTTTGTTGGGCATGTCTTTTAAAAAGTCAAGTTCTTTATAGGGCTCTAATATCAGACAGATATTTTTATAGGTCTGGCTGAGAGAGGTTCTGCTTAATGTAACAGCAGTGGTTGGCAAGCCGGATTTTAAAGAAACAATAAAAACATATTTAAGTATATCGGATTGAGCATCAATCCATACATTTTCCGAGCCAATATGAAAATAAGGCAACGGAATAATTGCCTGATATTTTGTTAAGTCAATACTCTTTAGCCACTTGTTTTGAGACGAATTATTTTGCTTGTCCGTTAATTCTTGAATGCTAGCGTTTAGGAAATCCTGCTGATGATTAACATAAAAATAAACATCCATAAACATAGCTACTAAGGAAACTAAAATAAGTCCAAATTTTAAGACGTTCTTTTTATTCTTGGCCCAATAATATAAATTATAAAAAGCAACAATATTCATAGTATAAAAAAACAGCCAGCTGAATCTGCCTAATGCCCTCAATTCTTTTAATGGCCCAATGTAATGAATAAAGAAATCTTTTTTCCAGATAAATGGATAGCCAAAAGAATATAACAGGGAAGCCATACTTGCCCAAAAGAAAATATTCAGAATCTTTTGATCGGTTACAAATACTGCTTGCTTGAATTCTTTCCTTACTATCTTTTTAACGGTAAGTATAAGAAGGACAAAAAATGAGAATACTGCCACCACTCCGATATAAGAAATGCCCTCCCAATCAAGAAAACCAGTGGGTTTGTATATAATGCGAGCAATATTTTCATATGGCTTTCCAAATGGGAAAAACACTCCTGTCCATGAAGAAATATACTCGAAAAACCCCCAAGGATATTGCGTTCTATCGTCAATAGTATTTGTCTGGGAAAGAATGCCCGTTAATATTATAAATGGAAGTATAATTTGCAAAAAGCAGTGTTTTACTATAAAGGTTATACTGGAAAAAAACTTCTCGCGTGAAAAAAATAATGCCGTCCAATAGAAAAAGGAAATAAAACAAAAGGCAACAAAAAAATAAAAATGACAGGTTATACAAAAGAAGGTATATAATCCTATGCCAATACTTTTTTTGAAAGAAGGATTTTGATAGAATTTTATGAGTAAATACATGTATAGTGGTATGCAGAACTCATAGGATAGCGTTCCTCCTAAGCGTTGCATTTGTGGCGAAAGAAAAGCAATACACACGGCGGCAACGGAACTATAGTATTGTGGTAAAGAAAATTCCCGAAAAATTAAATAAACGCTCAATGCACAAACTACAATAGATAATAACATAAAGAGATTAATTATTCCAATAGTATATCCGGCAATGGGGAATATGTTGTTAATAAATCTCACCACACCTGTAATTGGAATGTGTCCCCCCGTAAAAAAAATATTCTCACCATACGGATAATTCATTCCGGAAGTATGGAAAAACAATTTATCGTAATTAATATGATATAATGCGGAATAATAGGATTGTAAGGCATCTCTGCTATCGCCAAAAAAAATGGTGTTACAATTATTGAAGAGTTTCCCATAAAACACTTCAAGCATTATAAATGAAAGGATTATGGTAAGTAGAAATCCGTTTTTAAAAATTTTCATCAGTAGTCATTCATTTACTGTATAGTACCAATATTAAGCATATGGTTGTTTTCTATAGAAATAATATCTTTACGGAATAATGTCATTAAAGATTGATATTGCCTTATGGAGCAAAGATATGAATAGCATGATTACACTTAAAGATCAATGAAGAAAATTCCCTTAATTGTAATTTTTGCAACATTAATAACATGCCTGTATTTTACTGTTCAGAACCGATGGAAAGGAGATAATTGGAAGACTACCATTAATGCTGATGGGTATGGTTATTATGCCTATTTGCCCTGCATATTTATTTATCATGGGTTAGATTATAAAAGAGCATGGAAGGAAGAACAAAAAATTACTCCCGGGGCTATTGGTTTTACAATGGAGCTTCCTCACAATAAGGTTTTAGATAAATGGTTTCCCGGAGTTGCCCTTTTGCTTGTTCCTTTTTTCTTAATAGCCTATTTACTTAGCTATCTATTCGGTTATAGCATGGGGGGATATGAATTTCTTTTTCAGGCATCTGTTAGCCTGGGAGCATTGTTCTATCTTATTGCAGGGCTTATCTTTATAAGTAAGCTACTAAAGAAATATAATATTCCTGAGTTTATAATCGGGTTCACACTTGTTCTTATTGTATTTGGCACTAATATATTTTATTACTCTACCATGGAGCCCTCAATGAGTCATGTATATTCATTTGGGCTTACGGCAATTTTTCTATTCTATACAAAAAAGTCCATAGATGAATTCAGACTGAAGAACCTCCTACCTATGGTAATATCTATTAGTATTTTGGCGCTTATTAGACCTACTAATTTACTCAGCCTTGCTTTTATTCCATTTTTAGCCGGAAGCTCAAAGAATACAGTATTATTTATTACGAGTTTTTTCAAAAGTAAAAAAACACTCCTTCTTTTGTTCATTGCAGCGAGTATCCTTTTTATTCAATTTTTTCTTTGGTATTTGCAAACCGGTCATTTTTTCATATGGAGTTATTCCGGCGAAGGTTTTAATTTCAAAACTTTTCACTTTTTCGACATACTAGTAAGCTACCGTAATGGCTGGTATGTATATACACCACTGATGTTTATTGCAACTTTGGGTGGATTGATTACGCTATATAGACGTAATATTTTTCTGTTTTTTAGCGCCCTATTCTTTTTTCTTTTGGTAACCTATGTTCTTTCCAGTTGGTGGGCATGGTGGTATGGCGGTGCTTTTGGCTTGCGAGCTTTTATTGACTTTTATTCCATTTTTGCACTTTTACTGTCCATCTTCCTAAGTTCCTTAACTTCTCTGTGGAATAAGGTTACTATTACGTTTATTGCTTGTTTATGTATAGGACTTAATATCTTTCAAACTAATCAATATATAAACTCTATTCTTCCCCCCGATGGAATGACTCAAAAAAAATATTGGAAAATATTTCTTAAAAATGATTCATTTTACAAATACCTGTTTGACTATCCCGATACTTCTGACTTTATTTTTTTGAATAGTCCCATTTTTAAAAATGACTTCGAACAGAATACATGGGGAAACAACCAAGACATTACTAATAGATATGCCCATAGTGGAACTCATTCTGCTTTTATTGATGAACAAAATCAATTTTCCCCCGCATTGGTATTGAAGGCTTCAATGATTCCTCAAATTAGCCCACTTAGTATTTATGTGAAACTTTGGACATATATGCCCGACTTTAAAAATAATGCTACAATTATAGTAAGCGTGAAAACTGAGAAAGGTGATTCCTATTTTTGGAAGTCAAGCAAACTTCAGTCATTTGTATTTGACCGTAACGTATGGACACAGGTATATGGCTTAATGAACTTACCAATTTTCAAAAACCCCTCAGATAAAATAAGTGTATATATATATAATACGAAAAGTGGTGTATATATTGATGATGTGGAAGTAATGTTCGGAAGACCGAAATAAAAAACCACTTTGGAATTTCACATTATGGAGGTTCTCAAGCTATAAGAATAAAGGTTACCGTATCTTCTTTCCTGCCACAAAGTCCTTTAAATAGAAGGGCTCGTAGTAAGCTACGTCGGCAAACTGTTTTTGTAGGAATGCTTCCTCAGATAGCCGCATCATATTTTGGGCCGAGGCATAAACATCATCAACCCAAATGCGTTGCATATCATTCGTTGGTGATAAGCTTTTCATTTTAGGCATTCCGTCTCCCACAAAGGCAATTGTATGTCCGGTAAGAATTTCACTAAAAGAATTTTCATCAAGAATTTTAGCCTCTACGGGTATTATCTCCTTTCCTTCAAAGTCATATACCGCAGTGTAAACCTCCAATCTTCTTGCATCAATCATTGCACAGTAATAAATGTCTTTTTGTTGAAGTTTTTCGGCAGCTGCAAGTGCCATAGCCTTTAAGGTGGGTATAGCAATTAAGGGTTTATCTAATGCATAACATAATCCTTTGGCTGTAGATGTTCCAATTCTTAAACCTGTATAAGAGCCAGGCCCCGTGCCAACTGCAATAGCATCTAACGCAGAGTAGGGTAGGGCCGCCTGTTCCATTAGTGTATTAATAAATACTACTAGCCTTTCTGCATGTACATTAGGTTCTGCAGATTCTTGTACTCCAATTATTTTACCATCTCTGGATAGTGTTACCGAACAAACGGCCGTCGCCGTTTCTATATTTAATATGGTTGCCATCAGTAATTACAAAAGTAGTATTCTCTATAGCATCACGAAAAAAATATCAAGATGTGTATTGTATTCATAAATTATTATTAATATTGCAGTCGAATTCCCCCCTCGTTTTTCCCACCACATATTATTTCCTACTAGTAGTTTTCTTCCCCCTTGTTTGTTACCAATCAAATTATTTTATTAAATATATACTATGTACGACATTCTTGAACTTAATGCTAAATCGCTTGTACAACTGCGAGAAATAGCCAAAGAACTACAGCTTCAAAAGGTAGAGCACCTTAAAAAGCATGATATTGTTGCTAAAATATTAGATGCACAGGTTTCTAATAAACCAACTACTGAAGAAGTAAAAGAAACTGTTGAGCCTATTGCAAGCGGTGAAGATACTCCCGTAATTCCGGTTGAAAAAACCGAGAATATTGAATTTGAAGCTCCTATGGAACCCTTGTCTGACCTTAATACAGCGGAGGATCCTAAAGTATCTGCTCCGATGGAAATGCCATCTAACAATACAGCACCCAAAGAGGCTCCTTTAGATTTTGGTTTTACTGAAAGAACACAAGAACCCCCTAAACCCAAAGAGCCTGCATACAACTTCGATAACATTGTTAAAGCTGAAGGCGTGCTTGAAATTATTCCGGAAGGATATGGTTTCTTACGCTCTGCCGATTATAACTACCTGAATTCACCGGATGATGTATATGTTTCTCAAAACCAAATAAGATTGTTGGGTTTGAAAACCGGAGATACTATACTTGGGTATATTCGTCCGCCTAAAGAAGGTGAAAAATACTTCCCTTTAGCTAAAGTGGAACTTATTAATGGAAAAACTCCCGATTTAGTTCGCGACCGTGTGCCTTTTGATTTCCTTACCCCTTTGTTTCCTTATGAAAAGTTTAACCTGTCGGCTCACCCGCAGGCTACATTGTCCAGCCGTGTGGTAGATATGTTTACCCCCATTGGTAAAGGCCAAAGAGGGTTGATAGTATCTCAACCTAAAACAGGTAAAACTGTTTTACTTAAAGAAATTGCCAATGCCATTGCCTCCAATCACCCGGAGGCATACCTTTTAATATTGCTTATTGATGAACGTCCTGAGGAGGTAACCGATATGGCCCGCAGCGTTAAAGCCGAAGTTGTGTCTTCTACCTTTGATGAACCGGCCGAACGCCATGTACGTATTGCCAATATTGTGTTGGAAAAAGCTAAGCGTATGGTAGAATGCGGACATGATGTGGTTATTCTTCTCGATTCCATTACCCGTTTGGCACGGGCATATAATACAGTATCTCCTGCATCGGGTAAGGTTTTATCGGGTGGGGTAGAGGCTAATGCACTCCAAAAGCCTAAACGCTTTTTTGGTGCTGCCCGTAAAATTGAAAACGGAGGCTCACTTACCATTCTGGCTACAGCCCTTATTGATACGGGCTCTAAAATGGATGAGGTTATTTTTGAAGAGTTTAAGGGAACAGGTAATATGGAGTTGCAGCTTGACCGCCGCCTTTCTAACAAACGTATTTACCCTGCTATTGATATTGTTGCTTCCAGTACTCGCAGAGATGACTTGTTGGTAGATAAAAAGACCTTGCAAATGCTTTGGGTATTGCGTAACCACCTTACCGATATGACTCCTATTGAAGCTATGGAATTCCTTAGGGATAGGCTTGCCCGTAGCAAATCAAACGAGGAGTTTCTTATCACTATGAACGACTAGGTCCGAGCCGGACTGGCATATAAAGGGAGCCGGACAGGCATCCGAAGGTCGGGCAATCAATTAATAAGGCTTGAACTGTCATGCTGCACTTGTTTCAGGGCTATCCAAATACTTGCGGTTTTTACTCGTAAAATAACAACGATTAACAACGGAAATAACAAGGGATTTACAGTAAAATAACAACGATTGTTGATTTTCTGCATTTTGTAACAATCTGAATGATAGTGTTTTATAAACAAGCCCGTTGTTAATAACAACGAATAACAATGAGCGTATAAGGCGTAAAATTCCAATGCGGGTTTCCATGCTGCAAAAATAAAGCATGAAAAAGTGTTTTTATAAAAAGTCATTGACTTGTCCGATGTTACGCAAGTAGATACTATTTAGGAATAGCTGTAGGTGGTTTTACTTTAATTTTAATTGTGCGCATTCCAAATATGCCATCAGTTATAACATATAGCAATCCATCAAAAAAATCGGTAGAAGTTTCTATAGTATAATTACAATCAATAGGCAAAGGAGGCTGCTGAGTACTAATTGGAAGCAGGCCCCAAAATAGATATACATTTTTTGTTTTGGAATATATTACGGTAGCCTTGTCTTTAGCTGTAAAATTATTTCCATTTGAGCCCACATCCACTCGTGAAACATAACATGAACTTAATCCTAATGATATGGTTAAAGTTAGACTAAGAAGAATGATAAATGTTTTCATAACTACAAGTTTAATAATTAACACACAAAAGTATAAAATATCCTCTATACCAGACAGATAGTGTACATCAGGGTCTTTTTATTATGTTAAATAGAAAAGGATGAAAATCTCCCTGTCTAAAGGGTAGGCTAAGCTAAAGGCTTTGTAATAAGTTCTCTTAGCTTGTTATTTATATCTATGCTTGTTTCATCTTCCTTACCATTAGCAACCGTTTTGGTTGTAATACGGACACTTACAGTTACATTTTCGCTTAAAATCTTATATTTTTCACCTGCATAGGCGTGTAGTCTCTTTATGCGTTCCTTCATTTCCGGCAATGCCATAATGGCATCTCTTAGTTTCTTGTCCATTTCGTTTTATTTCTGCAAAGTTAGTCACTTTCAGCAACACTATAAATGTTATGGGATTATTATATAAATGTTATTATGATCCCACCATGCATTTTCTGATTATTCAGCCCCATATATTTGTTTGCCGTAAGAGAACTTTTAATTGTGTTAGATAGCCCGTTATTCAATCCCTGCTTGGTTAGTTCTCGTAAGTGTTAGTGATTAGGAAACCTATATTGTAATTATGAATAACAAAAATACTCTCCGTGCAAGCATACTTACTTTTACGCTTATTTCCGCTGTAATGTATTTTACCGGGCAAATGTGCGGATCTCCTCAGTCGTTACTTCATTATTTGATAAATGTATTAAGCATTGCATTTCTATTAACTTTCTGCCTGCATAAATATGTTTACAAGCAAAAGGAAGTAGAAAGCGAAAGCCAAAATCCGACGATAACTTATTAATAAAAAATGAGTGGTTTGGGGTTGGAATCCAAACCAAGGAAACTAAGATAATTTTCTTTTCTAACTTTGGACATCAGAAAGTTTTTGTAAAAAATCTTAACAGTCTTGTTACTCATTAGATATATAGAATGTTCCGCAAAGATACAAATAAAAGTCTTATAATTTACATTATGTTAAATAGCTTGTTCATTGCAGTTCAGTTAGTTAACTTGTTTTTGTTGTCTTCATTTGCTACCCATATCCTTTTTCTTCTATTCATATTTTTGACTGAAAAAGTCTACCCGCAAATTCCCGACAAACGATTGAAAGCCCATTACGGACTTTGCCTCTTTTCACTCGGCACGGATAAATGAAGCATGGCTTCACTTATTTCTCCTAAAGTCCGTAATGGGCTTTCAATCTCAAAAAAAGTTAATCCCATGCACGTAAATTTACCAATCAGTACCAACGTCCATAAGCTATTTCCCCTCAATGCCTACGGCAAATCGGTAACATAATATAGATTTATAGGCGAGCCCCGCTACCCATCAAAAAATGCGCAATTAAAGCTGTTTTAAACGGGAATAATTGCGGTAAATCATATCAGGAGTGCATAAGCCCCCTTGGAGTGTTTTTAGGAGCAGGAAAACAGCCCAAACAGCCGAACCATCGTTCCTTCATTTCCGGCAATGCCATCATGGCATCTCTTAGTTTCCTAGTTAGGAATTGTATGTTTAAGAATATTTAACATCTCTTATTCTATATCTATAGAATTATTCTTAACTTTGTATTTGAATCAGAATATTACATTTGCAAAAAAATAATTTATATGGCTGAATCAGATAACATAGTAATTACATCACCATCAGATAAGAATTTTATTGACCCTGCATCTCCTCATCTCATTAAACTTTATGGAAATAATTTTGCTATTGGCGGATCATTAAGTGATCTATATTTAATAGGTCTACTTAATGGTCAACCATCATTTGTAGTTAATATGTCTTACACGGCAGCAAAAATTCTGCAACAAAATATTAATTCTTATTTAGAGAAATTTGAATCATCTGGAATTCGTATTCCCACGGTAGAAGAAATACGTGACGCATCCAGCAAAAATAAAAACAAATGAATACAAACATAAGTCTATCTACATATGACGACGTTTCTGAAAAGATAGATTCTTTTGGAGAAGTGGCTAATGGATGGAATTTTGGAGAAGGCGTATCCGCAACTAAAGAAACGATAAGTATTGCAAAAGATATAAAAAAGTATGGTGATTTTTATAGATTAAATGTAGATGCCCATTTATCTATTGATGGAGCTATTTATTTAGTTTTCTCAAGAAAAGGGAATAATAACTTTATTGATGTAACAATAGAGCCCGATAATACTATGAGTATCAAACACGAAAATGGATTTGGTGCGAATTATGATGTAGTATTCCAAAAAACAAACGCAACAATTAATGATATAGTAATAAAATTGCAAGCCTTATGCAATATATCCGAATCCTGCACTTACGAGACTACAGTAAAACAAAGGGAAGATTCACCAGTATATGCTTTAGAAACTCGTCAAACGATGGTGGGATATCCGTTTTTAGATTGGATTGCGCCAAAGAACAATCCACAAATCCATGCAATCATATAGATAAGTATTACTCTCCAGAGCCAGCTAAAACACCATTTATTTTTTGGGTAATAGATGATTCTGATTTGTTTAGTTTTTCAAAGGATATTAATTTAGAAAAACAAACATCAAAGAAAGGAGATATTTGTCATTATAACATTTTAGGGCTATCAAATAAAAAAGCAACTGACTTTTTTGATAAATATGGTAAGCCAACTTCTAATCCAGAGATATATTTGTGTAAGGATACTACTGGAATCCCATTAAATCAACCCATAGAAAATTACGACGAACTTGATTTTATGCAAAAACTAACAAATTAATCCCATTTCCCTTTTCTTGGGCACAGATTACCTTTCTATGTGTCCTACCCTATCTTATTCACTTTCCACCTTCGTTGGCGGTCTATATACTATTATTAGGCTCACGCAACATTATATCTATTGATATATACAAAAAGAAGCGGCAAAACAGTTCAATCATATCATCGTACTACCCAAAATCATACCACTAAATATAATTATTCACATAAAGGGAATACTAATCCATATACAGGAAAAGGAGGTAGAAGCAAGAAATAAAAAGAAAGGCGGAGTTGTCGCTCCGCCCAATGTCCACAATTAATAACCTTTAATCACTTAATCATGGAAAACTTTCTAGTTAGAGTAGTTCTTCACTCAAAAACAGATTTATCTTATCAAGCTTATTCCGACTTACATATTGCAATGGAGCGAGCGGGATTTTCAAGACGTATTTTAAGTACTACTAACATTTGGTATCAATTACCTCCTGCTGAATATATGATGACATCTGCTCATTATACCTTACAGCAATTATATGATGTAGTATTTAATATAGTTGTAAAAATAGACCCTGATTATGGTATTTTAGTATCTGCATTAAAAACTTATACTTGGGGCGGATTAAAAACATCTTGACATTCAGGAGGGGCTGGAAAGCATTGGTCATGGTTGACTACTTTAGGGAGCCATGACCTTTCAATCCAATTCTTACCCATAAAAGCGTAGAATATGCTTTTTATGTAGCATTTTATTTTAATAACATTATGCTTCAAATCTACCATTGTATTAATAATGACTTTTTCCCTTTACAACCTCCTCCCAAAAACACCTCTCCCCCATTTTTCTCGGGGGACGGGAGCCTATAAATAAACCTTATGTTAAATAGCTTGTTCATTGCAGTTCAGTTAGTTAACTTGTTTTTGTTGTCTTCATTTGCTACCCATATCCTTTTTCTTCTGTTCATATTTTTGACTGAAAAAGTCTACCCGCAAATTCCCGACAAACGATTGAAAGCCCATTACGGACTTTGCCTCCTTTCACTCGGCACGGATAAATGAAGCATGGCTTCACTTATTTCTCCTAAAGTCCGTAATGGGTAATAATGCCAAGTTATCCATAATCCAAACGGAGTTGCAAAAGCAGATGAGTACCGCAACTTGGATTTTAGCATTTGGGGCTGCGGTAGCATCAATTTACTATCTTTTTGAGATTCTAAAGTGGTATTTTGGAGGATAACAACGGGTTTACTACAATAACCCAGAGAAGAAAATGGTTAAAGGAAAACCCTTTGGCTCCTAGAACTATGACTGACGAGTTTTTAGAAACTGAAAACGAAGCCCCCATAGATAATTTCTATATTGAAACTTATAAAAATCTGCAAACTGTTACTGATGAAGAAATTGGTCGTGCTTTTATTGATGGGTTTAAGAAAAGATTAAAAACTGGAATACTTACAAGCTCTAAAATTGGATGGAGATTAATTAAAGGAATAGCAATTATTCTTGGAATTATTGTAGCCTTAATAGAAATATCTAAGTATAGACAAGAACAGTCATCTGAAAAAGGCAAATCCACTTCTAGGGAATATTATCCCAAAAATAATTAGTTTATTATGCAAAAAACCATTTCCTAAGAATATAACACACCCTTAAAAGCCCAGTAAATACAAGCATTTTAATTCAGGGCAGATAGAAACAAAGAGTTTTAAGAGTAATCGTGAAAGTAACTTTTTCATACTTCAACAATATAATTATATCCCCAAGCCCCGAACAGGATTATTTATAAAGCAGCGTGGGGCTTATAGCCTCACCCTCTAACTGGAGGTACTGAGATACCCGTAATAAAAAGATAAAGCAAGCCCACGCTGTAGGCTGAATTATCCTTGTTATTACTTGAAGATTCTCAGTTTTCCAGTAACAAGGCTTAGCTGAACGCTAATAGATGCAAAAGTAACTATTTTATACAATTAACCCTCCCCTAATCCCCACTCATCTATTTATTTAAAGTATTAGTCTTATTTCCTTGGGAATGGCCTTAAAATGCAGTAACTTTAATATAGAAAATTCTATTAAAAGTTTTGGACATGAAAAAGGCGATACTACTACTCTTTATTTATTTTACTATTACTTTAGGTGGTATAGCTCAATATGTTGATAATAACCATTTTAATTATGTAAGAACCAAGCCGGATTCAATTCCTAATGGGTTTAATAATTTCTTCTCATTCGGAATAGGTACCGGGGGTTATTATCCATATTATGGAGGGTTAAGTAACAAAACCCCAAATTTTTCTTTCCTATATGAAAGAAATATCTTTAAGCATCTTATGTTGGGCAGTATAAGTGCAGGTGCATTGTTTTCATATACCGGAATTACAAGTCCCTTTTTCGATTATAACAACGGCTACGTTTATAGCCAACAATGGAATTACTATGTTATAGGTACACGAATCACTTACCATTTTAACGGCGTTGCGGTAAAAGGCGTAGAACCTTATGTAGGTGCTATGCTTGGCTACTATATAACCCGTTTCCATATTACCACCAACGACCCTAACTATAACAAACCCGACGACCCGGGCTATTATTTAACTCCCAATAATTATCCCAGTTTTTTTGCCCCCGGCATTTTTGCAGGAATCCGCTTGGGATGCAGCACGCATTTGAGTACCTGGTTTGAATTGGGGTATGGTTATAGCACTGCCTCCTTTGGTTTTTGCTATAAAATTTAGCTTTTAATTCTACTTACTCGCCTGTTTATTTTTAATGCTGGTCGTTTTTATTATAAAAGCCTTAATACCCTTACTATATTTGGTATAACTAATCTACTAGCCATGAAAACACAGAAGATTATTATTAGCTTAAGCACAACCTGTTTATTGTGCTTTTCATATCCGGTCATTTCTCAAGATAATACAAACAATACCAATACTAGTTATTCATCAATCTATCCCTTTGGTAAAGGCAGTAATGTAATTAGTGTGGGTATTGGCGTGGGAGGTTCTTATACATATATAGGAGATGGCTATACATCTACCCCGAATTTTGTACTAACCTATGATAATGGGACTTTTGGAAATGTAGGGCCCGGTACCATAAGTTTGGGAGCCCTTTTAGCGTACAAAGGGGTTTCGTATGATTATACCGACCCATTTTCGGGTTATTACTATGACCAAAGCTGGTCGTATTTCATTTTAGGTGTACGTGGTGCCTATCACCTTAATATTCCTGCCGCTCCCCGGTTCGACCCCTATGTAGGCTTAATGCTCGGATATTATGACATAAGTTATAAAGAAACAAGCAGCGACCCTGAATTTAATAACCCAAGAAGCCCCTATTATTATTATTATACCAACACTTATAATAGTTATGTTGCCTTCAGTCTTTTTATAGGTGCTCGTTATTATATAAGTAATAGTTTCGGGCTTTGGCTTGAATTAGGCTATGGTTATAGTGATGCAGCAGTTGGTGTAAGCTTTAAGTTTTAAGCATTACCTTTTAATTGTTCATATAGTGTTGATTTCTTTATAGTCAAAGTTTATTCTGTTTGACTACTTTTGGGGCAAAACATATTCTACCGTGAAATTCCAAAAACTTATTACCCTGTTTAGTACAGCATGTTTGCTATTACTAAGTTCTTTAACTTTTGCACAAGCATCCTCCAACACCAATGCTTTTGGCGTAGGTACCAATGTAATTAATGCGGGCATAGGTATAGGTGGTACTTATTCATACATAGGCCCACAATTTGCGCAAAGCCCCAACTTTATAGTATCATACGATTATGGTATTTATGCCGGGGCAGGTCCTGGTATTATTAGTCTGGGTGGACTTTTTTCTTACAAAAGCAGCTCATACAACTTCGACGAGAATACCAATAGCTCTTATTATGACAACACCCTGTCTTATTATATTCTTGGCTTAAGAAGTGCTTATCACTGGAATTTTACCACCAGCGATCAGTTTGACCCGTATGTGGGCTTAACACTTGCTTATTATCTCACTAGTTTTCATACCTCCGACCCCTACTATAACACGTATGCTGCCGAACCTAGTTATAACAGTTATTTAGGCTTAGGTTTTTATATAGGAGCCCGTTATTACATAACACCAGTTGTAGGTATTTGGTTTGAATTGGGTACCGGATACAGTAATGCAGCCATTGGAGCTAGCTTTAAGTTTTAATTATTCCAATAATGAGATATCAAAAGCTCATTGTTCTATCTGGCTCAATTTACTTGCTTTTTATTTCCTCCTCTATTTTTGCGCAAAGACACTTTGCCCAACGCTATAATGACGATGCGTTTAGCAGGGGTACCGGCGTCTTAGATGTAGGATTGGGTATAGGCGATTCTTATGCCTACGGGAATGGAAACTACACTTCTACCCCTAATTTCATAATGTCGTATGATTATGGCTTAATGTTTGTAGGGCCCGGCACTATTAGCATAGGCGGTTTATTATCTTACAGGGGTGTTTTTTATAATTACACAGCACCCTCGGGTTATTATTACAACCAAAGTTGGCTGTATTATATTATTGGTGTACGAAGCGCGTATCACTGGAATTTTACCCGTAACAGAAAATGGGATCCCTATTTTGGAATAATGTTAACCTACTATGGGCTTCATTATAACCAATCAAGCAACGATCCTTCTAACAATAATCCCGCCAATCCATACTATTCCCAATCTTCTGTAAACTATAACAGCTACCTTTCTCCCGGATTTTATATCGGCGCGCGCTATCTTTTAGGTAATAAGATAGGCATTTGGCTTGAATTAGGCTATGGTTATACCGATGCAGCCCTTGGGATATGCGTAAAGTTTTAAACGGTGCCTTACGTTGTAAGTGAAACTATCCAAAGTATAAAGAACACTACTGCTGCAATTCCAAACAACCAAGAAAGAACACCAAAAAAACCTGATAATGCAGACAGGGCTAGTAATCCAAAAACTATAAAAAGTAACAGGCAAAGAAAAAAATCGAGCAAGTAGTGATGCCTGTGGGCATTACCATTGTGATCTTGATAACCAACACCACTTGCAATGTTTATAGCGTTGGTGGAGTTTTCCAGTAAAGAAACATTGTCTTTTGTATTTGTTTCTGCATTTTTTGTAATTGCATTTAGAGGGCTTTTACCAGGTTGATTAAATACTATGCTGGATTTTGAGGGTGCGCTGAAATTAGCTTTTACATCTGCTGTTGCAGTTTTTGTGAGTGTAGTATTCTCCACTGAAACCTTTTGAAGAGGGATTACAGGCGCAGTAATAGTGTAGCTTTTATATTCTGTTTTAAGCTTAACAATAGGAGAGGTAATATGTCCTTTTGTGTATTTTCTTTTACCAAAAGATGAAGCTATTTGATTAGAAGAGCTACAGGCACTAAACAATACAGTGATTGTGGTAATAAGTAAAACAATATGTTTTCTTCCTGATTTTAAGTAATTAGTGGTAATCATATTTTTATGTTTTTATTTAGGTGCAAAATACAAAACATTATTAAAATACAGAATACCCCCTATATTAACTTTTGTGTATTCAAAATTCAAAATAAGAATTTCATTGACTGTTAATAAAATCTAACAAATAAAAACCCATGATTACGGTACAAAATTCATAAATTTGCGGGGAATTTAAAAAATCCACCCAACCCATGAGCTCAATCCGCTTTAAAGCCTTGCAAGAAGCCATCTCAAGGCAACCTATTGATGTAGAACTTCCTTCTAATAAAGTATCCGAATTTTTTGGAACTAACGTGTTTAGCTACGAAGTAATGCAAAAATACCTTTCAGAGGGAATATTAAAAACATTAAAGGCGGCTATAGATACCAATACAGCTATTGACAGGGCAACGGCCGATGAAGTGGCTATTGCGATGAAAACATGGGCATCGGAGAAAGGCGTTACACACTATACTCACTGGTTTCAACCCCTCACCGGAGCTACTGCCGAAAAGCATGATGGGTTTTTAGATATC
>Ga0206918_1095_pt1 | contig 20684 bp, 22 predicted proteins | sample Alteio_BWOrgHeat_69_FD_152950 | JGI IMG/M metagenome (GOLD analysis project Ga0206918, IMG submission 152950) | Enriched cells from forest soil in Barre Woods Harvard Forest LTER site, Petersham, Massachusetts, United States -... | ecosystem: Environmental > Terrestrial > Soil > Temperate forest >... | reverse complement strand
ATACAGCAGTGCCTGATACCCTCCAAGCCGAAATTGCTTTTTGTAATATTCCTGATCGATTTTGCCCGATGCCACCGCATCAGCAAAGTATTTTTCCAATTGCACTCTTTTTGCGCCAAAATCTGCATGCACCGGGAACTGTACTAACTGGATATAGGTGTCGCCATCTTTCTGAAAACGCAATAATTGCTTTTCCAAAGTATAATCACTGGGAATTTGAATAAAAAAATTAGTACCTGGGAATTTTGTACTCGCCTTTATCCCATCAACTTCGACTACATCTGGAATGCCAAGATCTTTTTTAGGCTGACTATGGGTACTCTCGGAAAAGGCGAACAACGATAAGACCAGCAGGGTCCTCTTCATATGCTAGGTTTAGAGCAAAATACGAATATGACGACTCAGAACCATGACGAATAGCCGACCAGGAACTAAGAGTCAAGCACAATCTCTTTTGGGATAAGTCATTCTATCAGTCTCCTTGGGTGTTAAAGCTACCTCATATTTGCAATTCCATTCTTTGATCTGCTCCAAAATCGGCAAAAAAGCCAAGCCTTTTTCAGACAACTTATAATCTACCCTGGGTGGTAGTTCTTTATAGGCTAATCTCTCCAGCAGTCCGTCTTCTTCCAGCTCTTTGAGTTGTTCGGCCAGTACTTTCCTCGAAATGAGCGGTATAATGGAAGCCAGCTGACCAAAACGAACGGTACGAGTGCCGATGACATTGATGATGATCGGTTTCCATTTGTTTCCAATAGTGCCGATAGCTCTGGTAAAGGAGCAATTCGAAGCGCAAAATCTCTCGTCTCTCATATTCTCAAATTTGTAGTTACCGCACAGTAACCAGAATAAACTATTTTAGTTACAAATATAAACTATTGATGGTAACTTTGCGAAACAAATTCAAAATGGGAGAATGAAACACATAGGCGGCCTGACTTATATATCAAAATACATTAAAAATTTTCAGAATGAATAATTCACAAAACAACGTAACAAAAAGCTACGCAATTATCGGATTTGGCAAGATTGGTAAGGCTTTAGCGAAGGCGTTCGCCCGTAAAGGCATCGAAGTATCCGTTTGCACCACGCGTGATCCGGAAAGCATTGCATCAGAGGCCGGCGCGATCGGAATCGGGATCATCCCTGCAACACTGGCAGATGCTGTCAAGGCGGACGTCATCTTCTTGGCGGTGCGTTTTGAGTCGCACCCGGACGTCGCAAAGGCGCTGCCCGACTGGCAAGGAAAGATCATCGTCGATGTGACCAATGCCTACGGCGTGCCTCCCGAAAAGCTGGGAGGGCTGCCTTCTGCCAAATTTGTAGCGCAGGCGTTCAACGGTGGGAAACTCGTTAAAGGCTTCAACCATTTGGGGGCTGCTATTCTTGAACAGGATCCGGCCGTACATGGCGGCAGCAGGGTCGTGTTCCTGGCTGGCGACGATGAGCGCACGACTGCGGAGATCGCAGTGCTTGCGGAAGACCTCGGTTTCGCGGCAGTCAAACTTGGCGGGCTGTCGGAAGGCGGACTGCTGGTACAAGCTCAGGGAAATACCTGGGGACAGCTAATCTTCCAGGATCTGATCAAGTTTAAATCTTAAATAATAGAAACAATGAATAACTTAAAAAACAAAGTGGCGGTAGTTACGGGTGCATCGAAAGGAATAGGCTCAGCGATCGCCAGGCACTTTGCCGCAGCCGGCGCAAAGGTTGTGGTGAATTATGCCACCAGCAAAGAAGGCGCAGATAAAGTAGTTAAAGAGATCACGGAAAACGGCGGTACAGCCATCGCCATACAGGCCGATGTTTCGAATGAAGCCGATGTAACCAGGCTGTTCGAAGAAACCAAAAAGACATTCGGCGCATTGGACGTTTTAGTAAATAACGCGGTAGCTCAAGGATACGCACCTATTGAACAGATTTCGGCGGAGGCATTTCACCAAAGTTTCAATGTCAATGTCTTAGGGCCTATATTGACTATCCAGGCGGCGCTGAAACTTTTCGGCGATAAGGGCGGAAACATTATCAATATCAGTTCCGGTGCGAGTAAGTATCCTCTTCCGAATGCGTCATTATACTCTTCGACTAAAGCAGCACTTGACGCCTTCACCATTGCTTTATCTAAGGAGTTGGGTGTTAAAAACGTTCGGATCAATTCTATTTTACCAGGCGCTACGGATACGGAAGGCGCCGCAAGTGCAGGTGTCACTCCGGGCAGCGACTATGAAAAAATGTTTGTCGAAAAAACACCGCTTGGACGCAGGGGCCAACCCGCAGATATCGCGAAAGCAGCCGTCTTTCTGGCTTCCGATGATGCCGCGTGGATCACGGGCGAACAAATTTCCGTTTCGGGTGGTATGTATGGTTTTTAAATTCGTAAACTAAAAAATGAAGACAACTCCGCCAGAAGTCGGTTCGAGAAATCTCCTGTTTGGTGCACGAAGAATTCAAATAATAAAAAAGGGTCGCATTCGCTGTGACCCTTTCACGTAAACCCTGACCGTTATTTCCCCGAAGTCGGATAATTGATCCCTGGTCCAAAAAAACACTCATACGAGCTGATTTTCCCATCTTTTATCCTAAAATAATCGCAGTTCCGGAATAATTTGCCGTCCGTATTGTAACCATTACTGATTATAAAGGCAACATCCCCGTTCATGATCACTTGCTGCAGGTCAGCCGATTTGATCTTGCCCGCGTTGGGCCAGCATCTTTCCTTAACTGCATTTATTTTGATATGATCGTCGAGCGGGCTCGTGAACGTGAATCCGTCAGCAAGAATTTGCGTCATCAAATTCCAGTCCCTTGTCTCCCAGGCGGTATACCATGCCTTGATAACTTTTCCGTTTGGCGTATTTTCAAGCGCGGCTGTCTGGCCTGTTATAGTCTGGGCAGATCCCGCCTGGCAGCACAGGATAATCCCTGCCAAAAGAATTATTCCAGGAAGATTAGTCATTTTCATAAACAATTTTTTAATAAGACAACCCGGAGCCGGTTTTCCGTACAAAAAGAGGATCTTTTTCCTTGCGAGGCTTAAATTGTTGGCTATCAACTTTTGAAAAAAAATTTGGGAAGCCGATCGGTTGCACATATATTTGCACCCGAACAGTTGCGGAACTGAAATGCAAAAATTAAAACCAACCGCTGTATGAAGAAAATTCTCCTGGCCGGATCTCACCTGCTGATCGCACTGCAGGCCCTGACACAAACCTCCTTTTCGCCATCGGTAAAAAAGTTCATCGACTACGATTCCTCCTTCATCGCCTTTACCCATTGCAGGCTTGCCGATGTACGACACCTGGCAGTGCTGGAAGACCAAACGGTGGTCGTCCGCAACGGGATCATAACCGCGGTGGGAGACAGCAAAAAGACCCCTGCCCCCGCCGGCAGCGCCGTCATCGACCTTACCGGCAAATCCCTGTTGCCCGGGTTCGTCCTCCTGCACGAACACATGTACTACGCGGCCTACTCCGCGGACTTCACCTATTTACACGTCAAGGAATTGCCCTACACGTTCCCAAAACTCTACCTGGCCTGCGGCGCAACGACTGTTCGTACGGCCGGAAGTGTTGAGCCTTATTCCGATCTGAACCTCAAACGCGACATCGATCAGGGCAAGATCCTTGGACCGGATATGGACGTGACCGCGCCCTATGTAGAGGGGAAAGGCAGCATCTTCCCGGGAATGCATCAATTGAGCGGACCCGCGGAAGCTAAGGCTTTTGTCGACTTCTGGGCCAGCCAGGGCTGCACGTCATTCAAGGGATACATGTTCGTGGACAAGCCTACACTAAAGGCCGCAATAGACGAGGCCCACGCCAAAGGACTAAAAGTCACGGGCCATTTGTGTGCTGTTACCTATCGCGAAGCCGCCGAAATGGGCATCGACCAGTTGGAACACGGCTTTTCCGTGTCCACGGATTTTGCCCCCAATAAAAAGGAGAATGCCTGTCCATTGTTTGCGCCGCCCATTGCCTCCGCGGATTCGCCAAAAGTAAAAGACCTGGTCCGATTCCTCGTCAACAAAAAAGTGATCGTGACATCCACACTGGCCGTAATCTACAACATGACTACCCTGGATACATCGATCCGTCCCGAAGTGCTGGAAGCTATGTCACCCGATACCCGGGATATGTTCCTGAACGTTTACAATAAAATGCGAAACGCGTCCGGCAATAAAGCCATCCTGGAGGAAATGAAGATAGAAAAGATGTTCTCGGATGCCGGCGGCCTGCTGACCGTAGGGACCGATCCTACCGGCGACGGCGCCACCCTGGCCGGATACGGCTCACAGCAGTCGATCGAACTGCTGACGCAGGCTGGGTTCACCCCGATAGAAGCGATCCGCATCGCAACCCTCAATGGCGCAAAGGCACTTGGGCTGGAAGACAAGATCGGCTCCATCGAAGTCGGTAAGACCGCTGATCTCGTGGTTATCGATGGCGATATCACTCAAAACATCCAAAACATCAGGAAGATCACCTGGGTCTTTAAGCATGGGGTGGGCTTCAACTGCCAAAAAATATTCAGTTCTGTGAAAGGAGAAGTCGGAAAATATTAAGAGATCTATGAGACGTGACATTTTTCAAGCCATTGCTGACCCCACCCGGCGGGCGATCCTCGTCCTCATCGCCGTTCAGGCAATGACCCCCAACGCCATCGCGGAACACTTCGATATCACCCGCCAGTCCATATCCAAACATTTGCGCATCCTGTCCGAATGCGACCTCCTGGCCCAAAAGCAGGACGGCAGGGAAATCTTTTATGAACTAAAGATCGATAAAATGAAAGAGATCGATATTTGGCTCGACCAGTTCCGGAAGATCGTAGAAGAGAGATTCCAAAACCTCGATCAATTATTATTCACGCTAAAAAATAAGAAAAAATGAACCTGCTGTTTGATTTCACCGTGGACAAAGCCAAAAAGACGATCTACATCACCCGCGAATTTGCCGCCGACGTAGACCTCGTCTGGGATGCCTTCACAAAGGCAGAATTCCTGGACAAGTGGCATGCTCCAAAACCATTCACGTTGCACACAAAAGAAATGGACTTTCGCGTAGGAGGCCGCTGGTTATACACCATGGTGTCCCCCGAGATGTCCGCCGAGAACGCCGACCGCTATTCCATGGTCGAGTATCTCGAGATCCGCCCCAAAACCACCTTTTCCACGAGAAATACTTTCGCTGACAAGAACGGAAACCCCAGCTCAAATGCCTTCTCCCTGGTTAAGAATACCTTCACACCAGGGGACGGAATAACAACGGTTTACATAGAAAAAAAATTCGAAGACCTTGCCGTTCTTGAAATGATGGCCACGAATGGCTTCAAGGAGGGCACCGCCGCCGGATTCGAAAACCTGGACGAATTCTTTCGCAGCCTGGTTACCAGCAAATAAAAAATCCGAGCCGGGCGAACCTATCCCCGCACGCATTTACTGCCCATAAGGTTTATATTTGGACAAATAAACCGCTATTTGTCAAATATCCCTATGCCGGAGCAATGGAGTAACTTTTTCGTGATGGTGGGTGGTGGCGCGGCGGCCCTTGCGGGTTTGATCTTCGTCGCAATGTCGATCAATCCCCAGATCATTATCCGAAACACGACACATAAAAACCGGGCAATTAACATGCTAACGGGCTTCACCGCCATTTTTATGGCAAGCGGTCTTGCCCTTATCGGGAATCAACATCTTGCTGGGCTCGGAATGGAATGGCTCGCTCTCTGGCTCATCGCAACAGTCATCTTCATCAGAGGCTATGTGATCGCGATCAGGGCGGGTATGAGTTTTATTGGACTGAACCTCCCGCGTCTGGCCGGCGGCACCTTATGTTACCTCGCTGAAGTGATAAGCGCAATATTCCTCATTCTCGGATATACCGCAGGGCTTTACATCGCCGCCGTCGCGATCATTGTCCTATTCGCATTCCTCATTTCGGGCGCTTGGCTTCTTATGATCGGCATCTATGAAGACCGCACTAAGTAGCATCAATCCGCCTCATGAATGACGCGCTTAATGTAGCTAATAAACTCATTTCGGAAGTTTTGGACATCAAATCCACGCGGAGCGATCATGTAAGGCCCTATAAGTATGTCAGCAATTTCCTCTGCCGAGTGGTTTTGCTCAAAATGCAATATTCTGATCTTCGTAATAAGCTTTTCTGACTCGGCTTTGACCATCTCCTTTCGCCGCATTGCCCCGAGATCGCCGGCAAAAAGCAATTCTCTCTCCCCGGTCGGCAAATTGGCAGTCAAATAAGCCTCATCGACCGCGACCTTGCCGATCATTTGCACATCCACTCTTCCAGTTCCCTTGCAATAGGCACATTTTCCAGGTAACCAACGTAGTTCCTGGCCGAGCCTTTTAATGTCATCCCGATTTACATGTCCTTTACCAAGGCATCTGGGGCATTCAGCGGTTTCTTTGGGCTGTCGGTTAAAAAGGCGTTGAAAGAATTTCATACCTTGAAAATAAGAAAATTTCTATGTTGAAACGGCTCATGATGCAATAACAAACTGTCGGATAAAAGCCATAAATTGCGGCCTGAACAAAAAGGAATCTATGGATAATTTGTCCCGGCTGTCGGTGATAAAGGCGCTTATCAAGTACAAAAAGTTAAACAACTATCTCGAGATCGGCGTATTTAACGGGCATGTCTTCTTCCGCGTGCCAAGCTCCTCCAAAGTCGCCGTGGACCCTGAATTCAGATTCGATGCCTGGCGTAAACTGGGCAAGATCTTTGTCAACCCCTCCAACGCATTCAACAAGTATTACGAGACAACGAGCGACGATTTTTTCGCCTCTGCAGCGCCGGGGCTCTACGCCAGCCACAAGGTCCAACTGGCCCTCGTGGACGGGATGCACCAATATGAATTTGCACTGCGCGACGTCGAGAACACGCTGAAATTCGCAACCGACGACGTCGTGATCGTCCTGCATGACTGCAACCCCGCGACGAAGCAGGCAGCCTCCACTTTCGAAGAATGGAAATCCAACAATTTCTCCTACCAGTGGAACGGAGACGTATGGAAAGCCATCGTACACCTCCGCAGCCGGCGCAGCGACCTGACCTGTTTTGTCCTCGATACGGATTTCGGTCTCGGTGTCGTCGTCCGCAAGGCAAACCAGCGGCCACTCAACCTTTCAGCGGATCAACTCCGATCACTGACCTATGAGGATCTGAATAAGAACCGGAAAGAATGGCTGAACCTTCAGCCACCTTCTTACTTTTATGAGTTTTTCGGAATAAAGCCCTGATCAAAGCGCTTCGATCGAGAATCGGGTATATTTCTCCTTCTTGTTATATTCCGCCACCATAACGTGCCCTTCCTTCGCTGGAAAGACGTCGATCTTTATATTGCCGTCCTTGTGCTGGATCGTCCGCATAACCCGCTTCGCGTTGATGTTATAAACATAAATGTTCTGTTCATCGTCGACGATCATATAGTTCGTCCTCGTGTCGGGATTGGTGACAGGATAGAAACTCTTTTTGTCCAATTCGTAGAGGGCGCCGGAAGGCCCGAACAACTTTGTTTCATCACACGGAAAATTGTTGTCCAGCGCAACGTTCCCCGACGGCTCTTGCCGGACAAACACCCCGTCCGACAACTTGTATTTATCCTTACCGGTCTGTTTTTCTATCAGAGCCGTTCCGGCAAAAATCGTATTGCCGCTGAAGTCCCTGATGGCCGTAATATATCGGACATAAAACTCTTTTGCGGCGAACAACCCGTCATCGGAAATCCCGGGAAATTTCTTGTCGGCCCAATAGCTGCAGTTGGCACGCATATCCTTGTCCGGCCTCCCGAGATCGAGCGTAAACAACCCCAGGTAAGGGATGTAAGAATAGTCATCGGCCGTGATGAAATGCAGCTCCCGCTTCGGGTTGATGATACAGCCGGCAATAAAGGCGTCGCCCGTCGCGGGATCGTTCTCAAAAGACAACACCTTCAACCAGTCACCGGCAGCGTCACGGAGGTCAAAATTATTCTCCCCATTAAGATCCTTCGCGGAGTAAACATAGAGCTTGAATCCGCCTTCCGGAACATGGACATCGGTCTTGATCAGGAGGTACAGGTAGGCGGTGGTTGCCCGGAGATAAAAGCGCTGCCCATATGCGGTAACTTCCTGCTCATGGGTCAGCACTCCCTTGATATTGAATCGCAGCAGGTATTGTTTTACTTCATCGCCATAGAACAATCCGAAGCCCCCATTGGGTATATTCCTGATCTGCATCCCGTATTTTAAGAATCCCATCAGGTTTACCGGCCTTGCCCTGGCATAGGCCGAAGGCACAGTCAGCCTGACCTCCCGATAATACGTATTGATCATTTTGCCATTGAGGTCGATGAACTGTACCACGATATGACCGGCGCTTCCCGCGCCTGTTTGCGTATACCCCAGACACAGGACATTTTGTTCGAACGACACGACCTGGAGCTCGAGGCTCTCCTGGCGGAAGTTGACGGTTCCGATGTCATTCAGATTCTCATCCATAATAGTCACCCGGTAATTGAACGAGTCCGCGCTGGCCCTTTCCAAACGCGTGAATGCCAGGTAACCGACCATGGCATTGTCCTGGCTGATCGCTTTGATCTGCGTCGAAATATCCTCGCCGACCTCCTTGAATACTTTCGATTGAGCATGCAGGGTAAGGGTGACCGGCAAGATCGAACAGAAGACAAGTATTTTCTTCATAACGCTAAATAAAGAAATTTTCCCGGGTATGCACTTTTTTGTTATTTTCCCATACATGAGAGGTCTCATGATGGAATACCAGCTCACCATTCCTACCATCCTTCGCAGGGCGGAGTCCTTATTTGGGAAGAAGGAGATCGTCACCCGCCTTCCGGACCGGAGCCTCCATCGTTATACGTATCACGATTTCGCCATCCGGGTAAAGCGCCTGGGCGTGGCCCTTCAGCGGCTGGGCGTCTTGCCGGGGGATCGGGTAGCCACCCTTTGCTGGAACAACTACCAGCACCTCGAAGCCTATTTCGCGGTACCCGGTATGGGGTCCGTCGTCCACCCGCTCAACCTTCGACTAAGCCCGGATGACCTCGGCTATATCATCAACCATGCGGATGACAAGGTCATCATTGTCGACCAGGTTTTGTTGCCGCTGTTCGAAAAATTCAAACAAGCTATCCATGTCGGTCACGTCATCGTCATCCGGCATTCCGAAGAACCTTTGCCAAAAGAATACCTGGACTACGAAGACGTAGTGGCAGGCGGCGACGCGTCGCTCTTCCAACCCTTCGAAGGCGACGAATATACCGCGGCCTTCATGTGCTATACTTCCGGTACGACCGGGAAGCCGAAAGGTATCTTATACTCCCATCGTTCAACAGTGCTGCATTCCATGTCATTCCTGGTCAGCTGCGCCGGCTTGGGAATTACCGAGCGGGACGTGCTGCTGCCCGTCGTCCCCATGTTTCACGCCAGCGCCTGGGGCCTTCCCTTTTGCTGTACGTTCACCGGTGCGACCCAGGTTTTCCCGGGTCCCTACCTCGATGCCGACAGCCTGCTGGAGCTCTTTGACGGGGAGAAAGTGACCATCACGGCAGGTGTACCAACCGTCATGCTGGGAATCTTGAATAAACTGGACGCCGACCCGCGGAAATACCGGCTTTATTTGCGGATCATTCTGGTCGGGGGCTCGGCTGTGCCCCGCTTTTTGGTTCAATCTTTTGAGGAACGATATGGGATACACGTACTCCACTCCTGGGGCATGACCGAACTCTCTCCCGGCGGCAGTACGGCGGTGCTGACCAGCAGGCTGGAAAACGCTCCGCAAGAGGAGCGATACGCCCATGCCGTCAAACAAGGACTTCCCCTTCCCTTTGTCGAGATCCGCGGCAGGGATGAAACGGGATTTATCCCCTGGGACGGGCAAAGCATGGGAGAACTGGAAGTGCGCGGCCCCTGGGTAGCCGCAGCCTACTATCGGGACACCGAACAGCACGGAAAATTTACCGCTGACGGTTGGCTGAAAACCGGCGATATCGTTACGATCAGCGAAGACGGATATATCGAGATAAAAGACCGCACCAAGGACGTCATCAAGTCGGGCGGCGAATGGATCAGCTCCATCGCGTTGGAAAATGCCCTTATGGCCCATCCGTGTGTACACGAAGCCGCCGTCATCGCTGTCCCCGATGAGAAATGGTGGGAGCGGCCTTTCGCCTATGTGGTGCTGAAGGAGGGAAAGACGACAACGCCCGAAGACCTAAGGGAGTTTCTTGCCCCACAGTTCGCCAAATTCTGGATTCCCGATGGCTATTGCTTTATTGAAGCCATCCCAAAAACCTCGGTTGGCAAGTTTTTGAAATCCGCGTTGAGAGAAAAATACGCTAATCGTTGATCGCCTGATACACGAGCGGCCTGAATTGCTTATTGGTCTCGTTGACGTGCGGTCCCCACATTTGACGGTAGATCAGCACGATCATGTCCTCTTTCGGATCCACCCAATACCCGGTCCCAAATACACCGCCCCAGCCATAACTGCCGGCCTGACTAGGTGTCGACCGGCTTCCCCTCTCCGTTTCTATAGAAAACCCGAGACCCCATTTGTTGTCTCCAATCCCTTCACCGATATTCACCGAGAGATCGCCGATCTGGTTCATCGTCATCATTCGCACGGTATTGTGCGAAAGCAGCCTGACCCCATTGTATTCACCACCATTTAAAAGCATCTGCAAAAGGATGGCGTAATCGGATATCGTTGACGACAAACCTCCGCCGCCCGAAAAATAATCCGTTTTCTGCAGCGGATAATTCATATCGAGGAAGCCGCCGAAAACCTTATCCTGCCTATGTATTCCCGTCGAGTCCTCATCGAAGAAATTGACCAGCCTCGATGCCTTCGACGCCGGTATGTTGAAATAGGTATCGTTCATGCCCAGAGGCCGGAATATCCGCCGGGTAAAGAATTCCTCCAATGTCATCCCCGACCAGACCTCGATCAGATATCCGAGCACATCGTGCCCCAGCCCGTACATCCATTTTTCACCCGGCTGAAAGAAAAGCGGCAGATGACCAAGCCGGTTCATCGCGTCCTTAAGGGTTTGGCCTTTTACGCCGACACCGCCCGTAAGCGCGTCCTTGGCATAGATCGCATTCGCCTCCGGCGTGCCGATGGCCGGATACCCGATACCCGATGTATGGGTGATCAGGTCCCGGATAGTGATCGGTCGCTTTGCGGGAACCGTCGTATACGTGGTATCGGCCGGGTTAAAAGTCGCCATCACTCCCTGGTGCGCGAAAGATGGGATGTACATCGAAACCGGGTCGTCGAGCGAGAACTTCCCCTCCTCCCACAACATCATGACGGCAACCGATGTGACGGCCTTGGTTTGCGAGGCGATCCGAAAGATGCCGTCCTTTGGTATCGGCGCCATGGTGACCGCATCGTTATACCCATATGCTTTGTAATAGACAATTTTTCCGTGCCGCGCGACAAAAGCAACCGAACCGTTGACCCATTTTTTTTTAACCCAATTGCTCATGCCCGAATCCAGTTTCGCGAGGCGGCTGGCTGAAAATCCGCCGGATTCCGGAGTGCCCGGAGTGAGCACCGACGATTTGTGGCCTTGAGGATAGGCATTGACGGTACAAGCAATCAAAGAAGCGATAGCAAGCAGATAGCGATTCATTCTGTGTAGTTGAGGTTTCCAAAAATATCGAATTATTGGGTATATTTAATGCCATCAAATAATTCGATGAGACTAAAAGGAAAGATTGCCCTGATCACCGGGGGAGCCAATGGAATTGGCCTGGCAACCGCGGAACGGTTCGCCGCCGAAGGCGCAAAGATCGTCTTGTGGGACGTCTCCGCGACGGGATATGAAGTGGTGGAGGGACTGAAAAATTCCGGACACGACGCGATCTTTAGAAAGGTCTCCGTCACGGACATAGATCAGGTGCAACAGGCGGTGGCCGAAGCCCACGGTCATTTCGGCCGCATCGATATCCTCATCAACAACGCGGGGATCACCAGGGACCGTACCTTGTTGAAAATGTCAAAAGAAGAATGGGATGACGTCATCGCCGTCAACCTGACCGGGGTCTTTAACTGCACCCACGCCGTCGCCCCGATCATGAAGGAACAGAACTATGGCCGCATCGTTACCGCCTCGTCTAATGTCGCCATCCGCGGAAACTATGGGCAAACAAATTACGTAGCGACCAAATCGGCCATTATCGGAATGACCAAGGTATGGGCGATGGAACTTGGTCGCTACGGCATAACCGCCAACTGCATTGCCCCGGGGTTTATCCACACCGCCATGACCGATGCCATGCCCGAAGAGGTTCGCAAGCAAAGCATACCCTTGATCCCGCTGGGAAGGTGGGGACACCCCGAAGATATCGCCAACGGCTATCTCTACCTCGCTTCCGACGAAGCCTCGTTTGTAAGCGGCATCTGCCTCACGATCGACGGCGGAGCTGCCCGGTAGATCCCGGCGGTTTTGAAGAAAAGTACCATCGCCACGACACTTACGAGGATCACGACCGACATCGCCCATCGAAGTGACTCGACACCCTGGGTCGGTTTAAGCAGGTCGGCAATATATCCGACAACCGGAGGCCCCAATCCAAGTCCGATCAGGTTGAGGCAGAAAAAAAGCACCGCGGACGTCTGCGCCCGCATGGACGCGGGGACGAGGCTATGAGCCACCGAAAGCGACGGGCCGAGGTACATACTGTGCAATCCAGCTACGCAGCCAAAGGCGACCACAGAGATCCCCGTAACGGGTGAAAAAAGCGCCAGCGCTTCAAACAGCAACGATACGAGAATCGCGAAAGCCGGGATCCTGAGGTACCAGGCTTTGTTGCTTTTCCCAAATAGGTCCGTCAGCCATCCGCCGGCAATCGACCCGATCCCACCGCCGATCCCGAAAGCAAGGCCGAGCGCAAGGCCGATTTGGGAGGTCCTCATCCCATGCAACCGCGCTAAAAAGGAGGACGCCCAGTTGGACAACCCGTATATACAGAATACAAGCAGACTGGTGGCCATCGCCAGATACACAAAGGTTCGCGATGAAAACAACAGCCGCACTACTTCCGAAAAAGTATGGGACTCGTCAGCCTTCGCTGCGTCGGTTGCGCCACGGCTCGGTTCCCTGACCGTAACAAAAAACAGCAGGGAGAAGATAATCCCCGGTATCCCCACAACCATAAATGCCTTACGCCAGCCGATCCGCTGGCTCAAATAGCCGCCCATCGCGAAGCCGATCAGCATCCCCAAATAGATCCCGGCCGAATAGATGGCTAATGCCGTAGACCGTTTGCGGGGTGGAAAATAATCGGAGATCATCGCATGTGCCGGTGGACTTCCCCCCGCCTCCCCTACTCCTACCCCAATGCGTGCAAAAAACAATTGAAGATAGTTCCGCGCCATACCACAGGCTGCCGTCATGAGGCTCCACAGACCCAGGGAAATGGCAATGATGTTCCTTCGGTTGCTTTTGTCGGCCAGCCGGGCAACCGGAATGCCAACGGTGACGTAAATAGCCGCAAAAGCGGCGCCCGACAACCATCCCAGCTGAGCATCGCTGAGATGCATGTCCTTTTTGATGGCCTCCTGCAGAATGACCAGCACCTGACGGTCAATGAAATTGAAAGCATAGACCAGCGTCAGCATGACCAACACATAATTCCGATAGGAATGACCGGCTTCTGTTTGGTTTTGGGGGTCCTTGACTTGCATCAACAAAATATCCACTTATTTTCAGATTTAACCAAATCCCCCCGGGATCGATCGCCATTTCGTCATCGGGGTTAAGCCTTTGCTAAATAGTTACATCATTCACATTTTTGACTCCGCGAAACAATATTAACCTTATCTTCACCGTATTACAATGCCAATCCATCCACTAATCCCAGTCCCGCCGCCGTACCTTATCGTAAGATCGCCCTTTCATGTCTTTTGTCCAAACCTATTAAATGTTAACCCCTAATGGCCAAGAACTCGTTTATCGATGACCTCCTCTATACCCCTTCTTACGGCTGGAAAGACAAGGATGGCGCCCTGATCGTCCCCACCACCCGGCAACTCTGGTCCGAAGCTTTTTCCCGGATGAACATTTTTAAGACCCGGCGGAACTGGATCTCCTTTATCAGCTTCCTCATGCTGGCCGCGATGCTGCCCTTCTTTATTCTCTTTTTGTTCAAATACTTTCACTGGTACTTCGTAGTCGCCATCGTGGTCTATAGCATGGTTATTATGGGCACGCATGGCACGATCTGGCTGCACCGGTATTGTACGCATAAGTCGTATGGATTCAGCCATCCGATCTGGCGGATCGTAACGCAAAATCTCGTTATAAAAACCGTCCCCGAGGAGATTTATGTGGTATCGCACCATGTGCATCATAGCAAATCCGATGAACCGGGTGATCCATACAATGCCCAGGCAGGTTTTTGGTATTGCATGCTTGCGGAATACAACCATCAACGCGTGTCTCTCAACCTGAGCGAACCGGACTTTAACAAGGCAGTCCACTTTATGAAACACACCGGTGTAAAGCTGAACTCCTACCGCCAATATAAGAAGTGGGGTTCCATAGCAAGCCCGATATACACCGTCGCGGTCTGGGCACTCAACTGGAGCTTTTGGTTCGCCGTCTTCTATCTGATCGGCGGTCCTGGTCTGGCCTGCGCGCTATTCAGTGCCGCCATGCTCTGGTTTGCACTGATCCGTGCCTTTAACTACACCGGGCACGGCGGAGGAAAAGAGAAGCATCGCGACGGCATCGACTTCGACCGGAGCAACCTTTCCATCAATCAGAGCAGACCGGGCCTCCTGGCCGGCGAATGGCATAACAACCACCACCTCTATCCCGGCAGTGCCCGGTGTGGTTTTCTTTCCGGCCAGCTAGACCTTGCCTGGGTCTACATTTATACCCTGCGCAAACTGAAAATGGTTGCCTGGTACCGGGACTCCAAAAAGGACTTTCTAAGAAAATACGTCGTCAAAGGGCATTCAAGGGATATGATGCCCCTGGCGGGTGAGGCCTACAACCGCGATCATCTCGACGAGATCGAGTTCAGCGCCTGATCGGTCCCGCCAACCCCTCCCTCACCTTCTTCGGTAACGCCTTTACCACGATCTGATACGAATGATCGATCATCTCCCGGATCTCCCGCATCTTCAGGCCCCCGTCTGCCCTCACCGTATTCCAGTGCCGCTTGTTCATGTGATAGCCCGGCGTAACCTCTTCATGCCGCTCCCGCAACTCAACGGCCAGGTCAGGATCACATTTGACATTGAAGCTGTTTCCCTCCGTCAGATCAGCCAGCAGAAAAATTTTTCCGGCCACTTTGAATACCAAAACTCCCTCCCCGAACGGAAAACCTTCCTCCACCCCTGCTTTCCCCAGGCAATATGTACGCAATTCCTCCATGTCCATATCAACGAATTTTTGTCGATTTTCCCTGCATGCTGGTCGTCCAATGCTCCCCGTCTTCAGACGACTGCACCTTGAAGGTATAATTGGCGGGCGACAAAAAGGTATTCACCGTCCGGGTATAGATCTTTTTGCCATTATTGTCGGTATAACTGCCCAGATAGTACAGTTCATCATCCTTATAAGTGATCGGGATGGAGAAGGGCTGCATCCCCGGAACGCCGACGAGCGACAGCGTATAGCCATCCTTGTCAGCATTGCGGCTGTATATCGACAGGTTATTTGTCGTGTGTCCCTGATTCGTCACCCGCTGGTCGCAGACCAGGTAATTGCCGTTTGGCGACCATTGGCAGGTGGTGATGGCAACGACCGGGCTCCGACCTGTGGAATCGGGATCGTTTTCTCCCCTCCAGGTTCCGACAAATACGGCCAGCTTTTTGAGCCCGCTGTCTTTTAGTACGATGGGTGACTGGGCCAGGCCGGAAGCCGACATTGCGGTCAACCCGGCAAATAATACGAGATATTTACTCATATGACAGTGTTTTTAAACCCTTATTCCAGCACTACCTGCTGCGTCATGAATTGCTGAAACCCTTTCCATGAATCCTCCCGGATATCTTCGCAGGAATCCAGCAGGAATAAATAAAAAATGCGCTCTGGAAATCGCGTCCGGACTACGCTAAGCGTAAAAAAATTGACCTTCCCTGCTTCCCCACCAAGTTTAGCCGGCGCCTCGTCGTCTTCCAGCACCAGGCCGGGACGCACAGGAACAACCCGCTCGATTCCGATAAATCGCATCCGCGCACCTCCGCGATCGGCATATAGGCTATCACTGTTGAACGTATAGGATATACCACCCGGGAACTCCTTGGCAAACGGAAAACTGTTGTCCCGAATTCCGGGTGTCTTTTGCATCCGCGAAGACATGAAATCTTCCAGCCGCTCACCATTTTCCGCCACCTTGAACACGACGGCGATGCTGTATCCGATCTGCCTTCCGGTCCCGGTTGTCAACGCAGGGGGCTGAATACCCCACGCGGACATGCGCTTCGCAAACCCGCCGACCTGCAAATGCCAATTGGAATCGATATCCATCCGGATCCCAAGCGGATAGGACAGGAACTGGATCCTTGCGCCCTTACGCTGCGCCCCCCACAAAGCCATCCCCCGATACGTGATGTCCGGATCTGCCCCCAGGCATTTTGCCCTGAATGTCGAATCCATCATTTTCCAAAGTTTGCTGCTGCCTCCTCTGCGCTTATATTCATCCAACCCGTAACGGCAGTGAAAAGGTTTTCCGGCCAACACCATGGCAAAAGCATATTCCTGCCAGAAATCCACACCAGTCTGATCGTCGGCCAGTTGCAAGGCCTGCCGGAAGGCGGCAACCCCTTTATCGATCTCATCCGAAGTAACGTAAGCATACCCGAGGAACCAGTACCCCCGGCAGTCTTTGGCGTTAGCGCCTATTGCTTCCTTGTAAAAGGTCTCCGCCGTATCATAATAAGCTCGCTCATCAAGGTTATATAAATAATGCGCAATCTCTCCAAGCAAAAGGCAGCGCTCTAACTCATCCGTTCGAAGCGGTTCATAAATATAAAGACATCGCTTCAACTCGCGTATCAGGGAGTCCTTGGGAATATCATATATCCAATCGGGTGCCCAATGGTCGTAATAGGCTAGATTTTCCAGGAGGAACTGCTGGTGGGTCTTAAATTGGCCGGATGGGTCTATCTTTTTGAAATCCAAGAACTTAACGTCAGCCTTACACTCGGTCATGGCTGGCAATGTCAGCAACAGGAGGATAATGGGGCCTTTCATCCCGGTAAAATACGCGAATTTTTCATCAAATCGCCTGCGCCCCACCCCCAAATTCATAGTCTCCAACGGACGTTCGTCGGGCAAATCGGACGTTCGTCGGGCAAGAGGGATTGCCGGTCGAATAAGTTTCCCCCTGGCTGTTCTTTTTCGCACCTTTACATCAGCAACGAAAGAGAATCCAAGACCCCCTGAAAACCAACCAATAATCCAAATCTCTCGAAAAAGCCGACGATCCAATCCACGAAAAACCGATACACGAAATCCACTTCCGAAAAACCCGAATCCAATCCTGAAAGACTATCAAGTAGTGAGACCCTGACAAAAAAGATTTTTGACGCCCCACACAAGTGGGGCGCTTTTTTTTACCTTCACCCAACAATCTTATATATGGGAACAAGGGAAATCGTCGCTACCGCCAACGCCCTCATGGCTGAAAGTAAAGGGCTGCTGGCCATGGATGAAAGCATGTCCACGATCAGCCACCGTTTTGAACAGGAAGGTATCGCCAATACGGAGGAGAACCGCCGTGCCTACCGGGAATTGATCGTTACCACGCCCGGAATCGGCCAATGCCTGAGCGGCGCCATCCTGTTCGATGAGACCGTTCATCAATCGACAAAGGATGGGATCCCTATGATCTCGGTACTGGAGCGCGCCGGCGTCATCCCGGGAATCAAGGTGGATGAGGGTACGGCAGACCTGGCGGGCTTCCCCGGCGAAAAGATAACCCTTGGCCTTGACCGCCTGCGTGAACGTCTTTGCGCCTATCATGACATGCGGCTGCGATTTGCCAAATGGCGGGCCGTCATAACCATCGGCTCAGATATACCAAGCAAGGGCTGCATAGACGCCAATACCCATGCACTTGCCCGCTACGCCGCCCTCTGCCAGGAAGCCGGGATTGTACCGATAGTCGAACCGGAAGTGTTGATGGACGGTCCTCACGATATCGAACTGTGCTTTGCTGTCACCAGGAGCGTGCTGACCCAACTGTTCACGGAATTGAACGACCAACGCGTGGACCTCCGCGGACTTATACTGAAACCCAATATGGTGCTTCCTGGAAAGGAATCAACCCGGCAGGTCAGCGTGGAGGCTGTTGCTAAGGCAACGGTAACCTGCCTGCTTAGTACGGTCCCGGAAACGGTCCCGGGTATCGCCTTCCTGTCCGGCGGCCAATCACCGGAAACAGCCACCGAACATCTGAACGCCATGCATGTCTTATACGGCGATCTTCTTCCCTGGGCGCTGACCTTTTCATTTTCCCGGGCGATCCAGGATCCCGAACTGCACTATTGGAAAGGAAAAGAAGAAAATAAGGAAGGCGCCCAGCATATTCTTTATGAAAGGATGCTGCTGAATACGCTCGCACGGAAAGGAGAATATACGCCGGTGATGGAAAAGATGATCTGATCTGCACGAAGATCTTTACGGTGATCTATACATTGATGCGGTCCCCATGCGACCTTGGCTGAGAGACAACCAAAAACTGCAGATCCTCTTTCCCCGGATTTCTGATCCGATGCCTTGCGCCGGGGCGCACATAATACCCTTCCCCCGCGGACACCACCGTCTCGACACCATCCGTCTCGAATGCCGCAACACCCGCAAGAATATAAAAGAACTGCTGCGCCCGTTCATGAAAATGCAAAACCTCCCCGCCATCTGGCGGAATACGCTCTTCGATCACACTAAGCGACTCTGTTTCGACCAGGTGCCAGCCATCGCAGCCGCCTCCCCAGATATAGTGCCGGCCTGTCTCTTTAGTGACTTTCATAGGCGTGATCGGATGAGGTGACAACTTCTCCGGTAACGGTATCGAGCACCAGGATACCTTCCGACATATCATCGAGTTGAGCGAGCAATTTCCCTTCGCGGTTCCAGACCGCCGATCCGCCGCCGCACTCTGAATTGTCGCAGCGGCCGACACAATTCGAGACAAGAACGGTCATCGAATAACGGCGTGCAACATCGGCCAGCGTGACGGCTGCGCCTTCCATTCCGGCCTTTGTCTTGGCTACACTTACCAGGTAGATCTCCGCCCCTTCCCTGTGCGCTTCTTCAGAATGCGCCGGGACCGAGAGCTCATAACAGATCGCCAGCGCGATCCTGTTCCCTTTGAGAAAGACCGCCTTTTCACCGCAGACAAAAAAAGGCCCCTCATCACCATGCAGATAGCGTTTGGAATAGCCCTGACGCGGCTGCCCCGGCTCAAAGATGATCTCCGTGATCTGGACCCCGGCACCGCCGATCGTAGGGACACCCACTCCGATTGTCATGGAATAGCGCTCGCTGAGGGTCTCAAAAATATCCAGCCTGACATCGTCGACAGTCGTCGCCAGCTGTGACGCCAGCTCCGGCTCGTATCCGGTAATGGAGAGTTCGGGGAAGACTATCACCTCTGCCCGTCCAGCCGCAGCTAACTCGACAAGACGGACGTGACTTTCGATATTTTGCAGGATATCTCCTTTGAATGGCCTGGTTTGAACCACCCCGATCTTCATGCTATTGATTGTAAGGTAAAGATACCGCCACTTATCTTTGCGCGATGGATTATTTCAAAGATCTCACCGACCTTCTGAAAATCGAGCGCGAGGAAGACCGCGGCTCTTATCGGGAACTCGTCAAGTCCTCCTCCCTCGCGGAACGCCGCGCCGATGGAATGGCCTGGTATCCGGTCGCCATCCGTGACAGCGAACTGGGCCGGGGCGACTACCTGACGGTGGAAGTCGAAAGGACAACCCATCTCGAAATCCTCCACCAACTGCGCCCGGGCGCACCTGCTGCATTTTTTTCCAACCATGACGCCTCCCTGGACCGTATCGAAGGCACTATCAGCTTTGTCGGCGGCCACCGCCTCCGGATCACCATTCCCACAGACGAATTACCCGAATGGACCCGCAATGGCAAACTCGGCATTGATCTGCTGTTTGACGATAACAGCTATAAAGAAATGTTCGGTGCCCTCAAAAAGGCGGCCTCCCTGCTTGAGCGCCCGGATGAAGGCCGGTTGGTTCGGGTCCTCACGGGGAATCTGGTTCCTGTTTTTACCCCTGAAACGGCGTTCCGGTCATCGCACCCGACCTCGCCCCGCCTCAACCCCTCCCAACAAGCAGCCATAGACAAGATCTTGTCCGCCGACGACCTTGCCATCGTCCATGGACCACCCGGAACAGGCAAAACCACTACCCTCGTACATTCGATCTTCACGCTCCTCCGCCGCGACGGCGAGCCGATCCTTGTCACCGCCCCAAGCAATACGGCAGTCGACCTGCTGAGCGAGCGACTTTCCGAGCTCGGGTTGACTGTCCTGCGCATCGGCAATCCCGCGCGGGTTTCCGAACGGCTGCAATCACTGACACTGGATAACCGCATCGCCGAACACCCCGAAGCAAAAGAAATAAAGAAGCTGAAACGGAAAGCTGCCGAATTCCGGGAAATGGCCCATAAAT
>Ga0206918_1094_pt1 | contig 20687 bp, 15 predicted proteins | sample Alteio_BWOrgHeat_69_FD_152950 | JGI IMG/M metagenome (GOLD analysis project Ga0206918, IMG submission 152950) | Enriched cells from forest soil in Barre Woods Harvard Forest LTER site, Petersham, Massachusetts, United States -... | ecosystem: Environmental > Terrestrial > Soil > Temperate forest >... | reverse complement strand
ATTGGCCGTTCCAGTCCTCCAGATCGTTACTATTGCCGCTGCCGTTGAACGTAACGAAACCCGTGCTCTCGTCCACATCGAGGTTGCTGGCAAAGCTTTGGCCGTAGTTGTCCCTTTCCGACCAGTTTAGACCCGTTTTTCCGGTATTGGACATGATGCCGTAGCCGGCAATTTTTTCTTTCTTTCTGAAGTAATTGGCCATCAGCTCTTCGTCGTAATATCCGTTGGTTCCCGCACTGGCGGTGACCCGGCCGAAATAGCCGTTCTTTTTATTGTCTTTGAGCTTCAGGTTGATCGTTTTATCGCGCACCCCGTCGTCGATGCCGGTAAAAGTCGCCTGGTCGCTCTTCTTATCGTATACCTGGACCTTGTCAACCATATCCGCCCGAAGGTTCTGGGTCACCAGCGTGGGGTCGTCCCCAAAGAATTCTTCGCCGTCCACCAGGACCTTTTTAACCGTCTGTCCTTCTGCGGTGATCTGGCCGTTCCGGTCCACCTGTATCCCCGGCAGCTTTTTCAGCAGGTCTTCAACCGTCGCCCCCTGGTGGACATGGAAGCTGTCGGCATTGAATTCCGTCGTGTCGCCCTTGATATGCATGGCGCCTCTGTCGGCGCGGACTACCACGGCTTCCAGCAGTTTGCTCTTGAGCACCATTGGGATCACCGGGATGTTAACCGTGGCGCCGGAATCTACGGCAAGCGTATCTACATAATCGGCATAACCCGGGTGGGTGGCCAGGATGATAAAGCTGCCGCCCGGGACTTTTGTCAGATGGAAGTTGCCGGACGCATCGCTGCGGGTATGGCGAACCAGTATGGAATCTGTTTTGCGTAGGAGTAAGATGGAACTGTTGGCGAGATTCTTTTTTTCGGCGGTGTCGGAGACTTTGCCGCTGACCTGTGCAGATTGGCCGAACGCGGCGGTTGTAAAACATATTCCCAATAGAATGCAGGCAATTAGTTTGGGCATAATGGATTTAAGTTATAAGGGCGACCCGAAATTATCCGCAAAAACAGCGATATGCAAAGCCGAACCCTTAAATTTACGTTAAAGACTTCAGGATTAGGGGTTATGTTGCATCCGGCGGGAAGAGACTCGAATTTTTTCAAATTCCATAAAAATATTATCCGTGGAGACAGTTGTCGGAAAAAAATACGAAGACATCCATTTTGTGGATTCGACTAAACCGGTATGGAACTATTCCCTGTTTTCCGAGGAAGACATCCGAAACTTTCAGCAGGGCACCCACTACCGGGTATATGAGCGCATGGGTTCGCACCCCGCTAATGTTTTGGGAACGGACGGATACTACTTCGCAGTCTGGGCGCCGAATGCCACCGCCGTTTCGGTTATCGGTAATTTCAACAACTGGGCAAACGATGCTCATCCCCTGTATGTGCGGCTCGAGCGCTCGGGCATCTGGGAAGGGTTCATTCCTCATTTTCGCACCGGGGAGGTCTATAAATACCATATCCACGGTTTTGGCGGCGGCACCCTCGACAAGGGCGACCCGTATGCTTATTTCTGGGAAATGCGCCCCCAAACCGCATCGATCACCTGGCAGCTGGACTACGGCTGGGGGGATGCCGACTGGATGGGAAAACGGCATGCGAATAATTCACTCGAGGCCCCCTGGTCGATCTATGAGGTGCATCTGGCAAGTTGGATGCGGCCGGATCCCGCGGATGAAGAGTCGTACAACAGCTACGCCCAAATACGCGAGCGACTCGTTCCCTATGTGAAGGAAATGGGATTTACGCATGTTGAGCTCATGCCCGTGATGGAACACCCCTTCGATGGCAGTTGGGGTTACCAGGGCACCGGCTACTATGCGCCCACTTCGCGGTTTGGCGATCCGCAGGGGTTCATGGCACTCGTCGACGCTTTCCACCAGGCCGGCATCGGCGTTATCCTCGACTGGGTCCCGTCCCATTTTCCCTACGACTATCACGGGCTTTATTTATTCGATGGCGCCAATACCTATGAATATGCCGACATGCGCAAAGGCTACCACCCTGACTGGAACAGCTATATCTTCAATTATAAGCGCGGTGAGGTCAAATCTTTCCTGATCAGTAATGCGCGCTACTGGCTGGATAAGTATCATATTGACGGCCTGCGCGTGGACGCCGTCAGCTCCATGCTGAAGCTTAACTACTCCAGGAAGGAAGGGGAGTGGGAACCCAACGAACACGGCGGCGACGGCAACCTTGAGGCCATCTCCTTTATACAGGACCTCAACCAGACCTTGTACCGGGACTTCCCGGACATTCAGACGATCGCTGAAGAGGCCACCGACTGGCCCGGCGTCAGCCGCCCCACCTTCTCAGACGGTCTCGGCTTCGGCATGAAATGGATGATGGGCTGGATGCACGATACGCTGGACTTCTTCAAGCTCGACCCCGTCTTCCGCGGCGCCAACCAGGATAAGTTCAGCTTCTCCATGGCCTATTATTATGATGAGAACTTCGTCCTTCCGTTAAGCCATGATGAAGTGGTGCACGGAAAGTCGCCGATGCTATATAAAATGCCGGGCGACGAATGGCAAAAGGCGGCCAACCTCCGGCTGGTCTATACCTATATGATGACGCACCCCGGCGGCAAGCTGCTGTTTATGGGCAATGAGTTCGGCGCCACAACGGAATGGAATTATAAGACCGAGCTCCCCTGGGCACTCCTGAAATTTGACACCCATCGGGGTATCAAAGACTGCTACCGCGACCTGAATCACCTGTTGACCGGCCAGCCCGCGCTGTATGAGAACCAGTTCAACATCTTCGGTTTCGAATGGGTCGATCTCCAGCACCGCGGCGAAAGCGTCGTCGCGTACCGCCGCAAGGGGCGCGATGCGGCGAATGACCTGTTGATCATCCTTAATTTTACTCCGGTCGTGCGCCGTGACTGGCGCGTTTACGCACGGGGGAAGGAGCAGTGGCGCGAGATCTTCAACAGTGATGACCGGAAGTACTGGGGGACGGGAGATACCAACAACCCGCAGATCCCGGTCAAGCTCATCGATGAGACGGATGATGGGTATGAACTGATCGTTCATTTGCCGCCGCTGGGGGGGATTATCTTAAAGTAGACTACATTCGCTCCGGCATCCTGATGCCCAGGAGCCCCATCGCCGATTTCAAGACCGAGGCTGTCAACTGCGCGAGCCGCAACCGAAGCACCTTCTTCTCCGCTGTCTCCGCCGATGCAATGGAATGAACATTGTAAAAGGAATTGAACGTCTGTGCGACCTGGAAGGCATAGGCAGCGACGAGCGAAGGATTCAACTCTTCGCCGGCCTGCGCGACAATCGAGGGATATTTTTCCAGCGCCACGATCAGCGCCTTTTCCAGCGGCAAAAGGCCCTCCCCGGCGGGACCCTTCGGGATCGGACCGCCCTCTTTCCGGAATATCGACCGGATGCGCGCATAAGCATATTGAATAAAGGTCGCGGTATATCCATGCAGGTCGATCGACTCCTCCGGGTTGAATAGCATGCGCTTCTTCGGATCGACCCGTAAGAGGAAAAACTTCAGGCCGCCCAAACCGATCGTCTCATACAACGTATCCAGTTCAGCATCGGAGAAGCCTGCTGTCTTGCCCTGTTCGATCGTCTTTCGCTCCGCTTCCGCGTGCATTTCGTCGAGGATGGCGTCCGCGTCCACCACCGTGCCTTCCCGGGTTTTCATCCTGCCCGTCGGCAATTCCACCATTCCATAGCTCAGATGATATATCCCATCCGCCGACGGCAGCCCCAGCTTCTGACAGATCAGCTTTAACACCTTGAAGTGATAGTTTTGCTCATCTCCGACCACATACACGCTTTGGTCGGCATGAAACTCGTCATAGCGCTGCACCGCCAACCCGATGTCCTGCGTCATATAAACCGCCGTGCCATCGCGGCGCTGTACGATCTTTTGATCGAGACCGTCCGCGCAAAGGTCGATCCAGACGCTGCCGTCGTCTTTCCGGAAAAAGACACCTTTTTCCAATCCCGTTTCGACCAGTTTTTTCCCAAGCAGGTACGTGTCGCTCTCATAGTAGATCTTGTCGAAATCGCTGCCGATGCGCGCATAGGTGGCGTCGAAACCCGCGTAGACCCAACTGTTCATGGTCGCCCAGAGTTCGATCACCTCCGGCTTGCCCGCCTCCCAGTCCACCAGCATCTGCTGCGCCTCTTTCATGATCGGCGCTTCCTTTTCGGCTTCCTCTTTCGACACGCCGCGGGCTACCAGATCTGCCACTTCTTTTTTGTACTGATCATTGAACAACACATAGTAGTCTCCGACGAAATGATCCCCCTTGGTCCCGGTGTCCGCCGGCGTAGCCCCTGCCGCAAACCACTTCCATGACACCATGCTCTTGCAGATATGGATGCCGCGGTCGTTGGCGATACAGGTCTTCACCACCTCATAACCGTTCGCTTTGCTGATTGCTGCAACACTCCAACCCAGGAAATTATTTCGCAAATGGCCAAGGTGCAGGGGCTTGTTTGTATTGGGCGAGGAATATTCGATCATCACTCTGCGGCCGTTCGGTTCCCGACACCCGAAGTCAGGCCGGTCAACGTTCTCCGCGAGAAATGTCAACCAGCGGCTATCGGCGATCGTGAGATTCAAAAAGCCCTTGATCACATTGAAGCCCGAGAAGAGCGAAGGGAAATCCCGTACCAGTGCCTGGCCCAGTTCGGTGCCGAGAACTTCCGGCGAACGACGCAAGGTCTTGACAAAAGTGAACAACACTACGGTGTAGTCTCCCTCGAACTCCGGCTTCGTTTCGTTAATCGGAATATCGCCGTTCTCCGGTAAAAATTGATAATTCGTCGATAGAACCTGCAGGGTGGCTGCTTTGATCTGGCTGATAATGTCCATTGGTTAGAAAACTCCTGATGTGGCTGCAAAAATACAACAGGATCGCGAATTGTAGGCGATTTGTCAGTATCTTCGCGCTTTAAGGCAGCGGACTTTTATGATCAAAAATTGGATCACCGGTTTCATCGATTTTTTTTACCCCCCTTTCAGCAAGCTGATGCCCATTCAAACCTTCCGCTACGCGGTCTGCGGAGGCACGAATACCTTGCTGGATATCTTCCTTTATTTTATCAGCTACCACTATATCCTTCACGAACGGTATGTCAACCTGGGACTGGTGACGATTTCGCCTTATATCCTTTCCTTCCTGATGTCTTTTAGTGTCAGCTTTCCGACCGGTTATATGCTCAATAAGAACATTGTTTTCCCGCAATCCACCCTGCTCGGCCGCGTCCAGCTTTTCCGGTATTTTCTTCTGGTGGTGATCTGTCTTGGGCTCAATTACATTTTTATCAAGCTTTTCGTCGAACAGTTCCATCTTTACGCCACGGTGGCGAAGATCCTCACCACGGTCATCGTCGTCTCCTTCAGCTATCTTACCCAAAAGAACTTTACTTTTAAGGGCGAGCGCGTCAAGGCCAACGAACCCCTCGAATAACAGCCTCTGTTCCCGCCCGCCAAATCTGCACCCGCGCCCCTCAATGTTCCTTCGGCTGCGTCATGCTGAACCAATTCCCGACGCCATCCATGATGATCGCCTCGATGCCATAGAACTGTTCCTTCGGCTCTCCCTTGAATTGCACCCCTTTACCCTTCAGCTCCTGATAGGTTGCCCGGCAATCCGGCGTATACAACACGCCCGCGCCCAGTGCATTTTTCTCCAACAAAACTTTGAATGCGTTTCGCGTTTCATCATCATACCCCATCGCCCCGGGGGTAAGCGGTGCCAGTACGGCGATCTCCAGGTCCGGTTGGTCCGGCGGGACTATAGTCAGCCACCGAAACCCATTGTCCATCTTTTGATCGGTGTGAACCTTAAATCCCAGCTTGTTCACATAGAAGTCATAGGCCTTGTCCTGATCGAGCACAAATAACGACGTGTGCGAGACTTTCGTGATCATATTGAAGTGTTTTAGGTCATAAAACTACTCCTTCCCGCCAACCCCGCCTTCTTCATTATTGCTTTTCTCGCCGTCGCTTTTCTCACCGGTCATTTCTGCGATAAAACAAAAGGGGATCACCCGTCGCGGCTGCGCTTCTGCTTCCGCGCGTCGCAGTTTTGAGGCCTCCCGGTATTCGCCCGGCGCCACCCCGATCTCCTTTTTGAAAAGCATACTAAATGATCCGATGCTCTCGAAGCCTACCTGCATGCATACCTCTACCACGGTGCAGTCCTCCGACGCCAGCATCCGCTGCGCCCGGTCGATGCGTTTAAACGTCAGGTATTGATGCGGCGTTCGCTGGTAAATGCGCCGGAACAACCGGTGAAAATGATACCGCGACAGGCAAGCTTCGCCGGCGAGGACATCCAGGTCGATCGCCGAGTCGAAATGATCGTCGATAAAGACCTTGGCATCAACGATTTTTTTGTATACGTCGGCAGTGATCGGCATGCGGGCGGGCCTTTTCAATTAAAATGCGGTTCGCCAAAATTAATGTTTGTTTTTCAAATGCTTGCGTTAACTTCTTGGCACAATTTTAGGGGCGGGTTGTTACATATAGATGATCACCGTTATCATACCTGCTTTTAATGAAGAGTCCACCATCCGCCAGGTCATCCGTCAGGCCAAACGGAACGAACTCGTCAATGAGATCATCGTGGTCGACGACCTTTCTACCGATCGCACAGTCGCCGAAGCCGCTGAAGAGAATGTCAAAGTGATCACCCCAACCCACTCGGGAAAAGGAGAGTCGATGCGCGAAGGGATGCTCATGGCCAAAAATGAGATCCTGGTCTTTCTCGAACCTGATCTCCCCGATTATGACAAAGACATCGTCGGTCTCCTTACGGCGCCGCTGATAAAAGATGAAGCCGATTTCGTCAAGTCCTATTTTGAACGCCCGGCGGGACGCGTCGCCGAGATCCTGGTCAAACCGATGCTGGAATTTTTCTTCCCCCATTTGCTCGAATTCCGCCAGCCGCTCAGCGGGATGATCGCCGGAAAGAAGCCCATCTTTGACAAAGTGCAATTTGACAATGACTATGGCGTCGATATCGGCCTGCTGATCGATATGCATCAGGTCCGGGCCCGGATCAAAGAAGTTTGCATCGGGGAAGTAGAGAACGACCGCCACCCCCTCCATGTCCTTGGGCGGATGTCCAAACAGGTTGCCAACGCGATCTTTAAACGCGTTAATATTTTCGATACGGGCCGGCGCCAGGATGACGGCGCCCCACAGATGCGCGAACAGGTTGAATTCGCGCTGAAAGAGCTCGAACGGCAGCCAAAAAAAATGATCGTCTTCGATATGGATAATGTCCTGTTACAGGGAAGTTTTATCCAGGCCGCGGCGATGAAATTCGGCTTTTGCAAAGAGCTTCAGGACATCCAGCAGCAATCCAAAAGCCATTTTATCAAGACCCAGAAAATTGCCCGCCTTCTGGAAGGCCGCACCTTTGCCGAACTCATCCACGTTGTGGAATCCATTCCCCTTATCGGCGACGCGGTGGCCACTATCCGTGAACTGCAGATCCGCGGGTATGTCTGCGGGATCATCAGCGACAGCTACCACGCCATTGCCAACCATATCAAAAACCTCCTCGGCCTCGACTTTACCCTCGGCAATGAACTCGAATTCCAAAAAAGCGTCGCCACGGGTGAAGTGAGAATTCCCTCTCAACTCCTCAAAGACCGCTTTAGCCAGTGCGAGCACGACCACTGCAAATCCAATATGTTTCAATACATTCTGCACCGTTTTGGCATCAGTCTGGCAGACGCCGTGGCAGTCGGCGACGGGGAGAATGATATCTGTATGGTCAAAATGGCGGGAACCGGCGTGTCCTTCAACTCCACGGTCCCTGTCCTGGACCAGGTGGCAGATTACGTATTCCGGGGTACCTCCCTTCAGCCGGTACTCGGAGTGGCGAGGTAACCCGGTGCCCGGGCCTCCGGAACCCCGGTCGGGGCAAGAGGTGACAAACCTGCCATTTTTTCACTTTTACCTGCGTGGCATAATGATTGTCAATGCTTATCAGATAAATCTATTAATATGGGAAAAATAATCGGAATTGACCTTGGCACCACGAATAGTTGCGTGGCCGTAATGGAAGGCAATGAGCCCGTTGTCATCGCCAATGACGAAGGGCGTAGGACGACCCCTTCCATCGTCGCTTTCCTTAAGAACGGGGAAAGGAAGGTCGGGGATCCTGCCAAAAGACAGGCAATCACAAACCCCGTGAATACGATCATGTCTGTGAAGCGTTTCATGGGACGCCGCTATGACGAAGTGACCAATGAGATCACCCACTGGAGCTATAAGGTCGTCAGAGGAGATAATAATACCGTGCGGATCGATATCGATGGCCGCCTATATACGCCGCAGGAGATTTCTGCGATGATCCTGCAAAAAATGAAGAAGACCGCGGAAGATTATCTCGGCCAGGAAGTAACCGAGGCCGTGATCACCGTCCCCGCATATTTCAATGACGCGCAGCGCCAGGCCACCAAGGAAGCCGGTGAGATCGCCGGATTGAATGTACGCCGTATCGTCAACGAACCTACGGCCGCAGCGCTCGCTTACGGTCTCGACAAGGCCGGAAAAGACGAGAAGATCGCCGTATTCGACCTTGGCGGCGGTACCTTCGACATCTCCATCCTTGAACTCGGTGATGGCGTATTCGAAGTAAAATCCACAAACGGCGATACCCACCTTGGCGGTGACGACTTTGATAAGATGGTCATGGATTGGCTGGCTGAGGAATTCAAAAAGGACGAGAACGTCGACCTCCGCAAGGACCCGATGGCCCTGCAACGGTTGAAAGAAGCGGCTGAAAAGGCCAAGATTGAATTGTCCTCTTCTTCTGAAACGGAGATCAACCTGCCTTATATTACTGCAATTGATGGTGTGCCGAAGCACCTGGTGAAAAAGCTCACCCGTGCGAAATTCGAGCAGTTGACCGATAGCCTGTTCGAGCGCTGTCTCAAGCCCTGTGAACAAGCGCTGAAGGACGCCGGTATCAGCGCGTCCCAGATCGATGAAGTCATCCTGGTGGGCGGCTCGACCCGTATCCCCAAGGTGCAGGAGATCGTAGAGAAATTCTTCGGGAAGAAACCCAACAAGGGCGTCAACCCGGATGAAGTGGTCGCTGTAGGCGCCGCCATTCAGGGCGCGGTGCTGACCGGTGAAGTCAAGGATGTCCTGCTGCTGGACGTGACCCCGCTTTCGCTGGGTATCGAAACCATGGGCGGCGTCATGACCCGGCTGATCGACTCCAATACGACGATCCCGACAAAGAAGTCCGAGACCTTCTCGACGGCCAGCGACAGCCAGCCCGGCGTGCAGATCCACGTCCTGCAGGGCGAGCGGCCCATGGCCAACCAGAACAAGAGCCTCGGCACCTTTAACCTGGACGGCATCCCGCCGGCCCCCCGCGGCGTCCCCCAGATCGAAGTTACCTTTGACATCGACGCCAACGGTATCCTGCATGTAACGGCAAAGGACAAGGGCACGGGCAAGGAGCAGAAGATCCGCATCGAAGCCGGCAGCGGTCTCAATAAAGACGAAGTTGAACGCATGAAGGCTGAAGCAAAAGCCAACGAAGCAACCGACAAGGCAGCCCGCGAAAAGGTCGACAAGGTCAACCAGGCCGACAGCCTGATCTTCCAGACCGAAAAGCAGCTAAAGGAATATGGCGACAAGCTTCCCGGCGACAAAAAGGCCCCGATCGAATCGGCCCTCAATAAGCTCAAAGAAGCACACAAATCGCAGAACCTGCCCGCGATCGACAGTGCGATAACCGAACTGAACAATGCCTGGACGGCAGCCAGCGAAGAGATGTACAAAGCTACCCAGCAGGCCGGCGCGGCACAAGGTCAGGGTGGCGGCGGACCGCAGGGGGGACCCGACGGTGGTCAGGCTCATGCCGGCGGCAGCGAAAATGTCACGGACGCGGAATTCGAAGAAGTGAAATAAGCAATTGATGATCAATACTCTAAAGACCCCGCATCCGCGGGGTTTTTTTTGGCCCGGACACTTGGAAAATCCAGGGAAATTCGTATCTTTGCACTCGATTTGAGACACGAACTAAATCGATTTAGTGCTCCTCAGGATTACCACGATTGCCTCCGCGCCGAGAACGCTGCCTACACACTTCTTTAACGATTCCAAGTGTTACTTTTTCTCTCTCCTGGTTGTCTCATAAAAAAATAGATTAATTAAAACAGATAGTTATGAAAAGTGATCTAATGCACTCGCGTGTGCAATTGGAAAAAGACATCCTCGATCGGCTGGTAACGGAAGTTCAGGAAACAGTGGCAAAGGATGTAACATTTGCAAAAGCAAAACAGGCGCCTACATTTGGTGTCCTCAACCTGTGGAATCTGCGGCGGAACAGCCGCTCAGCCCGGCAGGCCATCAAACAACCTCGCATTGTAACCGGATTCGGTTTTTAATACTTTGGTTTAAGGTTTAGGCGTAGGACATGCCCGCGAAAGCGGGCTTTTTTTATTGATGGGGGGGTAACGGTGGCGCCGCGCCGAAGGCGCGGCGCCTATATTATCCCCATCTTTTTCATGAGAAAAGACGCATTCTTATTCCGTGCGATCCCCCGTTGCAAGCGATAGTCAAATCGCAAATCCCCCTGCTCGATCACGCTCTCGAAACAATAATTCGCCACGCGTCCCGGCAATTCCGTTTCCAGCGCCCCCAGGGCCAGGTCATGTGTCGCAAAAAACGCGAGACACCGGTAGCCCAGTAGCTTTCGCGCAAAGTGCTCCGAACCGTATGTTTTGTCTTCCGAATTCGTCCCCCGCAGGATCTCGTCGATCAGCACCAGGGTGGGGGAACCGGTCTCCAACGACGCCACGATCTGCTGCAGTTTCTTTAACTCCGCCATAAAGTAGGACGTCTGTTCCTGCAGCGAGTCGCTGATCCGCAGGGAGGTGAGCAATTGCATGGGAGTGAACGAGAATGCGGCAGCACAAACCGGGGATCCGCATTGGGCCAGGAGCAGGTTCACCCCGACCGTCCGCAAGAACGTGGTCTTCCCGGACATGTTCGAGCCGGTCACCAGGATCAGCTGGGCTTGCCCGCCGATCTCAACGTCATTGGCGACGCGTCGCGCCGGCGGGATTAATGGATGCGCCAACTGCTGTGCCTGTATGTGCAGGTCGCTGTCCGCCTCCGCCGCCGGATAAACATAACCCGGATAGTTAAACGCAAATGTTGCCAGCGAATTCAATGCTTCGATATCCCCCACAGCTCCGATCCATCCGGGAAAGGTTGCCCGGTAGCGAGCCTTCCACCGTTCCAGCGCCACCACACATTGCAAGTCATAAAAGGCAAGGCTATTGAGGAAAATAAAAACAAGCAGGTTTAGCCGCGAGTCGAAAAATGAAGTCAGTCGCGACAACCGGCGGATCGCACCATGTGCTTCCCGGGCCTTCCCGCGAAGCTCCTCCAATGGAGCCGATCCGCCGGTATCGACCCCGCTAAAAACGGCAAGGATATCGGCATACTGCTGGAGGATTGTTTGTTTTTGCCCGGTCAGCTGATGCTGTCGGTGTACATGCCTCGAAAAGTAGCCCGTAATGATCCAGCCTACCGCGATCGAGGTGATAAGCGGTGAATACGACTCCCCTGAAAGGCCATACAAAAGCAACCCGATATTTACCATCGTCATCAACCCCAGCAGGACACGTAACCAGACGAGCGGGTACAACCTTGGCGGCGCATTCAGCCACTCTGTCAACGTTCGCAGATCGGCGACGCCGCCCGGAGCGGCCATTCGCTCACCTTCGGCCCGGCCGGAAGTCGCCAGCAATCCCTTTGCCGTTAACAACCGCCGCAGGTCGGCCTGGCTGGAAAGGATCTTCACCGCCTCCTGCCGCCCCCGGATCGCCTCCGGCGAGAGCAGCGGTTGCCGAAGCCAGCCGGCAAATGCCTCCGTTCCATGCACTGTTGTCGTCCGGTTCAAGGCATGAAAGACCGACAGCGGACCAAAGATATCCAGGTCATCCCCATAGATCAGACCCGCCAGATAAGCCGAGCCGTCGGGAAATCCATTTGGTCTTCCCTGTTGGAAAGCCCACTCATTTGTATTCACAAAAAGGAGCTTCTCCCAAAGCAAGCGCCGGTCCTTGAGGCGGAAATACCAGTTCACCGCTCCGATGAACGCTCCCGCCATCGCCAAAGATCCAACCGCCCATCCGACGGAATAGTCCCGGATCAGCTGCCAAATGGCGATACCAAGCAATGCGAAAACCAATACCCTAAGCCCCGACGCCACATCCGCTTGCCGGCGTATCTGCCCCAATCGAATATCGCAGTCTCCCATGGCGGCGGTATAATAACTACCAACATTCATATAAAGAATGAAAAAAAGCCACCTGCGGACAAGTGGCGAATCATATGTTACAAAAGAAATATGCTTAGATGATATCCATCGCCTTTACAAAAAAGGTCCCTACAAATGGCAGGATCAGGGTCAGATATTCAAAGTGCGCCGCAATGGCCCAAACAAACGCTGCGCTGGCGACCATAAAGAGGAGCCAAAATATCCCGGTATTTTTCTTTTTCTGTTCCATGAATACTGTTTTTGAAAAGGGTATTTTTGCGAAATTAAGTCGATTGCCTCAAAAAGTCACCGTTTTCCTTGATTCATAATCAAAAATTTAGTCTAAATTAGCGGCATAATGTAAAAAGTACACATTGATGGCCGGATGGCCGATGTTACGGATTGCCTGCTTAAGAAAAAGTTGCTGACATAACCATGAAGATCGATTTCTATCTACGCTTCTATACCCAACCCGGACAGTCTATATCGCTCTCAGGAAATTGGACTGCGCTGGGCGAAGACGATCCCGAGAGAAGTTACCCCCTACAATACGTCAACGGCGAATTCTGGCATGCCAGCCTTGAATTCGATACGTTCCCCGCGGAACCGCTGACCTATCACTATATTCTGGTGGGATCCGACGGCACACTGACCGAAGAGGGTGGAAATGACCGATCCTTCGACGCCCCCAAAGCGGGAATTGCCGAAATCCAGGTGATCGATACCTGGAACTATGCCGGGGAATTCGAAAACGCCTTCTATACGTCTCCTTTCCAGGAGACCCTGCTCCCCCGTCATAAGACAACCAAAAAGGGCCGCCCGCGCTCCGGGTATTCGCACGTTTTCCGCGTCAAGGCGCCGCTCCTGAAAGAGGGTGAGACCGTTTGCCTCCTCGGCAGCGGCAACGCGCTGCACGATTGGAATCAGTCAGACCCGATTCACCTCTCGCCCGAAGGCAATTGGTGGGTGGTGTATCTGTCCATTCCGCCGGAGAACTTCCCCATCGACTATAAATACGGTATCTGGGATAAAAAGGGAAAAACGTTTCTTCGATTCGAATCCGGTCCCAATCGCAATTTGCCCGGCGACGCGCGACCCAGCAAAATCACCTTGCTCCACGACGGTTTCGTTCACGAACCCAATACCAGTTGGCACGGTGCCGGCGTGGCCATCCCGGTCTTCAGCCTGCGGAGCAAAGACTCCCTGGGAGTAGGGGAGTTCACCGACCTCAAACTGCTTATCGACTGGGCCGTAAAATGCGGCCTGCGCCTAGTCCAGATCCTCCCCGTGCACGACACCACCGCTACCTATACCTGGCTCGACTCTTATCCCTATGCCGCCATATCGGCCTTCGCGCTTCATCCCATTTACCTCAATCTGACGACGTGCGCCGGGAAGAAATATGCAGGCCTCGTCAAACCATTGCGGAAAAAACAGAAGGAACTCAATAGTCTGCCTGAATTGGACTATGAACAGGTTATAAGAATTAAACTGTTGACAGTTAAAGAACTGTACGAGTTACAAAAAGAAGGATTTCAAGAAGATCCCGATTTCCTGGAGTTTTTTGAGTCGAACAGCTCCTGGTTGGTACCATACGCCGCCTTCTGCTATCTTCGCGACAAGCACCAAAGTCCTGATTTTACCACCTGGACGGTACATAGCCATTACAGCGCCGACGCGATCCGCGATTACACCGCCGCGGGCAGCCCGCACTACGACGACATCCTACTTCAATATTTTATCCAGTATCACCTTCATTTGCAGCTTCGCGACGCGGTAGACTACGCACACGAACATGGGATCGTCCTGAAGGGCGATATTCCGATCGGGATCTATCGCTATAGCTGTGATGCATGGATGGAACCCCGGCTGTACCACATGGACCAGCAAGCGGGTGCGCCGCCTGATAATTTTGCCGTCAAAGGCCAAAACTGGGGCTTTCCAACGTACAATTGGGAGGAGATGCGCAAAGACGGCTATGGCTGGTGGAAGCTGCGTTTCGAGCATATGCGCAATTACTTCGACGCCTTCCGTATCGACCATATCCTGGGCTTCTTCAGGATCTGGAGCATTCCGATGGAGGTCGTGGAAGGGATACTTGGCCATTTCGATCCAGCCATCCCTGTTTATCGCGTTGAATTCCAGGAACGGAACATCTGGTTCGATCCCGAACGCTATACAAAACCCTTTATCAACGACGCGGTACTCTGGGAGATCTTCGGTCACGACGCCGAGATGATAAAGGATAGCTTCCTTGAGCCGCGTCCCAACTCGATGTATGGGCTGCGGAAGGAATACAGTACCCAACGCCGGATAGGCAATTGCTTTAAAAAGCGTGAAAAGTCAGCACTTAACGACCGCATCCGCGACGGACTTTTCGACCTCGTCTCCAATGTCATTCTCCTGGAGATCGATGGGTCCGGTCACCAGCAATTCCATTTCCGGATCGATATGGAACATACGTCTTCGTTTCGGTACCTCGAATGGCACACGCAGCAGCAGCTGAAAGACCTTTATGTAAACTATTACTATTACCGCCAGGACGGCTTTTGGGAAAAAGAGGCCATGCGAAAGCTGCCGGCACTCAAACGCGCTACAAATATGCTTGTATTCGGGGAGGATTTGGGCATGGTTCCACGCTGTGTCCCCGATGTCATGCGCCGGCTTGGTATTCTCAGCATGGAAATCCAACGGATGCCCAAAAACCCCGCCCGGGAGTTCTTTCATCCTGCCGAAGCTCCTTACCTGTCCGTAGTCACCCCGTCCACCCATGATATGAGCACGGTCCGTGGCTGGTGGGAAGAAGACCGGGTCAAGACGCAGCGGTTCTACAACAACGAGCTGGGCCAATGGGGCGACGCGCCGCGATTCTGCGAGCCCTGGATAAACCGGGCCATTATCCTGCAACACCTCCACTCCCCGGCGCAATGGTGCGTCTTCCAGCTGCAGGATATTATGGGGATGAGCGAGACCTTCCGGCGGGAGAACCCGAACGACGAACGGATCAATATCCCTGCCGATCCTCACCACTACTGGCGTTATCGCATGCATCTTACGCTGGAAGAATTACTGGAGGAGAAATCTTTCAACGCGGGTTTTCGGGAAAATATAAAAGCCAGCGGGCGATAACCCGGCTGGCCTTAGTTTGCACCTATTGATTTACTGACTTAATTCACTTTTACAAAAGGCTCCACAAAAGAGAAGGAACCGTTACCGCTGGTAATTTTGAGGATGTAGTTACCGGCATGCAGGTTGTTGATGGCTACCGTCTGAACATTGCTGCCGGCCTGAACTTCCTGCTGTGTATTCACCATGACAACGCCCGTCATACTGTACACCTGAACCAGTACCGGCTGAGCAGAAGCGGCATTAACCGTATAATTGATGGTAGCAACGGCAGGGTTGGGATAGATGGCCATTTTAACGGCGGCAACCTGCGTATTTTCCAGCATCAGCACTTTTGAAAAACGCTGAGCACCGCTCATATCGACTTCACGAAGCCGGTAAGTGTTGGAACCCGGAAGCATATTAGGATCGGTAAAAGCGTAAGAAGTAGTATTACCGTTGTTGATACTCATGACAACCGCGATGGAATCAAAACCGCCATCGGTACCGGCACGCTCGATCACAAACCATTTGCTGTTGGTCTCGTTCTCCGTCACCCAGGCCAGATCGGCCACATTACCCTGTACTGCGCCATTAAAGCTCATCAGCAGGGAAGGGGTCGAAGTCCGTGCTTCAGCTTCCTGTGCGAACGTGTTGTTCGAAACAACCAGGGCCGTAGCCAGGATAAGAGCGGAGAAGGTGAATTTCGATTTCATGTGGTTCGGATTTGTGCGTTTGATGTAAGATAGAGTATCAAAAAAGTGCCAAAACCCAACCATCGGTCGATCAGCCAATTACAGGGTCCCGCCGTGCCAATCCATTCCCAGGACGGGAAAATTGTTCTCAAAAATGCAAAATATTAGTATAAATCCGGCCCTGACCCCGTATTTTCCGAATTGCCGGTTCCCGGGGGACCCGCCCGGGCCGCCCGCCGATTCACCTGCCGATCCCTTAATTTTGCTCCCCATGACTTGTAACTACGAATCCTTTAACCTGGCCTTCCGCCATCCCTTTACCATCTCCCGCGGGACCAAAACACACCAGCCCACCCTCATCGTCCAACTCTCCGGCAATGGCTTAACCGGCTTTGGCGAGGCACCCGCCATTACGTATTATCATCTCCCGGTGGAGAAGATGATCGCCGATCTGGAATCCAGGCGTCCATTTATCGAGAAATTCGCCCTCACCGATCCGGAACGCTATTGGCACTATTTGCACCATTTGTTCCCTGACAATCCTTTTCTTGTCTGTGCCCTGGACATCGCGGCCTGGGATCTGTTCGGCCAGCTCCGGGGACAACCGCTTTATAAATTATGGAAGCTCGACCCCGCCAAAGCACCCCTGACCGATTATACCATCGGGATCGATACCGTGGATAAAATGGTAGAAAAAATGAACGAGTTTCCCTGGCCCATTTACAAGATCAAGCTGGGCACCCCTGACGACCTCGCTATTGTCACCGCCCTGCGCGCGCGCAGCAATGCCATTCTCCGCGTGGACGCCAACGCCGGTTGGACGCTGCCGGAGGCGCTTGAGAAGATCCCGCGCCTGGCCGAACTCGGTGTGGAATTCGTCGAACAACCGTTGCCTAGAGAGGATCGCGAAGGCATGGCCACCCTCTTTAGCCGGTCGCCGCTACCGCTCATTGCCGATGAGTCCTGTGTGCGCGAGGAAGATGTCGATGCCTGCGCGGGCCATTTTCACGGGATCAATATCAAACTGACGAAATGCAGCGGTATCACACCCGCCCGCAGGATGATCCAACACGCCCGAAGCCTCGGGATGCATGTGATGGTCGGAAGTATGAACGAAAGCACGATCGGAAGCGCGGCCATCGCCCATTTACTGCCGTATTTGGATTTTGTGGACATGGACGGCCCGCTGTTGTTAAAAGAAGATCTGGCAACCGGTCTGGATTTCGATTATGGCAAAGTGATTATCCCGCAACGCCCGGGCCTGGGCGTGGAATACAAAGGATTGTTTGTAAAAAATTAGCTGTAGATTTGACGCTTATGTCTCTCGCTTCCCAGGTACAAGACCGATTCAAGTCCCTGTTTCCCGGAACCGATCCACTGCTCGTCCGCTCCCCCGGCCGCGTTAACCTGATCGGTGAACATACCGACTATAACCAGGGATTCGTCCTGCCCGCTGCCATCGACAAAGCAATCTATCTCGCCATAGGCCCGCGGCAAGACAACGAGATCAGGCTCTATTCCGTTGACCTGGACCAAACCTTCGCCTGCACGCTCGAATTGCCGGAACCCACGCCGGAGCATTGGCCCAATTACCTGCTTGGCGTCGTCCAACAGCTCCAGCATGCAGGTCACCCTCCGGCTGGTTTCAATTGTGTATTCGCGGGCGATATCCCCATCGGCTCGGGCATGTCTTCCTCCGCCGCGCTCGAATGTGCGACGGGGTTTGCCCTCAATGAGCTCTATGGTTTGGGTCTTGACAAGCTAACGATGGTACGGCTGGCACAACGCGCCGAGAATAACTTTGTCGGCCTCCAATGCGGCATCATGGATATGTTTGCCAGTATGTTCGGACGCCGCAATCACGTCATCCGTCTTGATTGCCAAAGCCTCGACCATGCCTGGTTCCCGCTTCGGCTTGATGATGCCCGGATCGTCCTGTTGGATACCAATGTCAAACACTCCCTTGCTTCTTCCGAATACAATACCCGTCGTCAGCAATGTGAGGCGGGCGTCCGGCTCGTTCGCGAGCACTACCCGGAAGTGACCAGCCTCCGCGAGGTAACACTGGATATGCTCGATCGATATGTCGCGCCCGTGGATGAGCTGATCTACCGTCGGTGTCGTTTCATTGTCGGAGAGAACGCCCGCTTGCTGGCGGGCACAGAAGACCTTGGCCGCGGTGATCTGGCGGCTTTCGGCCGGAAGATGTTCGAAACCCACGAGGGGCTCAGCCGGGAATATGAAGTAAGCTGCCGGGAACTGGATTTTCTCGTCGAAGAGGTAAAGGGCGACCCCGCCGTTCTCGGCGCCCGCATGATGGGGGGCGGCTTTGGGGGCTGTACGATCAACCTGGTGAAGGAAGCGGCGATTGCCGGCCTGGTGGATCGGATCGCGCCGGTGTACCGCGACGCTATGAAAAAAGAACTAAAAGTTTATGTGACACAGATTGAAGACGGAACTTCACGCATAAAACCATAATGTTTTCTATATGAATAAGCTGCTGATCCCTATCTCCGCCCTTTTGCTGACCGCCTGCGGCAGCAACCAACCATCGACACCGGCGGAAAAGGCCACCGCCGCCACCAGCGCAGCCGCCGACCTCCTGCCAAACCCCGATAATTTCCGCGACACGGTCGATGGCAAAACAACGGGTCTCTATTTTCTCCACAATGGCGCGTTGACAGCTGCCATTACCAACTATGGCGCCCGTGTCGTCAGTCTCATCGTCCCGGACAAGAACGGCAACCCGACGGATGTTGTCCTGGGCTATGACAGTATCGGCAAATACCTCCATCAGCCCGAAACCTATTTCGGCGCGATCGTCGGCCGCTATGGCAATCGCATCGCTCATGGAAAGTTCCCGTTGAACGGAAAGGAATATACGCTGTTTAAGAATAACGGCCCCAACACGCTCCATGGCGGAAAGAAGGGATTTGGAGCGGTGGTCTGGGAGGCCCGGAAACCGGATACGTCCACGCTGCAGCTGACGTATCTTTCGAAAGATGGGGAAGAGGGTTATCCCGGTAACCTGAGCGTCACTGTAACGTATCGGCTGGACAGCAATGGCCTTCGGATCTCCTATGACGCCACCACCGACAAGCCGACCGTTCTGAACCTCACGAATCATGCGTATTTCAATCTGAACGGGCAGGGTAGTGGGACGGTCAATAATCATCTGCTTGGGATCAACGCCGGCCGCTATACGCCGGTCGATTCTACCCTCATCCCTACCGGGAAATTGGACTCCGTCGGCGGCACACCCTTTGATTTCCGTAAGGCCATCGCCATCGGCGCCCGCGTCAACGATTCCGCCAACCAGCAGATCAGGTTCGGCAAGGGATATGATCACAATTTCGTGCTGGACAAGACCAGTGGGCCCGCCGCTGTCGTCACCGGCGACCTGAGCGGCATCACCCTTACCGTATTTACCGACCAACCTGGCATTCAATTCTATGGCGGTAACTTTATGCAGGGCACCAACCCGCTGAAAGGCGGCCATACTGATGAGTATCGCACGGCGTTCTGCCTGGAGACGCAGCATTTTCCGGATGCGCCGAACGAGCCGTCGTTCCCTTCGAGTGAGCTCAAACCCGGCGAGAAGTATCACTCGGAAACTATGTTTGCATTTTCGGTGAAGTAGAAGGCATTCAATGATCGTTCAACGGCAACCCGCGTCGCTCAAACTCTTTCCAATTGAGGTATTCGTCTCCGTGGCGCTGTTCCACCATGCTTATACACTCCTCCACCGGGCAAACCAGTTTACATAGATTACATCCTACGCATTCGTCCTCCTTGATCGTGTAGGTATTATACGGATTCCCCGGCGTGAGCGCGATAGACTGATGTGACGCATCCTCGCAGGCAATAAAACAAAGTCCGCAGCGGATACATTTCCCCGGATCGATCCGCGCCACGATGTGATAGTTGATGTCCAACTCCTCCCAATTCGTCAGGGTGGGGACCGACCGGCCGATAAAGTCCGTCGTGCGCTTAAACCCTTTTTCATCCATCCAATTGTTCAACCCCTCACAAAGATCCTCAACGATCCGGAACCCATGGGTCATCACCGCCGTACAGACCTGCACGCTTGTCGAGCCCAGCAGCATGAACTCGGCTGCATCCCTCCAGGTGCTGATCCCGCCGATCCCCGAGACCGGAACTTTCGAGGTCACCGCATCCTGCGCGATGGTCGTGACCATTTTCAACGCGATGGGCTTCACCGCGGGTCCGCAATAGCCGCCGAAGGTCGACCGTCCGCCGACATTTGGATTCGGAACAAAGGTGTCCAGATCTACCCCCGTCACCGACTGGATCGTATTGATCAACGATAACCCCTGGCTCCCCGCTTCCACCGCCGCACGTCCCGTCGGAACCACCGAGTGCACATTCGGCGTGAGCTTGGTGATCACGGGCACCGTAGCCACCTCCATCACCCATTCCACCACCAGCCGCGCAATCTCGGGGTCCTGTCCCACCGCCGCCCCCATTCCGCGCTCCGTCATGCCGTGCGGACACCCGAAATTCAGTTCGAGCCCGTGCGCACCCGTATCTTCGACTTTTTTGATTAACTCGTGCCAACTCTGCCT
>Ga0206918_1093_pt1 | contig 20878 bp, 17 predicted proteins | sample Alteio_BWOrgHeat_69_FD_152950 | JGI IMG/M metagenome (GOLD analysis project Ga0206918, IMG submission 152950) | Enriched cells from forest soil in Barre Woods Harvard Forest LTER site, Petersham, Massachusetts, United States -... | ecosystem: Environmental > Terrestrial > Soil > Temperate forest >... | reverse complement strand
TTCTCTGCATCTTTGCATTTGCGAGATCCTGGGTATTCTTTTTCAATGCATCGAGATCTTTTCGATCCGCTTCGCGCGCTTTGAATGCCGTATGTTCCTGGTTCGAACGCAGGGTTCTCCACGCAGCGAACAAACCAAGTGCTGCTAAAAAATACTCAATCTTGCCGAAGTGATCGGCCACCCATTTCAGGTTCATCGTGATCCCAGTGTAAAAGGTATAGTTCCTGCACACAAGAGGGAATGATTTCAGGTGATGAATACGGTATTGTCCATCGTTTATTACTGAACGAGACGGTGCTCCCATCTCCGGAGGGCTTATTTAGAATTTTGGGCTTCATACACCTCTATTCCGCCAGTGGGCTTCATCTCATGGCGCTGGAAAATTTCCTGCAACGATTTTTAGGACGAACCCTGGCGGCACGAAAAATTTTGACGGTCTTTTTTTTGTTTTTTCTGCTGGTCGTTTGGAAACTACAAGGCTTTAGACTCGGCTTTGCCCGGATTCTCATCCTTTTCTTTTTGAAGGCTCATGCGCGGGAGCAGGGGCTTCGCTGGCGAATCTACTATCCTTTGTTCCTCGCATTTTGTTTTGATTTTGCAGTGGGCATCGACGCTGGTTGGCTGCATTACTATTTGGCGATTCTCGGAGGAATGTTGGGACTGGAGCTTTCGCGTGAGCGCAGCCCTTTTATGCAGCATCTCTATTTGTCGGTCGCCTCATGGCTGATGACCGCCCCTCTCGATCTATGGGAGCACCATTCGATCGCGTGGATGACACCGCTATGGAGTATGATCACCATTCCACCCATCGCCTTCTTTCTTTATCCGGTCAGTGTTTTATCCTACTTTTTTTTCGGCTCGGTTCCGAGTGCGGTGATGGATCTTTGGAATACTGGTGTAGGACTCGTATTAAAGTTCGTTGATCTCGGATTCACCTTTAGTGCTCTTACCGGACAGTTCGTACTGATTTCGCTTCTTTGCTCTTTGTTGACTAGCTTCATGTTTTATCGATTCAAGCAGTTTCGGGAACGTTTACTTCTGGTCACGGTGGCGGTGTTCCTAGCGCTGAGCAGCCGCTTTCATTTTTCGGACGGTAAAATGTTCTTAGTTCAGCTGGACGTTGGTCAGGGAGATTCTCTGCTGATTTCTCGTGGAGATCGAGTGGAAATGATTGATTTAGGTAGCGCTCGTGATCAAAAACCGGAGGTAATGGTGCAGCGACTTGCACGATTCGGCATTGTCCATGTTGACACGGTTCTCTTTTCGCACTTGGACGAAGACCATGCAGGCGGACTGAAAATGCTTCTTCCCTGGGTGCCGGTCTCCTCCCTTGAGATGAATCCTAAGCTCGAGCGCACAGCGAGGATACGGGACTGGATTCAGGATTTTCCGGAAACCTCGTTTTGTTCTGACGGCTGCTTTCAATTAGGGAGTGTGGATTCCCTTGTCGATCGGTCTGATCGATCGGGTAATGAGCGGATGGCGACTGCAATCATTCCCTTGTCTTCTTCGGAAGTTTATCTAGCGCTCGGTGATGCGAATTCGCTCCAGGAGTCTGTTTTTTGGGGACGACATCATGAGGAGATTTTCAAGTTTTCGCGACGAATATTGAAAGTGAGTCATCACGGCTCTCGCTTTTCTTCAAGTGGTGATTTCCTGCGAGATGTAAATCCTGTTCTCGCCGTGATTTCGGTTGGGCGTCGGAATCACTACCATCATCCGAGTTTCCGAGTGGTGGAGCAATTGTTAGAGAACAGGATCCCGATTCATCGGACCGATCAGGATGGAGATTTTGTATGGATAGCGAAATAGTGCTTGTGCTGGCAGTGCTGGCAGTGCTGGCAGTGCTGGCAGTGCTGGCAGTGCTGCCAGCACTGCCAGCACTGCCAGCACTGCCAGCACTGCCAGCACTGCCAGCACTGCCAGCACTGCCAGCGGAGGTATTATGAGTTCAGGAAAAATTACGATTAGAGCGACTACAGAAATGCAAAACAGCCTTAAAGAATTGGCGCATTTAAGACGTGTGTCCCTCAATCAGATCTGCATAGAGTTATTGGAAGCGGGGTTACCATCAAACAATATTCCGTTGCGTGATCATCGTGCTATGAGCGGTACGCCATCGCCGATTGAGCAAAAAAAATGAGCGGAATGAGTTTGTCGATCAATTGGTCAGCCAGTTTCTATCCGAGGGATTGATCGCTATTTTGAAAACACCGGGATATGTCACTGCCCACGTGCTCGTTTTTTCATCCGAAGCAAAAATTCCGGACGATATTTATCGTGGAATGACAGTCATTTCACAGGCACTGAATCAGGTGACCGCCGAGCAGCCGCCAAATTTGATGTGGATTCAAATTGCTCAGAATGGGGAAATCATTTGGGCAAGTTCGGAAGAAGTACGAACTCAACTAGGCGAGCAGTTGGACAAATGGAGTGCTTACGTCGTCTAAACTCTCGAAACGAGATTGCATCGCCACTATTTTTTGATGGAAAAAACATGCCATGGCCCATTTTCTATTAAAGTCGCGTAATGGGAGCGGAAGAAATTAATATTAACGGGCTGTTTGGCAGCGGTGTCGTGGTCTTCAATTGCGACGTATTCAACCGGATATTTTCCGAGTAGTGCTTCAGCATGGGGGCCACCGAGTAGAATTTCATTCACCTCAGCTTCTCGGGAAGAATAAGAAATACCCCAGGTCCATAGCCAGCCGGGATAACCCATCAGCACCGGATTTCCGGTGAGAGTTGGAATCCAATGATTGTGTTTGGGCGCGATCAAAACCAAGGAATCCGCTGAATGGCGGAGTCCTTTAAATTGTTCGGCTAAGTCAAACTCTTTCCTACTCAGAAAGGGGGCCGTTTGTTTTTGATTTTTAAAAAACATGAAATCCTTTGCGGCCGTGTAGGATTGGGCGCCGATGAGCAGGAGAGCAACTGGGATTAAGTATTTTTTAGTAAAAAGTGCATCGATCGCGATCGCAGCAATCGGTGCTAAGAATAAAAATGAGTAGGTGAAGAGTTTCAAATTATCGTAAAAATAAGGCTGAATATTGAATAATTCAGCAACGACGAACAAAATGCTGCCGGTCGCAGCGAGGATAAAAATCGGTGATTCTAGAATTTTAGTTTTTCTCTTCCATAAAATAAATTTGCCAGCGATCGCGAGTGGGATGAAAATTCCAGTGTTATAAATCCAAAATAAAAATAGATTCATGTTCTGGGCAAATTCTTGTCCTGACTGAGAGTTTTGTGCCCAACCTGGATACCAAATGGCCCAGCTTTGTTTCGGAGCGGAGTTCAAAACGCTGGCATAGTTGCGTCCCAATAAAAAATAGAGGAGTGGAATCGAAAGCCCGACGACCAACAGCCCGAATTGTAATGTTGGTTTCCACCTTTCCGGTTCCCGAGGACTAGATGTTTTGGCGGCTATGAACGCGAAGATGAAATTAACGAGGAGTAAGGCCCCCATCGCAACCCAGCTATGAAGATGCGTCAACACCAGCATTGAGAATACTAGGGCCAGTGCAATTATTTTTTTGCGGGTCAGGGTGCCAGCATCTTTTTGCCGGAGAAGGTAGCTCAGTCCGCATAGGAGCAAAACCATGCCGATGAGAAATGCGCGTTGGGGAAAAAGCTCGAAAAGAACAATCTGAGTGAAAATGGATCCAGATTGAAATTGATTGGTGAGGGGTTCGGCATTGCTCAACGAAGAGTCGAAGGCCTGTAGTCCCCCGAGGAAAAGAAAAAGAAAAATGGCGATGAGGGATTGGCGTACACTCATCCGAATCGATTGAAAAAAATGAAAAAGTGAAAAGGGCAGGGCGAATAAAAATACGATACTGACTGCAAAGGTCGCATGAACTACATCCAATCGGGTGATCATCGAAACGATAGCGGTAAATAAATGGCTCAAGAAGGGGTATTGAAACGGCATGCCGTAGAAGAGGGGGTTATCCCCCGAGATCCAATGAAGACCTCGTTCACGTAAGCTTGAGATAAAGGTAAAGTGGGCAGACCAATCTCCCCAAACAGAGTAGCTGTGGGCGATCAGGTTTCCAGCGGAGTCCCACTCCAGCATCTGCCAGCAACATACACACAGAAAAATCGAAATCAGGGTTAAAATAGCCCATTTCATATTTCCAAGACCTCTATTAACATTGAAGCATGCCTATCCGCACCGTGCTACCCCTGATTTTACTTTTGGCTTTTGTTTTTGGACGTTTTTATGATTTGGGAATTCGCCCCCCACATCATGATGAGGCCGTGAACGGATGGTTTGTAGACGGCATGTTCAGGACCGGGTTCTATAAATACGATCCCCAAAACTATCATGGTCCGATTTATTTTTATTTTTTGGCTCTGGCAGAAATGATCTTCGGAAGAAGTGTTCAGACTTTGAGAATCGTCACTGTGTTTTTCGGTGGTCTCCTGACCTTCGTGCCATTTCTCTATCGTCGTTGGATTGGTCCTCGTGCGGCGTGGATTGCCGCCTTCGTATTAGCACTTTCCCCGGCGGTCGTTTTTTACTCGCGCTATGCGATTCACGAAATTCCCTTCGCTTTTTTTACAGCGCTCTTCTTTTATTTTTGGTTGTGTGCGCGGGAAGAAAAATTTTCTTGGAAAAATCTTATCGGACTTGGCCTTTCCTTGGGGATGCTCGCTTGCTTGAAAGAAAATTTTATTATTTATCTGGCCTGCTTGTTGATTGCTGAGGTGATGACCAGAGTCTACGGCAAAGAGTGGACCTTTCCACAAAAATACTCCCTCTATGGCCTAATGAGTTTGATCGCATTTACGATGGTGATGCTGGTTTACAGTGCCCTCGGGAGAGATGAAACCGGAATTTCGGATTTTTTCCGGGCATTTATCTTATGGTCTGAAACGGGGTCGAAAGGGAACGGGCATGAGAAAACTTTCGATTATTGGATCAAAATTTTTGCCCAATATGAATGGCCGACCCTGATCGGTGTCTTGCTCACTCCTTTGGCCTTGAAAAAGAAAGTCCCTCAGTCGATTCGTCTTTTGAGTGTGGTGAGTGTGGGGACTCTACTGGCGTATTCGATCGTGAAATACAAAACGCCATGGTGTCTCCTTTGTTTCCAATGGGGATTTGTATTGGTTCTCGCCTACTGGTGCGCCCGAATTTGGGATCGTCAAAAGGTCTTGGTGATCACCGCTTTAAGTATCATGGGGCTCCATTCCGCTTATCAGGCTTACGAAGTTTCTTATGTGAACGTGGATGCAGAAGATTCATACTACATCTACGGACAAACTTACCGCGATCTGATGCCGCCGATCGAGGTGATCATTGGAAGAGTCAAAAATAATCCTTCTCTCAGTGGGACGATGAGAATCAGCGTGATCAGCGCTTACACCTGGCCGCTCCCGTTCTTGTTGGGTGAGATCAAGCAGGTAGGATATTACAATGAATCGAATGTGCCACCAGTCATAGATGGCGATTACGTCTTTGTTGACCAATTGCTTGAAGATAAATTCAAAGCCCGTTTAGTTGGAAACTATTCACGAGAGCTGGTGAGAGCGCGGCAATGGGCCTCACCGATGGTGATCTATACTAGGGTTCGTTAGCCGGGATCGCAGAGGTTGCCATTTTCACGATGTCGGTGAGCATGGACCAATCATCTGGTTTGCCTTTATCGTCGGCCGCCATGCCCGGCGCTCTGAAGTCCTGTCTCCAAATCAAATCCGGACGGTCCGCTGAAATCCATTCTCCGCCGATGATGCGGTCGCGGGAATCGAGTTCGATCACGTATTTGTATTCAACCGGAATCAGGCGTTGCTTCTCAGTTCCCAGTACCGGCTGATAGGACGGCTTTACGTGGTCCGCAGTTTCAAGGTCTGCATCGAGTGTGTCGTACAGTTCGTCGACATAGCTCACGGTGCTGGTGATGTATACTTCTTTACGAGTGCCTTCCGTTGCCTTGTGACTGAACTTGCTTGTTTTGATATCGTCAATTCTCGATTCATATTTCACGAAAGGCTGGTTCCAAACTTCTACGCCTGGATCGCGATCTGCTGCAAAACCTTGGTGTTTGATACCGAGTTCGTTGGTCATCATGATGTGAAATGCTGCCGCGTGGACATCGGTGCAAGCGCCGTTGAGATTGAAAAGTACTTTGCTGCCAGGGCGACATGACTTACCAATAAATTTAGCGCCACTGTCGTCCATGAATGCGTGGTAGTAGGCGAGGAGTCCCTTGATGTCGCTAGAACCGAAAGGAATCTTTTTCTTCGTGGTCGGGCTGACGTAAACGATGGCGCGGGGTTCGTCATAGTTCAGGGAAGAGTGCGTCCAGCCGTTACAGATCCCGTGCCAGTCTTTTCCGTTGCTCTTATAGTTTTTACGAATTTCAGACGCGATCGGGAAGTTCAATTTGCCGCGAGCTAGATCAAACTTTTCCGCTGGCGAAAGGAGGTCCAGTTGTGAATCGCTCATGTTGTTGATTTCGTTGTAGGTCGGATTCTTGCCTTTTTTGTCGTAGTTCAGGCTAACCTGCCAACGGTTGGCAATGGATCCGTTAATCGTAGGCCAATAGGAATCAGCCCAACCCCGTTTGGAGTCGGCAGCAATGCCGCCGCTTAAAGGAAGTCTATTGAAATCCATGATGTACGACCCGTCTAGATTGCGAGGATCGTTGTCTTCGTTCCATTTGCGGTCAGCATGGGCGTTAGTCAAGGGAAACGACAGTATAGCGATCAAAAAGAGGGCTTTGGGGTGTGTCATTAGAGATTGCATTCCGCATTTTTTACACTAAAACTGTGTAAAAGTCAACATGCTCTGTTTAATGAGACATTGTGTCTCGTGGAATAAATAAACATTGTTAAATAAATTAAACAAGTCGCTTTTCATCAACCTGTTTCATCTGGTAAAATAGTTGAATAAGGGGAAATCTTCAATGAGCGAAATTCTTGGAATCCAGCCGGTAGAAAAATACGGAAAAGTGTTAATCGTTGATGATGAGCCCGAATTGAGAGAGGTAGTTCGCCAAGTTTTGGAAGCTCAAAGGCTCAACGTGACGATCGCCGAGAACGGGAAACAGGCGTTACAGATTCTGGAGCAAGAAAAATTTGATGTGATTCTCAGTGACGTGCAGATGCCGGAGATGGACGGAATGCAGTTTTTGGAGAGCATGTGCCTGAAGGGGAATCAAACTCCTCTCGTTTTTTATAGCGGTTTTTATGAAAAGGATATGTTGCGTAAATCCATGCAACTGGGTGCCTTCGATTTTCTTGAGAAACCGATTGGAGCGAAGAAGCTGCTTCAGGTGATCGACAATGCTGCCGAGGTGGGTGTACTCCAGCGGAAGATTAGTTTCATTCGTGACCGAAAAAATTACAAGTTGTATGACTTTATTGCTGAGTATGAAAAACGAATCGCTCAATTGCGACTTCTGAATTATTCCACCAATACCACTCAAGAGGCCAGTTAAGGGATGACGATGCAGTTAAATCAAACACTGTTACAAGGTGCCGTGGATTTTGGGAAGAGGATGAATCGTTCATTCATCGGTCTTCTTTTTGTCATTTTTGTGATGGTGGTATATTTTACTGGCACTATTTATCATAGGGGTGCGGTACGCACTCAGGAGCTCAAAGACGATTTGAATGGTGTCCATAGTTTTTCCATCGTGAACGATCGATTGAAAAATCATCAAGGCCTCCTCAATGAGGACGATTCTCCGGATCGAATCAGTTATCACTATGGTTTGTCGTCGGAAAGCGATGTGCTGTTGAATCGCATGTTCGAGGTTTTGCGAGAAGAATCCTGGGCGGCGTGGTTAAAAGCCAGCCCGGAGAGCATGAACCACGCGCGTGAGAGTTTGTTTTTTCAGCTTCAAGTCGAACATTCCGATGCTTTGCCGCAGTTTAAGATGACCTCAGAAATTGCGAACAACTTCGATCGGGTAGATCAACTCATTTATCTTATCGAGTCTGAAGTAAATCGCGAACTCATCGAGCACCAAAAGAATGTAAACTTGCAAATTTTGTTGAGACTCCTCTCATTTGTCTTCGCGTCCATCTACATGTTTTTTGCGGTGAGAAGACTCGAAAATCTCTTCTTCTTCCATTTACACGCCTTGCGTGAAAAAGAGCAGGTGTTGGACTATAAGGACCGCTCCAAGGCGCTTCTGTTGAGCAGCTTATCAGAAGGAATTTTGGAATATGATTTACAACAGAAAAAATGGTTAATGATCTCCGATCAATTTCAGGAGATTTTTCATTTGGATCAACAAGCGTTCCGGGATTTTAGCAGCGGAACTTTGGATGCGTGGGTAAAACTTTTTTCTAAATCAGACCGTGAATTGGCAAATAATCTGATCGAAAATTCCCTCAAATCTCCGAACGTACTTGAAGCGATGATCCATTTTCATGATTCGAATGGGCAAGATCGAGTGATTCATGTGATTTTGGCCAGCTGGAGTCAGGGAGTTCAGTCTGGAATTCTCACTTTTTGCCATAAAGACATCACGGAAGCTCTTCATAAAGAGAAAAGTCTCAAAGAATCTCAAATTCGTGAACATAACTCAGCCCGACTTGCGTCGCTCGGAGAGATGGCGAGTGGGATCGCCCATGAAATCAATAATCCGCTTGCCGTCATCACAGCGCGAGTTGCCCTATTGAAACCAAAGCTGAAAAGATTGGTGAATGACGAGGCGGCGGTCGTGCTTTTGAAGGACTTAGACGACGTGGAAGTGAATGGGATGAGAATCGCTAAAATTGTGAAAGGGCTGCGCACCTTTTCTCGAGATGGTGATCAGGACGAGCCCGAAGATTTCAAAGTCAATGCGATGATCGACGACACGCTAGGATTTTGCATGGAACGGTTTAAAGGGCATGGGGTTGAGCTCGACGTGAATCACCAACAAACAGGTGATTGCGAGGCGCGGGGTAAAATGATTCAGCTCTCGCAGGTCCTTTTGAATCTTCTCAACAATGCCTTCGATGCGGTCAAAGAAAGCGAGTCTCCGCGCGTTTCGCTCAAGACCTGGGTGGACGACGACAAAATGCATATTTTGATTCATGATTCCGGTGAGGGTGTTTCCCCGGACATCGAAAGTAAGATCATGCAGCCTTTTTTCACCACCAAGGGTGTGGGAGTGGGAACCGGATTGGGACTCAGCATTTCACAATCGATTATTCGAGATCATGGTGGCCGTTTATTCTTGGATCGCAGCGTATCGAGTAGTTGTTTTCATATTGAAATCCCGTTCGTAAAGAGTCATTCTGCTCTTGTTGCTTAAGCCAAATTTGAAACCCAATTTTGATGAATTTTATTCCGAACTTTATGCTGAGCGCTGGACTACGCTCAAGCAAAGTCTGCTCGCCGATGAAGTGAAGGTTCAACGCTCTTGTTTTGCTGGGCATGCTCATTATTTCATGGATCAAGCCTCCATTCGTGCAGCCGAAGCGCTACGGGTACAGCCGGGAGATCAGGTGCTCGACATCTGTGCTGCTCCGGGCGGCAAGACGCTCATCTTATTGGAACGGCTGCAAGGCAAGGGAAGTTTGATTGCCAATGAATGGTCTCGTGATCGCCGTGGGCGTTTGGAGAAGGTGATTGAAGACCATGTTCCTGCGGAGTATCGTCAATGTGTTCAAGTCACCGGCTTTGATGGCAATCAGTTCGGACTAAAAAAAGAAAATACCTTTGATCGAGTGCTGCTCGATGCTCCTTGCTCCAGTGAGCGTCATCTCTTGCATGACGATCCGACGATGAACGATTGGAAAGAATCGAGAACCAAGCAATTGGCGATGAGGCAGTATTCGTTGTTATGCTCCGCTTTGTTAGCATTAAAGCCGGGCGGGACTTTGGTGTATTCCACGTGTTCGATTTCTAATTTGGAAAACGACGGAGTGATCGAGCGCTTGCTTAAAAAGAAATCAGATTCCGTGATTTTGGATTCCGATGTCTCGGATTTGCGGGATTTGGAGAAGACGCAATTTGGTTTTCAGATTTTTCCGGATTGCGCGCAGGGTGCGGGGCCGATTTATTTTTCTCGCCTTAAAAAAATCAAAAACTAATCGTCAGATCCGCACCTAAAATCGAAGTCTCAAACGCCGGGGCCCACACTAAAAATTGGAAGTAACCCGCGAGCGAAAGAAAAAAGGATTTGCTGATGCTGGGGGTGAGGTAGAGGCTGAGTCTTGAAGTATCCGGTAAGTTGGAGTTGAAATCAAAGACGCCTCCGCTGGCATCCGGTAAGGCGCGGTGAGAAAAGTCGAATACGCTAGTGGATTGAACGTTCACATAGGGTGAAATCCGGTAGGAGATCAGGTGCCCGAAGCTTGCGTAAAATGATTTTCGGTATGCAAAGCTGGTGGGAAAGGGATTGGTAAAAAAAGCGGCCTGAATTTCGAGTGGCAAACCGAAAGTCCATTTGCTCGGATAGTTGGCGAGCGTCCAGGTTTGATCAATCGTGATTTCAGTAATTCTACCAATCTCCTGCGATTTGCTTGAGGTGGGAAGACTCATCGCTACCGAGGTAAAAACAAAACATCCGGGGAGCTGCACCAAATTTGGGAGATTTGCATAAAGCTCCAAATCATAGAGTTCAAAGGAACGACCACGAACAATTCCCGTTGTTCCAACGACACCATCGGAAATATTTTGAATGCCACTGATTTTGAATCCGATTTGAAGATTAGGATTCACTTGTTCACCGAGCTGCCAGTAATGGGAAAGCTGAAGGGGGGCTACATCGGGAATGTAGATGTTGTAGGTCTCGATGCCGGCACCGGCAATTCTTGGCCCCATAAGAAAAACCTCATAAGACCCGTGTAAGTTTTGAAAAAAATCATTCCAATCGGTTTCACCGCTCGGACGTAATTTAAAAGGTGAGGTATTGATCGGCGAGTTTTTATTTCGAGCGAGATCGGTTTGATCGAAGTGGGTGGGGACGAGATTGGCCTCCGCATCCTGCTCGGGGGTCCGATCTGGAATCACAACTGGAATGATATCCGCCTTAGCCGCGACTGAGTTGAAAATCGTGATCAATAAAAAAACCCGACACAGTTGGCTGGAGAAAAGGTGAGAGAGCCAACTCCGTCGGGTTTCAGTTCGAACAAACATGGTCTTAGCTTATAGTAAATTCGCTCCCTTGAGGAGAGTGTCGCGTTCTTTTAAGAAATTCTCGACGCCATCGATCAGGGTTTTTCTTTGAGTCGATTCGATGTCGTTTTTCATGTCTTCGCCAATTTCTTTACGGATGGAAGTGTATTCCAGAACCATCATGTGAAAGAGTGCTTCGTATTGGGAATCGATGCGCTTGAAGTTGAGGTTAGTCGTTAATTTATTGACGGGTGCTCCCGGTTTCATGAAGAGGGCGAGCATCGACATTTCATCCCGTTTCGCAGCGTAGAGAGACTGAAGGATGAAGACGACGTTACGAACCGACCAAACCTGCATTTGAAGGGCGTGAAGAGCGCCTTCTTGAACACGACTTTGGAGAAGGTAGAGAATTTCCCACTGACGTTTCATGTAAGTGCGGAGTTCTTCCGAATCCAATTTGTTCTTTTGAGAAAAGAGTTTTGAGTTGTTGTTCAAACGATCGAGAACGCTGCCGCCGGATTTGTATTCGGTTTCGAAGTGATTCGCGAGCTGAGCAATTGCCTGGTAGCCGGCTGGCATTGCTAAGCCTTTGTAGCGTGCAGAAAGAGCGTTCGTCATGTCGCGGAGTTGAATGAAAGCGCGACCAACGTAGTAATCGATCTGAGTTTGATCCTTGGATTGATCCATCATGGTGAATGGGTGATCGAGGATGAACCGAACGTTACGGTCCCAAAGATAAAGTTCTACTTGTTCCGTGCGCGCTTTTTCTGCCTTTACGAACTCAACGAAGGAAGGAAGATAGTCTTTCGCATTGCTCTCTACGAAAACGAGGAAGTTTGCGTAGCGCTCAGTTTCATTCCAAGTGCTTTCCACGATCAATGGCCAATTGAGTTGAGTTTCCATCTGCTCCAAACGACCCATGCGTGGAGCAATCTCCATATTGGTTTCGTAAGAGTTCTGCATGTTCTTGAAATTGCTCATGCGATCATCCCAAGACTGATTGTTCACTTCAGGGATATCGGTCGTGAGAAGCATTCCGCGAGAAGAAGCCTGGGTATTGGCCATCGAGTTCATCACGATTAAATTTTGCTTTGGCTTGGTGTCTACCGTGTGATCTTCGATTCCGAAAACATGTTCCACGGCTTCCATCGTCGCGATGTAGGCAGAACGAACTTTACCCACTGCAAAGGTTGCGTGAGGATTCATCGGTTGAGTGATGAAAAAATAAGTGAAAGGGCTGTAAATCGCCATTGCAACCGAAAGGCCCATGTTTCCACGAACCACTTTCAAAAACCAACGGATCGGATCAATCGCCACCCGGTCGAGGGCGCCGAGGAAGTTATTCAACGGGCGTTTGATAAAGCGTTGAACTGCAGCACCAGTGTCGTGAGCGATGAGGGGAAGAGTGTAGCTAAAAATGTTCTTTTTGTGCGCACGTCTTTTGGTGTTGAGGAGCTGGGAGCGCTCTTCTTTGATCAAGTCGATCATGCGATGACGTTCTTTCCAGGTATAAACAGGATCGAGGTCAATCGTCATCATTTTTTGATTCAACTGATCTACAGATTGATCGCGCATTCCTTGAGAAATCGAAAGCTCATGAGGACGGGTTTTTTCCAGGCGTTGTAAGGTAGTTTCAATCGTGTACACGCGTCTTGAATTGGTTTCTCTTCCGCTGTTCACGGCGAGGTACTCGTCGGCAAGGATATTGTAGAGGTGATTGACGATCGGGCAATTGGTTTCCATCACCGTTGAAGAGTTCGAGCTGAAGGTGTGAGTGATCGGGCCTTCGCTGAACGCGTAAGAGCCATCTGCATGGTAGTAGTGAGATACCCAACTCGCCTGCGCAGTGAGGAGGAGAGACTGCACTACGAAGTATCCGCTCGTCGTGATTCCGAAACGGATGTAGGCCATCATTTTTTTATTGTAGGAGTAGTTGTAACCGCTGGTGTCGGAGGTACGGAAAATCGGAAGGGCTTGAACAGGGTGAGCGAGACTGGACGTTCCGCCGTCAATCGCCACTTTAGTGATGAAGTCTTGTAGGTTTTTAGAAGGCGTAGCCAGAAATGCGGCCAGTTCCGTTTGAACTTCCTCGGGTGTTGCGGGTGCAACTAAATGTAACGATGTATTTTCGATCAGCATACCTTTTCTCCAATATTTCAGCTTTTACAGCTGTTTTCCGTTTATTGAATGCTTCAGGCTCTCACCCCATCCGCATTCACGGTCTAAAATTTTTCGATCCAAATTTTCTAATGTGATCCCGCCTTGTAAGCTTTTTTCATTTGTTGTAGATCACCCGGCCACCAGTTCGTGCGCACTTCTTTTTCCTCTTCTAGGTTCGCTGGAATGTAGGTGTACATCGGTGTTTTCATGATGTAGCAGTAGTAACGCTCTTGAAAATCGAAGTAGTCTTGATAGTTTTCCACTACCGGACACTCCACATTTGGAAAGATAAAATATTTGATCCACTCGTTGATCGAGATCGGTTTGTTATCGTACTTAGTGGTATCAGACGAATCAGCCCATGAAGGTGTATTGATAAAAGTAGGGTCAAAAACCATTTCTTCCACTGAACCATCCGTTTTTTGAACTGGGATGAGCGGAGCTACGTGGTACATCCACTCGTAGTCGAACTCTCTTTTGTAGCGTTCGGTGAAAAAAAGGAACACTTTCATGCTCTTGATGTTTTTCTGGCTAGAAAGTTGGTAAGCCCAGTTATGAGCACGTTGAAAGCAGCCGGAACTACCTTTGAACGGGGTAGTGGGAAGCTGTTGGTAAATACTCAGGGCTTCACCTTCGGTGGGAAGCAGGGTCGGCTGATAGCCTTCCAATGTTTTTAAGGTGCTTTGCGCATGCGCCAAGGATCCACCGAAACTGAGGGCGGAAAGGGCGATTAATTGCAAGATGCGCGAGTACATGGATTTCATTGTGTCAATTTATAAACTAATATGGTGTATTAGTCAATAATTTTTGTTTAATAAATGCTTTGTTAAATGATTCCAGTAGATGCTAGGCTTATTATTACACAATTGTTGTGCAGAAAATTGTTGATTAAAAGGGTCGGGTAGGGTATCCTGTTTCACTACCAATTTGAAGGAGTACATCGTGTTAGCTAGTCGTTTACAAAAGAATCGCACCAACTCTAAGAAGAAGATGAGTTACAAACCTCACAAGGGTTTCATTGGTAAATACGAAGTAGATGTTGCCAATTATATTTTCAGATCCCAAGACAAACTCGGTTATACCCATTCCCGTACTATCGTTGAAGCCATTTTAGGAAAAAGCATTCAAGAACATCATTATACCAGCCAACGCCTCACGCGTTTTTTGAAGAAACGCGACCTCACTTTTCAAAAATCCGATAAAGACGGCATCTACCGTATTTTTACCGTACCGGTCACCACGTCAGTGGTTCCACTTTCGAAATCCATGTTCAATACCGTCGAGCAGGCTGCACAGGTGCTCATGGTATCTTTGCGCAAGGTATTGCAAAGCCTTTATGGATCTCCGTCGATTCGCGAGAGCGATTTCGTTCGCGCTCTACCTGCAAACATCAAGCAAGCCTTCTTGGATGCGACCGAAAAATCTCCGCACTATATTCCTCAGCTTCACCATAGCAATATGGCTGAGTATCCATTTTTGGATAACGTGGGTTTGGATCTCGTTCTGGTGGAAGAGTATTTTCAGCGTAAGGGCGAGCTCAGTCAACTCATCGAAGAAGGCAGAACCGATGAATTGCCAGAGTTGCCATTCCGTGTTCTCGAGATCAATGCTGGTTCTCCGTCCGGTGCTTCCAATAACTTGAACATCATGGAAGGACTTCTGCGCGAAGATCCAGGTGTATTGGATTCTCTTGGAAAAGTATTTCGCAACGACCATTTCGAAGTGCTCCGTAAAACTTATCAGTCTCTCGGTGAGTCTTGGACTCAACGTACCGATGGTGTGCAAGTCTTGCTCCCACCAGGTGGCGCCAACGGTGCTTCTCCAGAAATTCATCAACTCGCGGCCTATTCCGGTTTAATCTATTGCGATGCTGGACAATTGTACAGTGACGCTGAAGGTTGGATCCGCATCCGCACCGTAGATCGTAAGGATCCGGTCGTGACCGCAATCTACTCTCGTGTGAACAGCGATAGCGCTCTCTTTGATAAAGATAAGAACGTATTGTTACGCGATCCTGAAAGCGGTGAGTCGATTTACTGTGTCGACGTGCTGAAGCCGTGGAAAAAAGAAAAGCCGGAATTCATGCAAGATGAACATGGCAAGCCGATTCCATTGGAATCCGATTACGCGATTCCGGGCGCAGTCGATGCGATCGTGAATCGTCGCTTGTACATGGGCGGACTCAATCGTCTTTTGGACAATAAGATTATTTTGGCTACCTTGACCGAATTCGCGCCCGAGTACTTCCGAAGCGACCTCGAAGCTCTCGGCTTGCCGGTGGATGCTCCACGCATTTCTCCTCCAGAGAGTTTGCCTTCAAAAATGGAGTCTTTGGACATCATTGCCAAGAACCCTGCTGACTGGGTGATCAAAGCTCCGAACTTATCCGGTGGTACCGGTGTTTACATCTTGATGACCCTCGACGATAAAAAACGTCGTGAGGTGATCGAAGAGGCTCGTAAAGATCCTGAAAATTTTGCTTACCAAAAAGTAGTGCGCATCGCCCGTATCCCAGTGGCGATGAGACACAGTGGTGGAACTGGCTTCCGTTTTGCCAATCTCGCTGCGGATATTCGCATGTGGGTATTTTATGGTGGAAACGAAACTCTGCCTCGCCTCACTCACAACGCTCTCGTGAGATATGCACCGAAAGAGAAAGGTCCGATGAGCTCTATCGTGAACACATCAAAGGGCGGCGGCTATGCTCCTTTTGCAGTGATCGACGACACGGATTCAAACGAATCGGTGAGTGGTCGTGAATTCGCAGCTCCACGCGAACCAGCAATTTTTCAATGTTCGATGCCAGCATTTGTAGCAGCACAGATGGTTCAAGTCGCCAACCTCGTGCATGAACTCCGTCGTCTGGTGCGTGAGCCTTCATCCGAGCTTTATCGTTTGAGCGGCTATTTATTCTCTCTCAAGCTCCAAGTACGTGAGATCGCCTCTTTCATTCATCCACGCTGCATGGAAACGATCTATAGCATGATCGAAGTAGTTGAAAAACGCCTCGATAGCAAATCGATCGCGGTTTATTTCTTGAAGATCAATCAGCTTCAAGCACAATTGGTTTCAGTGCTTCAAACTTTGGATCGCACTCTGACTCCGGACTTCTACATGGTGTTGGATGAATTTAATATTCTCAACCAAGATCTCGTGAACCGTGGTTACAGCTATGAAATGAAGCGTGGAGACCTGTTCAATTTCGGTCATTTGAGCTACCTGACTCGTCAGCTTGCGGAAGCGAAGCCTCGTGATCGCCGCAATCTGAACAAGTTGAAAAACATTTTGAAAGAAATGATCACGATGACCTTCCCGATGCAGGAAATGAACGTGCTCGTAGCTCAGCGGATGGAATCCCTTCTCGATCAGTTTAGCGATTTAGCGGCTAGACGCTTGAAGAACTCAGTTCATGCCACTGAATTCGCCGCCCTGTTCGACGGACGCGAAGATCAATCACAGCCTCTTTACCGTGAAACCTTCGTGATCTCTCACGAAGGACAAGCACCACGTTCTGCCAGCGAGTGGGAAATGCTCAATCAGCAGAAATTATCGGAATCGTCTTTCATCGAGCCAGAAATTCAGCAAGTTCGTCAGGACTGGTTGAAGGTGATGGCAGTAGCGAAAGAGTTGCCACACGACCAACGCGAAGGATTCGTGCGCGAGTCTCGCCGTGCCCACTTCGAAAAATATCCGAAAATCAAAGAACTTCAAACTTATGTGGATCGTCGTGAAAATCGCGATGTGAATGCGATCACCTCGCTCATGAGTGTTCTCCCGTATGCTGCGTATAACTTACGTCAATATGCGATTGAGCAGGGAGTTCAGTACCACGAGTTGTTTTCAAATGAGTTGGCAGCAGAACGCATTACTTTCGCGTCTCGTACCGACTTCTCGGGTGAGTGTTTTGCGAAGAAACGCGAACAGCACGGGCTCCTCTCCAATAGCGATCGCTATATGTGGGTGGGCGACAAGCAATCTCCATTGATTCAGCTCTATACCATCGGACACGAATTGATCCACGCGGCTCAGATTAAAGAAGTCACCGAGATGGAACGCAGTTCGCTCGAGCGCGGACCTTTAGAATGGGCTCGTTTCCTGAACCATTACGGAAATTTCCTTTCACTTGCAGCAAACACTGTCGAACACTATCAGTTGAGTTTGATCGAGAATCGCAAGCCTCTTTACGGTCTTGCAGATCGGATGCTGAGTCAGTTTTATAGTCCAGTGATCCAAGATGTGAGAACCGGTCTTGCTCGTGGTGCAGAAGTCTATCATCAGAAGCTTGCTAAATACGGCTCTCTCTTCGGTTACATGATGCCGGTCGGAAACGCGATTCGCGTGAAGGCACTTCGAGAAGTAGTTCCGGCGCTCGAAAATGCGAAGAACATCATTTTTGCCAAAGAGTGCGGACTCGACATCGAACTCGATGAAGTGCGTTCAGCTCTCCCGACGGCAAATCGTAATCAGGTGAGACGTTATCGTGCCCTGATCACGGAAGCTGCAAGAAGTTGGCAGTTTGATTTCGAAGCCCTGAGAGTGATCGCGTCTCACCAGTACTACGGCGTGATGTTCTCTCGTGCGGAGAATGAAACCGAGAACCTCACGATTGCGACGGATCCAGGTCCAGTTTACCTCAATACGGGTTACAATCAGACTCAGCAGTAATTCTGGTATTCTTTTAAAAATTGGTTCATGAATGGCGACGGTGCCTCGTTGCGCCGATGGATCATACGAATATCGATGCTTTGATCCTTGGTGTGAAGTGCACGGAGGTTTCCTTTTTTGAGCTCCTCACGAACCATAAACTCAGGGAAAACTCCGAAACCCATTCCTTCGAGAACCAGCCGTTTTTGAGTCTCTTTTGAATTGGCTTCAATCACGTGATCTAACTTCAATCCAATTTTATTGTGGATCCACTGTTCCGGCAAGGTATTGGTATAATCTCCCTGTCTCGCTCCCACATAGGTGAGGCTAGCTTGGTTGAGGCCTGAAACCGTTTTGAAATTGCCGAGAGCTGATGAATAAACTACCTTAAATGGCATCTCGCTGAGGATCGATTCGTCCAAGAGATCTTTCTCGCGCAGGGATAGGGACGTGTAGAAGAAACCGTAGTCCAACTCACCTGAAAGTATTTTTTGTTTGATCTCCTGAGAGGTCCCCGCATAGATGCTCCACTGTACCTGAGGGTAGGACTTCTTGAGTTTTAAAATCAGCCGGGGAAAAAGATAGTTGCAAATATTGTCGGAGGCGCCTACGCGAATGAGTTCATTCGTTGCTTTGGTGAGCCCGTGATTCAGTTGTGGCACCAAGCTCAGTTGTTTAAAGATCGGGACGCAGACCTGATAAAGAGTTTGCCCTTCACTCGTGAGTTGCAGCCCGCGCCCTTTTCTTCTGAAGAGGGAATAGCCCAGGCTTCCTTCAAGTTGCTTGATCATCTTGGTGACGGCGGGCTGGGAGACTTTCATCTTTTGGCTGGCGCGAGTCACGCTCTGGGCGCCTGCCACTTCATAGAAGTATTTTAGCCAATTGAGTTCCATGGACAATACATAACTAATAGTAATGTTATAGTAAACTATTATATATTTTTTTTATGATAGGTATTGGTTCATCTTCTTCATCAAGGAGAAACCAATGAAATTTTTACTGATTTTGTCGTTCGTGTTGTTGCAAGGGGGAACGCCGGGATTTGCATTCCCGGTTCAAGGTACATTACAAAAAATTGGGGCGATCCAACATTTGGGGCAGGTGCCAGTCGCAGTGATGGACCTCGACGAAACTCTGATCCATTCCGATAAGCGAAAAGTGGCGAGCTACATCGAAGCCCTGAAAAATAATGCCACTACAGGTTTGTCTAAATGGCCCACTGAAACAAAAATGGCTTATGAAAAACTGAGTTACTCCGGTGAGACTCCAATGAGGGCGCTTTCAAATCAATATGATTCAATCGCGCTTTTTCAACATTTTGGAATTCAAAACCTCGATTTTGTTCATGCCTTAGACACATTGATGTTACCGATCTATCTGAGCGGCGAATATATTTTTTTAGATTCGGCGAATCGAGGAGCAGTCGGGCTGCTCTCGGCAATTTACCGTGCCGGTGGGAAAGTGTTCTTTGTGACCTCTCGTTTTGAAGGTGCTCAGGGCCCAGCAACGATGGAGAGTCTTCAGAAGTTGAATTTATATCACAATCAAGAGCAAAGTTTTTTAGTGTTGAGACGTGAAGGGGAGACTTCCCTTGATTTTAAGAAAAGATCTTTTCAGGAAATTCGAAGCTCGCTCTCCAGTAATGAGAATGTATTCTTGGTTTCCGAGAACGAGCCTGAAAATTTAAACGCCATGATCGATTCATTTCCCAGTGCGATGCCCGTGTTTGTGATTGGAGCAATCATGCATTTAGATGTTCCTTTGAATCCCATGGCGCCAATCGTCTATACGTCTGATTTTACTGAGAGAGAATAGAAAAAAGGGCAGGATCATGTCAATCCTGCCCTTTTGCATTGCTCAGCGAGAGGGCTGGGGGGCTTTCTGCTGAGTAATGAATTCATGAACTGACTCCAGAATTGCAATGAGTGTTCCAGGATATTTGTTCGCAATTTCGTCGCTAATGATGCGAAGAGTGTGGGGACTTCCCCATAGTCGAAAAGAAAAAACAACAATTGAGTTTTAGAACTGAGTCTGTTTAAATTTCATCCATATGAAAAATTTGATCCTTCTCGTGTCGCTGTTTCTTTTGGTCCTGTCTTCTCATGCAAAGGCTGAGGTGGGTAACCCACTTAAAAGTCTTCGCTCCGTCGACCTGAAAGGCGTTTATCCGTCGGCGATGATGTACGACCAAGGCAAGTTGATTTTCACCGCAGACACTTACGAAGCGACTGGAACACTGAACTTTTTTGATCCAAATACTGGGATGATCGATTCGATTCATGCTTTCACGGGATGTGTATTTAAAATGGGAGATCGCTCCGGTTCGTGTGGATCCCACTCCATTGCCAAATATAAAAATTTGATTCTTTTGCCGGCCGGAGAAAATGGCTTGGCTTTTTTCGAGACCGAAACCAAAACCACTACTTACCTAAAGTTTCCGAATGAAGTCGTTTACAGCGTCGATGTGGCGAATGATCATGCCTATGTTGCTGCTCGTTCTGGACATATCTATGTTTACGATCTAGCTCAATTGAAATTTGCGCAAACCTACACTTTACCAGATGGCTACGTGGCCAGAGACCTGAAGGTGGATGCGAATGGAATGATGGATCTCGTGGTTTACAATCAAACGACCGACCACCACCTTTCTCATCCTACGATCGGGATTTACGACAGTGTGAGAAATACGATTTCAATACCTGACGAAGAATTCCATCCCTCGCATGTGGACCTCGTAGAAGGTGATTTGGAATTTGTTGGAACGGTGGACGATGACGATCTTCAAATGGATTTCGTGCACACGGATCGAGTGACTCGCGCACTACAAGTGAATGAACTCATTCCATTTGCGGATCAATCGATACAATGGCGCCAGGGAACTTCACTCGTGACGAAGAATTACTTGTTTCTCGCCTTGATTTATCAAAAGGCTGGCGATGCTTACACCACCTCAGAACTTCACGTTTTCGATATTTCTAGATACTAAGCTGAAGTTATTCTACCGTA
>Ga0206918_1092_pt1 | contig 20904 bp, 22 predicted proteins | sample Alteio_BWOrgHeat_69_FD_152950 | JGI IMG/M metagenome (GOLD analysis project Ga0206918, IMG submission 152950) | Enriched cells from forest soil in Barre Woods Harvard Forest LTER site, Petersham, Massachusetts, United States -... | ecosystem: Environmental > Terrestrial > Soil > Temperate forest >... | reverse complement strand
TTTTTTCAAAGTCTGACCCGGCCCGTGATATCGAGCAGGAAGTCAGAAAGCACCGCACCTGGCATTTTTTTGAGGGCATCCTCTTCCTCGCCGCCGGCATCCTGGCCATTGCCCTGCCGGGTGTAACGACAGTGGCGGCAGAACTCATTGTCAGCGTTGCTCTCTGCGTTGGCGGCCTGATGCGGCTGATAAACGCCTTTCGCTTCCAGACAGGACGCTGGTGGCGCGCTTTGTCCGGTGCGATATTTCTGGCCGCAGGCAGTGCGATGGCGTGGTGGCCTGCCGAGGGAATCAATACGCTGATCGTTCTCATCGGGATTTTTCTTTTTGCCGAAGGCCTGAGCGAAATATTCCTGTCGCTGGCATACCGCCCGCTTTTTCGCTGGGGCGCGTTGCTTGTTTCCGGCATCATGAGCCTTATCCTTGGCCTTCTTATCTTTACATTCCCTGTCACTGGAATCATCTTCATCGCCCTCGCGGTCGGGCTGAGCATGATGTTTTACGGGCTGTCGCTGTTGATGTTCACCTGGAAAGTCACATCCTCAAAAAATTCCTGAAGCGGATAATGCGGAACATGGCCGTTTACATGCCTGTCAAAACCGCCTAATATCCGGGTTATCGAATATCCTTTTCAGGAAATACTATTCATGGCCCTTACAGTTACCGGCTTGCACAAGGCCTATAATGGGAAAACTGCCGTTGACGGCATCTCTTTTCAGGTCGCGACTCACGAGATTGTCGGGCTGCTGGGGCCGAACGGCGCGGGGAAGACGACGACCATCAGCATGATCCTCGGCGTACTCTCGCCAACGGCGGGCACAATTCTGATTGACGGGATAGATATCACTACCCGCCGCAGCGAGGCACTGGCCCGCACCAACTTCGCTGCCGTCTATGCGACATTGCCCGGCAACATGACCGTCCATGAGAACCTGAACGTCTTCAGCCTGATGTACGATGTCAAAAACCGGCGCCAGCGCATCAATGAAGTTATTCAGGAATTCGACCTCGAAGCCCTCCGTCAACAGAAATGCGGTACGCTTTCCTCGGGCGAGCAGACGCGCGTCAACCTCGCCAAAGCGATGCTCAATAAACCGACGCTCCTGCTGCTGGATGAACCCACCGCCTCGCTCGACCCCTCGACCGCGCACGATATCCGCGCAGAAATCCGCAGCTTTGCGGCGGAAAGCACCGGCGGCGTGCTCTGGACATCGCACAACATGAACGAAGTGGAGGAAGTCTGCGACCGCGTGCTGTTCCTCTCACGCGGAAGAATATTGCTTGAAGGTAATCCACGCACGCTGCCCTCCGAACACGGAAAGGCTTCTCTCAACGAGCTGTTCATTACAGTCGCGCGCGAGCCACTGACGCTGGGGGAGAAGTAGGATGAACTTTAACCGCATTTTTGCCATCGTCTTGCGCCAGTTTTATCTGATGCGCAGAAGCTTCTCGCGGTTTCTTGCGATGTTCACGTGGGTGATTGTCGATATTATCCTATGGGGATTTATGTCACGCTATCTTAACGGCATGACAGGATCTGGCTACAATTTTATCCCGGCGATCCTCGGCGCCGTGCTGTTGTGGGATTTCCTGATCCGCGTTATGAATGGCGTCTCCATGGCGTTCATGGAGGATAACTGGTCCCGCAATTTTCTGAACGTCTTCGCCTCGCCCATCACCATCAGCGAATATGTGAGCGGCCTTGTTTTGAGCGGCATCGTTACCAGCCTGATCAACCTTGTCCTCATGATAGCCCTGGCAATGCCCTTATTCGGATTATCCCTTTTTGCCTATGGATGGATGATCTTGCCGTTCCTGTTCGTTCTTTTTCTGTCAGGCATCGCCCTCGGCATTTTTGCCATTGCCGTCATACTGCGTCTGGGCCCGTCAGCGGAGTGGCTCATCTGGCCCCTGCCAGCTATTATATCGCCCTTCGTCGGCGTCTTTTACCCGCTCTCGACGTTGCCACACTGGATGCAGCTTGTTTCAAATGCCTTGCCGCCCTCCTACGTCTTTGAAAATATCAGGTCCATCGTCGCAGGACATGCCGCTTCGCCCGTTTCGCTTGTCTGGGGCCTCGGGCTTGCTGCTGTTTATACCCTGCTTGCCTGCCTGCTTTTTATGAGCGTGTACCGCAAAGTCGTGCGCACCGGCCAGCTTGCCCGTTACAGCGCCGAAGGCAATTAATTTATTTTCAGCCGATAATGTGGCGCCACTTCTTTCAGGCGTTTTTGCCGCGCGAGGGTAATCTCAGGCGTGACATAGGGCGGCGGCAACGGAAGACCCGGAGATTCACCGTCGCGAACATAGCGCACTGAAGTCAGGACCTTGTTCAAGAAATAAGACGCTACCCCATCTTTAAAAAGAGTGCCGCGTGTACCATTAATACCACCCCAACCGGAAGACCTGTACCAGCCGGGAGCTTCTTCTTTTGTATCCCTGTAATCCACGCCTGCTTCATTGAATGTTCCTGTCAGATTGCCCTTCCCTTTATTGGCAAAGATGACGGCCAGTTCCTTTTCAGTTGGCAGACGCCAGTCTTCATGGCCGAGAACTTTGTCTTTATTCATGGCATCAACGCGAGATTGAGTGTCGTTAAAATCCAGCAGCCGCGGCGCATCCGCAGGCATGACGAACAACATATTGCCCGTCTCCGGCGAAATACCGGCATAAACGCTGCCATCCCTCATAACTGTACCGGCTTCCAGCTCGGACATGCCTTTGATTCCTTATCTTGAATAAGGACGAATGTATAGCTAACCCGTTATGAATAGTCAAGACGGATCATAACTTATCAAGAAATTCCCGGCTGTGCTGGTAGGACTGTAGACGGATAAACCTGAGATGCGGGTAAGCTGCAGGATTGTCGAAGATCCCGCCATATCTTTTACGGGTTATATACCATTTTTTGAGAAACGCCAGCAGGATACTATTTTTGGTAAGATGCTTTGCAAAATTCTCCTTGTTGCCGTTGCAGATCGTTTCGCCACTATAAGCCCTCCTGAAGCTGCGTTTCACAAGCTGCCAGAAGTTCGACAGCAATGGCATATCGAGATAGATGAGCGTATCGGCACGCGGCCAGGTGATATCCTGTGTTTTTGAGAAATAAGTACCGGCTACAACCCATTTCTCACCCTGCGTCGCAGCGTCAACCAAGGCGCGAAACTCCGGGGTCGGGCGTTCCTGCCAGCCGGGCAGATGAAAAAGATCATCAAGCTCGATATAAGGCAGCTCCAGTTTTTTTGCGAGCTGTTGCGCCAACGTTGTCTTTCCTGAACCTGTATCGCCGACGATGATTATTCTTTTCATGGCTGATCCTTTTAAGCCTTATCCAGAAATTCGCGAGCTTGTTTATATGACCGCAGACGGATCAGCTTGAGGTGCGGGTAATCCTGCGGGTTAGCGAAGACTGCATTATATTTTTTGCGGTTCTTGTGCCATGTCTTGAGGAACCACCAGAGGATGCTGTCTTTTGAGTAGAATTGCTTGAAGAAAGGTTCGGTATTGCCATTACAAACCATTTCACCGGTATAGGCTCTTCTAACGGTGCGCTCAAGAAGCCGCCAGAAATTAATCCAGTAAGGCATGTCGCACCAGATGAGAGTGTCGGCTTGTGGCCAGGTGATATCCTGCGCTTTACCAGCGTAATTTCCTGCGACAGCCCAGTTTTCAGCGCGGGTCGCTTCCGTAAGCAGCCTGCGGAAATCATCTGCCGGACGTTCCTTCCATCCCGGCATGTGGTGAAGATCATCGAGATCGATGTGAACAAGCCCCATCTTATCGGCCAATGCTTTTGCCAATGTTGTTTTCCCTGAACCGGTGGTGCCGACGATGACTATCCGTTTCATGATTATTCCGCCCTGAAGCCGGAAAAATACGCCACAAGATGGTCGATCAGCTTGCGCGTCTTGGCGCTGAGGTGGCGCTTGTGCTGGTAGACGGCCTGTATCGCCAGCGGCGGGGCTTCGAATTCTTCCAGCAATGGTTCAAGTTCACCATTGCTGATATGCTCGCCCACAATAAAAGTAGGCAAAATCGCGATGCCGCAGCTATGCACCGCCGCTTCGCATAGCAGCGTGCCGCTATCCGCAACAAATCGCCCGCCGACGCGCTGCAGGAATTCCTTACCGTCTTTCTGAAACGGCCATGCTCTGCCATCATGCAGGCCGCTGAAGCTGAGACAGTTATGCTGCGACAAGTCCTCCGGCGTTGTCGGCCTGCCGTGTTTTTCAAGGTAAGCCGGACTGGCGACGACAATGCGGCGGCTTTGCGCCAGCTTGCGGGTTATCATGCTCTGGTCTTCCAGCGCGCCGATGCGGATGGCAAGATCAAATCCTTCGGCGGCGATATCCACCGTGCGGTCGTTGACGATCAGCTTGACCGTGACATCGGGATATTTATCAAGAAAATCCGCGATGGCAGGGCCGAGGAATTTATTGCCAAAGCTGAGCGGCGCGGAGATTTTAATTTCACCGACAGGATTTTCGTTGCGGTAGCGCAGGTTCTCTTCCACCTCCGCCAGTTCATCAAGGAACTTTCGCGCATGCTCGACGTAGGCATAACCGGCCTCTGTCAGATTGATATGGCGTGTGGTGCGCTGGAGCAGCAACGTGCCGAGATAGCCCTCCAGATCCTTGATGCGCTTGCTGACGACCGAATTAGCGATATGCAACCGGCTCGCCGCCTCGGCAAAACTGCCGGTCTCGGCGACGGTCACGAAGGTGATCATGTTGGATAGCCTGTCCATGCAACCAGTATTCTTCTAAATAATAGAATTATAAAGATAATTTTTGTCTTATTAATCGAATACTATCATTGTTTTCAATAAACAACAATAATTCTAATAAATAGAATTATATGTGAGTTATATAGATATATTAATCTAATTAAAAGAATAATAACATAGAAAGATGGAAGGAGAATCACAATGTTTAACGTAAAACATAGAAATGACAGAGGCTACACTGAAATGGACTGGCTCAAAAGCCGCCACAGCTTCTCATTCGGTCACTATTATAATCCGGAGAATATGGGCTTCGGGCCTTTGCGTGTTATTAATGAAGACTGGGTTGAACCAGGTACTGGCTTTGACACGCATGGTCATAAGAATATGGAGATCATCACATATGTATTGTCAGGCGCGCTGTCACATAAAGACAGCACCGGCAAGGAAGGTGTCGCGATCACCCCCGGTGAAGTGCAGATGATGACGGCTGGCAAAGGCATCCTGCACAGCGAGTATAACGGCTCCGATACGGATACCGTCCACCTGCTGCAAATCTGGATCATGCCGGATGAAATGAACACGCCGCCCGGCTACAAGCAAAAGCCGTTTGCACCAGAAGAAATGCACAACCGCCTGCGCCTGCTGGTCTCGAAAGATGGCGCAGAGGGCTCGCTGGTGATGAAGCAGGATGCACGGCTCTATGCCTCGCGCCTTGATGCAGGAACCGCGTTGAAGTTTCCGCTCGTCAGCGACCGCAAATACTGGCTGCAGATTGCACGCGGGACTGTCGCGTTTCAAGACCAGAATCTTGACGCCGGAGATGGTCTGGCGATAGAAAAGGAGCAAGGCATGCTGGATATCAAAGCAAGTACATCAGCTGAAGTTCTATTGTTCGATCTGCCGCTATAAACTACGGTCATCCTGAGCGAATACTTCGCTTAGGATGACAATCTATAGAAGGACCTACCCTCTTGCCCCCCCACCGCGAAAATCTTCTGGAAGGCGACCTGACACCGCACCTGCGGCGGTTATCAGTGCCGCTGATATGGGGGCTGTTCGCGATGACTTCTTTCGGCATCGTCGACGCACTCTATATATCGCGGCTCGGAACGCTGTCGCTGGCGGCCTTCGGCTTCACTATCCCGGTGGTGATGTTCTTTATGGGGATCGTCTATGGCCTTGCGGTCGGCACCACTTCCCTGCTTGCCCGCGTTCATGGTGAAGGTGACTTCGTGAAGGTGCAGCGCCTTGCCACCGATAGCATGGTGCTGACAACGCTCATCGTCGGCGTTTCGTCAATCGTCGGGTACTTCCTGATCGACAGCGTTTTCCGCCTGATGGGTGCCGGAACGGATGTAATGCCGCTCGTCCATAGCTTCATGGCCATCTGGTACATAGGGATGATCTTCATGAGCTACATGTTCATCGCCAACGCCTGCATCCGGGCGAACGGCGACACCCGTTTGCCGGCGGCGCTGCTGATACTCACTTCAGTCCTCAATGCCTGTATCGACCCCTTCCTTATCTATGGCTGGGGCCCATTCCCGAAAATGGGGCTGGACGGGGCGGCACTGACACTGGTCATCAGCTATACGATCACGGGCGCGGTCGGTCTCTATTTTGTCATCTGCAAGGAAGATCTGATCCGCCTGCCGCTGTTTCATGAAGCAACCCTGAACTCATGGAAAAGAATTTTGCATGTCGGCATCCCCTCGATGATCGCCAACCTGATCGGACCGCTCTCGCAGGCGGCGGTGACGTGGCTGGCGGCGGAACTGGGCACGGAAGCTGTCGCCGCGCTCGGCGTTTCGACGCGGATCGAGTCACTGGCTGTACTGGTGTTTTATGCGATGGGCGCGAGCGTCTCCATTTTTGCCGGACAGAACTTCGGTGCGGGCAACTATGGCCGCGTCAAGGAAATGATTTCGCTCGGGTCCAGATATGCGCTGATCTGGAGCGGTATTATAATCGTTATACTCTGGACCTTCGCGAAACAGATACCCCTGTTCTTCGATACGAATCCGCTCGTCGTCAGTGACACGGCGCAATACCTGCGCATCGTGCCTATAAGCTACGGCGCGATGGGGGTCATGGTCATCGTCAACTCCGCATTGAACGCGATAGGCAAACCCTTCCTCGCAACAACGCTCATCCTGCTGCGCGCTTTCATTCTTTATGTGCCGCTGGCTTATATCGGCCAGAAATACCTTGGCTTCACCGGCATCCTGCTGGCGTTGATGATGACCAACTTCATTGTGGGCATCGCTTCACATTTATGGAATAAAATTGCAACGCCATAGGCAATGCTCATTCAAATCGCTTGCCTTTTTCAACCATATCGGCAAACATTCTTTTGTAGATTTATAAAGACGGCACATCTTTCGCACACGAAGAAAGGCAAGCCGTTCTCATAGCTACAACCTACCGACCACCACCTGCCATCAACCTTCTATCATCATCAACATTGGAGAAAATCATGAAAAAGTACCTCACTCTTGCAGCCGTTATGGGTGCAATCGCCTTCCTGAGCGTTTCCACCTTCGCACAAGCACAAGCACCTGCCGCTGCACCTGCAGGCGGCGCTGCAATGGCTCCCGCTGCCGCACCTGCTGCTGGTAGTGCAATGCCGGCTGCATCGCCTGCTGCTGTCACTTACGCAAAGGACCGCGCCGAGTGCGATACTCTTGCTTCCGCTCCGTCAACAGAAGGCGCTGCTCCTTCTGCCGCTGACAAAGAAGCTTCCATCAAGAAGTGCCTTGGTGCAAAAGGCCACAGCGCGGATGAAATCACCGCAGGCGAAGCAACCAAGAGCCCGGCTCCTGCTATGGCTCCTCCCGCTGCTATGGCTCCCGCCGCCCCCACCGCTCCGACAGCACCAGCCGCACCGGCTGCGCACTAATACACGCGGATATTTTCTGTACGGCTCTATCTGAACAGAAAATAGAAGTTGCAAAAAGGTCTCAAGGTTCACCCTTGAGACCTTTTTTGTAATTAAGTTTTGACAAGATGAAAATCCCGTTCTATGATTTAAACATGATTAGGAAAGTGATGGTGTTCCATCATTACTCTTCTAATTGAAGTCAACCTCTGAAATAGGGAATCAAAAAAATGGCTGCTAAGAAAAAAGCTAAAAAAGCTACCAAAAAGAAAACAGCAAAGAAGAAGAAATAGTTCTCTTCTGCTATTTCGATAGCTTGAAGGGCGCCCTAACAGGCGCCCTTCTCTTTTTTGCGCCGCAATTTTCTCCATACACTGAAACACGCGTATTTGCTTTACTTTCAGCACACGGCGCATAAAATAATTTATGCCGCAGCCTTAAAAAATAACTGTGCGTTTTCATGTCAGGCACTGGAACAAAGGGCTGCATATTTTTGACATCCATGCATCTTTTTTCGCCGGAGGGAAACTTTCAATGAGTCGCGCAAAAAAAAATAAAAAATATTTCGGATTGGAAGCATCAGGCCGAATCACCCCCCCTCTTCTCGCCGTGCTGATCCTGACAATCACGCTCATCAGCTGTCTTATTTCGGTATCGGCCCGTGCAGATGGGCCATTTGTTCCTTCGGAAAACGTCGTTTGTCCGGATAAGAATGCGGCACAGACAGGATCAGTCGCAGATGAATACGCACTCGCTCGCGCCTATGACAAAGGGACTTGCGGCATCGCCGCAAATCTGCAGACAGCCATGCCATGGTATACCCGCGCCGCAGAGCACGGCTCGATGATGGCGCAATACTGGCTGGGTGAAATATATTTCAGCGGCAGCAGCAACAACGGTGTATCCGACTATCCGGCCGCAAAGAAATGGTTTACGGCGGCAGCGCAGCAAGGCCAGGGACTTGCGCAGTTGCGGCTGGCTTATCTTAATGCCGAAGCCCACTACAAAGGACTGACGACAAATTATAAGGAAGCTGAAAAATGGTTTCTCAAAGCAGCTAATCAAAATGCCGGTGATGCGCAGTTCCGGTTGGGAAACTTCTACCATAATTATAAAAAGCCGCGTGAACCGAAGAAAGCCGTTTACTGGCTGACGCGCGCGGCAGAAGGCGGCAATCGCCTGGCTATGTTTGATCTTTCGCAAATGCTGGCAAAAGGTGAAGGCGCACCGAAAGATCCCGCACAGGCGCTGATCTGGATGAAGAAAGCCGCTGATCTTGATATGCTCCCGGCGCAGATGATGCTGAGCGAAAAGTACGCCACGGGGGACGGCGTGGAAAAAGACCCTGTGCAATCACTCATCTGGACTCTGCGCGTGGCGGAAGGACCTTCAGCCATCCCGCACTGGATAGACAAAGCCGCAGATATTTTCTTCAGCGGCTGGGGAACAATCCCCAAAAATTATCCGCGCGCCCTGAAGCTTTATGAACGCGCCGCCGTCAAGGACGATCCGCATGCCGAAGGACGACTGGGCGAGATGTATATGAAGGGACTGGGCGTTAAAGCAGACCCCGCGAAAGCTAAGGAATATCTCACCAAAGCTGCTGATGGTGATGATGCTGAAGCCAAAGACCTTTTGTCTGGAAAAAAATAAGGGCTTAACGCCGTTCCCTGAAAAACTCTTTTAAAAGCGCCGCGCATTCCTGCTCATTGATGCCGCCGTAAACTTCCGGCTTGTGATGGCAGGTGGGCTGGGAAAATATTTTCGGCCCATGGTCAACGCCGCCGCCCTTCGGGTCATAAGCACCGAAATAGACGCGTCGGATACGTGCAAAAGAAATGGCGGTCGCACACATCGGGCAGGGTTCCAGCGTCACATAGAGGTCACACTCCGGCAGACGCGGTGCGGCTTTGATCTTGCAGGCACTCTGGATGACGGCCATCTCCGCATGGGCGGTCGGGTCATATGCCGCTTCCGTGATATTGCCGCCACGGGCTATGATCTGGTTCGTGGTACTGTCCACAATCACGGCACCAACGGGGATTTCCCCGCGTGCGGCGGCGGCTCTGGCTTCGGATAGGGCTTCTGCCATATAATGGTTTTGATTTTGGCTCATAAAAATGTGTATATCACAAACATGACTTCAGACGATGCGGAAAAAGGCGAACGGATTGCAAAACGGCTGGCACGCGCGGGCGTCTGTTCGCGCCGTGACGCCGAGCGGCTGATTGCCGAAGGCCGCGTGACACTGAATGATAAAATTCTGGAAACACCCGCGATCAATGTCATGGAGAACGATCGCATCCTTGTCGATGGCAAGCCCATTGCCGGAAAAGAACCGGCGCGGCTCTGGCGCTATCATAAGCCCGAAGGCCTGGTGACCTCGCATAGCGATGAGAAGGGCCGCCGGACGATCTTTGACAGCCTGCCGAAAGGCTTGCCGCGTGTGATCTCCGTCGGGCGGCTGGATATCAACAGCGAAGGGCTGCTGCTGCTGACCAATGATGGCGAACTATCACGCCATCTGGAGATGCCCGCCACCGGCTGGGTGCGCAAGTATCGCGTGCGCGCCTATGGCCGCGTCACGCAGAGCAAGCTTGATACGCTGAAAGACGGCATCCGCATCGACGGCATATCCTATGGCCCCATCGAAGCCGTGATGGAAAAAAGTGACAGCGCCAACGTCTGGATCGATGTAGCATTGAAAGAAGGCAAAAACCGCGAAGTCCGAAAAGTGCTCGATGCGCTCGGGTTGACCGTCAACCGCCTGATCCGCATTGCCTACGGACCGTTTATCCTTGGCGATCTGGCGGCGGGAGCGGTCAAGGAAATCAGCGCAAAGGAATTCCGCGAGGTTTTCGGCGAGAAGTTTTCTTAGTAACCTGTCATCCCCGCGAAAGCGGGGACCCAGTTGGTGTTTTTATTATTCAAGCTATAGTGACTTCCATTCCACAAGCGGTTGTGCAGTTGCGATATAAAGAGGGTGTTTGGGTTGTCCAACTTTTGTGACGCCTAAGCAGAAAAGAGGAACTCCAATCTCTGCAGCAATTTTCCCAGCCTCTTTATCACGGCCCATAAAAGCGCCATGTGTCCCCCAACCAACTACAGCAAGCCCCTGTCTTACACGACATTCAGTCAAAATACGGTGTATGTAGGCATCATTTTCAGGCCCAATCGGGTCTGACATCGACTTCCAATCCTCGGGATCAGTAGCGCGCCCTGCCCCAAGGTTCCATACGATCAAAGAGCCACAGCCATTTGCCTCAGCCCTGCGCCAGTTGCGAATAATAGTTGGATCGTCAATTTCACCATCAGCTGTTGACGGATTAAGCATCCCTGACACATAAGGCGGCAGAGAGTTATCCCATTCACGCCTTAGTTCATAGCGGTATAATCCGCATGCAGATATGGTTGCACTTTTCTTTACCATTGGACTCATAAAACTTTCTTTCATTAAGCCCTAAAAAAGACCCGACTGGGTCCCCGCTTTCGCGGGGATGACAGCATTTTTAACTCCGCTTCCCCATCGTCACATCATGCAGCCTGCGCGCAATCGCGAGCCACATAGGGCTGATCATGAGCGAGAGGGCGATGACGGCGATCATCAGGCGGTAGGCATCATCGGAGATGACATGCGCCGCCAGTCCCGCCGCGACGATGATGAACGAAAATTCCCCTACCTGCGCCATCACCACGCCGCTGTGAAATGATTTATCCCACGGCTTGTCGAGAAAGAGATGCAGAATGATCACATTCATAATGGTTTTCAGGATGGTGACGATGGAGAGCACGAACAACACACTCTGCCAATAGCGGATAATGAAGTTAACGTCGATCAGCAGGCCGATGGAAAGGAAAAAGACCATCAGCAGGATGGTCTGGATAGGCTCCGCCGCCGTATGCAGCGCGGCGCGGACGTTGGAGTTGCCGATCACCAGCCCCGCCGCGAAGGCGCCATAAGCGGTGGATAGCCCGAGCAGGCCCGACAACGCCGCCCAGGTAAAACAGAAAGCCATGGCGGCGAGCGGGATAATCTCCGGCCTTGAAACAATCCAGTCGGTGAGCGGCAGGGTCAGCTTTTCCCGCCGCGAGAGGAACCAGACCAGAAAACCGAGGAAGCCGATGGCAAAGACCATCTTCGCCGCGATAATACCGGCGGGCAGCGCGTTCGTGCCGAAGGCGCTGATAATCAGCAGTATCGGAATGACCGCCAAGTCTTGTGCGATCAGCACTGAAACCGTGATGCGCCCGACGGGCGTGCGCAGGTCGTCCGTCTCTTCAAGGATTTTGACGGCGACGGCGGTGCTGGAAAGAGCTGTGGCGAAACCAAAGACCAGTACGCGCTCGATGCCCCAGTGCAGGAACTTTCCCGCCAGCCAGTAGAACCCGACCGACATGATGATTTGCAAAGCGGCGGTGGCCAGCGCCGTTTTGTAAACGCTCTGGAAGCCGCGCAGCGAGAGTTCCATGCCGATCAGGAACAGCAGCATGATGACTCCGAGATCGGCCAGCGTCCGCACAGTCTCGGTGTTGGAGATGAGCTGCAACCCCGTCGGCCCCAGCACTACACCGGCGAGGATATAGCCGACAATCGCCGGCTGGCGCAGCCTTATCAGCGCCAGGCCGCACAGCAGGGCCGCCGTCGTCACGAGGGCAATGGATGTTAACTTGTCGAGATGCAGGGCTTCCATGTGATCCCCGTAGAAACAAACCGCCCGCTAGTCCGGCTTTACTGCAGGTAAAGATGGACTTCGCTGTTCAGCACATTCTTGCTGCTGGCGGCGCTGAGGCGGACGCGTTCGACCGGCAGGCCCATATCCTGAAGGGAACGCAGCACCATTTCGGCGTTTTTCCGCGCTTCCTCGGAAGCCAGCGCGAGTTGTGCGGCGTTGCCTTCGAGATTGCTGACAGCGACCAGATCAAACTTGGCGGCCGGGTATTTGTCCAGCGCCTGATGGATGGCAGTGTACAGGGCCTGATCGTAACTCACGTTCGGGCGGTCAAAACGGATAATGACCAGCGGCTTGCGCATGCCGGGAACACCGTCCGGCGAGCCGCCTTTAAACAGGCCGTGGTCGCCGTTGACCGTTTTGCTGAACAGGCTGTTGGTGAGGTTCTTGCCGTAGAGCTCGCCGTTGGCGACGCCAAGAGCCAGTGTCTGGAGGTTGGCGCGTTCAGTCTGCAGATAAGCAGCGCGGCGGCTGACCTCGTCATTGGTTTTGACCAGCAGGCGGTTGACGAGCGAAATCTCCTGCTCAACCCCTTCCTGGACGGCCGTCAGCTTTTTGTGGTCTTCAGGAACGGCGCCGGAGATGGAGAACGCGTTCTGCGTCGCATCCAGCAGATAAGAGGCGCGCGAAGCCTGATCGGTCAGGTCGGTCACAAGGTCGGTGACGAGGCCGGATTCCTGCGCGAGCACATTCAGCTTTTCCTGAGCAACATTCCAGCGATCCACCAGAATGGGGTTGCCGCGCGTCGTGCCGCCTTCCAGCTCGGCGCTGACAGCGGCCACTGCCGCATAATAGTCTGCGGCGGCCTTGTCGTTTTTAGCCTGCAATTCCTGCAGTTGCTCGTTTGAAGAATCCGTGTTGCCGCGCAACTGGTCCAGTTCATGGCTGAGGTCGCGCGCCTTCTGCGTCACCAGCGTTTCAAGGTGCTGCGTGTTGACGGGAGAAAAGCTTCTTTCATCACCGGGGCCGCTGGCGAGGACGGTGTCATGCGAACCGGCGCGGTAAATCACTTCCGGCGGGGGTGCATTAGTCACGACCAGACCAGGCTTCGGCGTTTCAGGCTGCGGAACGGCAGCGTTGTTACTATTCGCCATAGATGAAGAATTCCTCGCAAAAGACGGCGGAGGCTCCGTCGCACAGCCGCTTAAAGCAGCCAGAACAATGAAAGAAACAAGACCGGAGCGAAAAAATAAAGGGTGCGACAAGATGTACCTCGTGTCAGTGAGTGGCAGAGAAAATGTAATAAATCTCGTACATGTTAATCTTTACGGCGGGGTTTTAAAAGAGGAATATCATAAATTGATATTATTATTTTATTTCAAGGGCTTAAAATTAAATAGAATCTACTTGCCATATGCTGGAAGTTTGGGTATTGTTCCTGACGGTATGCACCCATAGCTCAATTGGATAGAGCATCTGACTACGAATCAGAAGGTTAGGAGTTCGACTCTCTTTGGGTGCACCAACGAAGGTTTTTTACGCCCATTTCGCTCGAAAAGACTGTAAACACAGCAGGTTACGACGTTTCGAAATTTTTTCGCCTTTTGGTCGTAAATTAACGGTTTGGGGAAGATCAGGCGCTGGATTGTCTGTTTCATGGGTAAGTCGGCTTTCAGCCAAATAGAATCGGGTTTGCAGACAACGCGGATAACTTTTTGCAGCACGGACTCGAAGTCATCTTTAGCTTCGCTTGTGTTAGATATTTTCCTCTTCAGAAGCTCACATCTTTTGCTGCATGCCTCTATCTCCTTATTAATGGCCGTTTTCACCGTGGCTTCTTTCGTTGCCACCAACTCTTTCACATATGATTGAACTTCTTCCTCCAACTCACTCAGCTCTTTACCCCACTTCTGCCGATCTTTATCGAAGCTCTGCCATTCCTTCTGCCAGACCTTCCTCAGAATATCAGCAGCCTTCTCCATCAATGTCTCATGGGGTTTAATTGATCTCAGCAAGTCATGGAATTCATCGTGGATATCAGCATAGGGGACGCCGCAACGCCTCATTTCACATCCGGGTGTACGGCAATCATAGTAACCGTGATACCTTCCCTTGCCGGAGAAAGCTGACGTCATAGGTTTCTGGCAACTGCCGCAGAGAACATAGCCCCGTAACGGGAAGTCTGCATTTATATTCGTCCTGAATTTGGAAATGCGCTTTCCTGCAAGGCGACCTTCAATACGCTCCAGCACATCAAGAGATATGATTGGCTGATGCTGACCTTTGCGCCTTTCAACATTTCTTTTCGGCAGTTGAACAAAACCGGCATGAAACCATGAACTATTCAAGAGCTTTTTAGCTCTGTCCCCATTGGTGCGGATTTTATTTCCCTTGAAGTTAATAACCCGCTGCTCGTTGATATATCGCGCCACATCTTCAAAATTGATGAACTCACCGTAGGCATACCCTTCCAGAGCTCTTTTAATTACAGGCGCAACCGCTTCGTCCGGTTCTCTGATACACTTAACACTTGAAGGCTTATAACCGACAAAGACACCATAGGGCCAGAGACCGCCTTCGGTACGAGATACCATGCGGTTGATTGTGCGGTGAGTGTTATGCGTACGTTCATATGCCCCAATCTGAACAATAATGCCTTCGATGAACTCTCCCTCGGCGGAGTTATCGAACTTCTGTGAGACATAGGCTATCTGTCCACCCACTTTTTTAATCGCCTCTTTCAGGTAATAATAGGCAATGTTTTCCCGCGCCATGCGGTTGACTTCGTCCATGATGACCGTGATGCCAGGCGGCTGTTTGGCAATATAATCAATCATAGCTTGAACTTGAGGTCTATCGGCTGTTTTGCCACTTACCCCCTCATCCGTAAACTCAGCCTTCACGTGGTAGCTGTTTTGTTCAGCGTATTGCCTGCATCGCTGAAGCTGACCTTCAAGGCCATGACCTTCCTTCATTTGCTTTAACGATGACACACGGGCATAGAGAACAGCCTCTTTTAAGTTAGTTTTCGGATCGGATTTTTTCATTTTAATATTTCCTTTAATTGTGTGGATGTATACTTTTTAGCAAGACTTTTTTGGGCATACTCAATTTTGCTGCCACATCCATGAATAATGTCTTGCAGTTGATGGAAGACCTTGATGTCCCTTGCCAGTCGAGAGACGTCTGAAAGAAGTATGATCGGCGGCGAAATCTGACGTTTAATAAATTTGAAAAGGGCGGTTAACTCCGGCCTGTCAATTTCGTTTCCAGACACCGCGTCATCTTCAAAAATACCAATAATGCGATAACAGACGATCTTCTATAGGACCAAGATAGGATTCTAAGCACTTCTTCTCATTCTCTGTATTATCTGTTTCCCTCATCCAGCGAAAAATTAAATATGCTATAAGGACGGGAGGAAAAAGAAGTAAGAAAGCACACCAAGCAAAAAACAACCACCCGTCCTCATATTTGCAGTCGCCATATACTCTAATCCGAGTTCCTCCATCATTATTTTCCGATGCTGCAATACGAATAGACGTTTTAAAGTTTTCGTTTTTGTAATGCAGTGTGTCTTTGGTTTTGGATTGAGGTTTACTGCTAAAAATTGATGGTATTGCTGATATGACTTCTTCAACAGAAGTCTGTAGGGGGACGTCCAATGCTTTGCTTTCACTTGCCATTGTACGATTCGCCCTCCCTTTTAAAAAAAATCACCAGAGTTGTCCTCTCTGGTGACTGGGAGTTTAGAAGCCGCACTAATACGACCGCGATAGCCTTTAGGCCGAAGCCTTGGACATACGCCATCGCCTCCCAGCCATAAAGGTTGAGAAGCGACGTGTTGACGGAAACGTCATCCGATTAGTGCGGGGTTCTAATGCCCCAGATCAGCCAAAGCCAAGCCCATTGCTGTTATCCCCGTAGAAACAGATTCAACCTGCGCTATTGCCGCCAGCTATGAGGCGAAGGCATTTGGGGTTAAGACAGGCACTCCGATCTATGAAGCCAAGAAGATGTGTCCTGGACTTATCTGCGTTCTGGCCGGGCATGAACATTATGTCGAGTTCCATGACCGCATCCTTGACGAGATAGACCATCATATCCCCGTGACAGCCGTTTGCTCGATTGATGAAATGGCCTGCAAGCTGATGAAGAACGAAATGTCGCCGGAACGTGTAACAGCTATCGCCAAATCTATCAAAATAGGCATCGCCAAGAACATCGGCGAATATGTCCGTTGTTCTATCGGTGTCGCGCCTAGTAAGTACCTTGCAAAGGTTGCCACGGATATGCAGAAGCCGGACGGATTAACAATTTTGATGCCGGAAGACTTGCCCCATAAACTCCATGTCCTGACATTACGCGATCTGCCCGGCATTGGTCACAACATGGAGATGCGTCTTAACCGTGCTGGTATTCATGATATGCAGGCATTGCTAAAACTACAGCCTAAACACATGCGGGCTGTCTGGGGCAGTATATGGGGCGAAAAGATGTGGTATTACCTGCGTGGCTTTGACCTGCCAGATCAAGAAACAGAGCGTAACAGTGTAGGACATAGCCACGTTCTTTCACCGGAAATGCGCCCGCCGCAACACGCCTTTCAGATTGCCCGTCGATTAACGATGAAGGCGGCGGCACGACTCAGGCGCATGGGGTATTATGCGGGGAAGTTCTCGGTATCCTACAGATTAGAGAACGGCCCACGTCTTGGCCTTGAAGCTGCCTGTCAGCCTTCACAGGATAGTTTTGTGTTTTTAGGGTTGCTCGATGAACTATGGCGAGAGCTGCTGAGGGAGTCTAAGAACCAACGTATCAAGAAGGTAAATGTTGTGCTGCATGCTTTGGCACAGGAAAAGAACCTGCATGTTCAAGGAGACCTTTTCGCTTCTGCGACTATGCCCCAACAATGCCTCAAATCTGAGAAATTATCGCAGGTGATGGACAAGCTTAATCAGAAGTTCGGCAAGGATACCGTATTGTTGGGAATGACGCCGCAGCAGGGGAAATCGTTTAAAGGCACAAAGATCGCATTTACCCGTATTCCTGATATGGAGGAGTTCTTGGAATAATCAGATTTAGGAAATAGGTCGCAACAGATGGGGGCTTTCGCTAAATGCCTTCTCTGGTCTCACCTGAACCGACACAACCTAGCGTTACGTCTTGCGCTTAAGCTTTATCCATTATTCTATGTTTTTTATGAGAGAAGCCATGTCACTGGCTCGCGTCTTGGGTTCAGGAGGGAAATAATTAACCCATTGAAATCCTACGTGTTTCAGAGTAGCCTCCCAATCACGTAAAGCTTGGATGGCAGCTTTGGCTAAATCACCTTCCGGGCGCACCACCCTTCGCCAGTATGTTTATAAAGTCGAAGGGTGTCTGCCGAAGCTCCATAGGAGCGTAGGTGGACCATTAGTTATTAGAAGGGCTTCAGATGGCTAACGCCAGTCTTCACCGGCATCCTTTAAAGTCTATATTTGAGGCTTCCCCATGAAAGACATTAAATCCCTGAAGGTTGAACTTCACTCGGCCGAGGAACATTTGCTTACTTCGCTGAGAAACATGCGCCGGGAAAATCGTGTCGGCCCACAAGAACCCCCTGCAACCGGTGCCGGCCTGACTCGCGGCCAGCGCATCGCCGACACTGTGGCGGCGACAATGGGTTCATGGAAGTTTATTATCATCCAGAGTGTATTGTTATTTTTATGGATAGTTTTGAATATTACAGCCTACGTCAAACAATGGGATCCCTATCCTTTTATCCTGCTGAATTTGGCGCTGTCGTTTCAGGCGGCCTATGCCGCGCCTTTTATCATGATGAGCCAGAACAGGCAGCAGGATATTGACCGCCAGGCCGCCCAGAACGACTACCAGATCAACATCAAGGCTGAACTCGAGATAGAAGCCCTGCACCAGAAAATAGACCAGATGCGGGAAATGGAAATCCTGAACCTGACGCAGGCCGTGAAATCGCTCACAGAGATTCTTCACAACGCCAAGATAGAAATCAAATAAGAAGATTTCTTCAATTTTCTATTTTAATGGAGGGTGCTATGGAGGCAGGATCAAACCCGCCTTTCTGTGCGTAAACCTTTATGTGATCTTTTATCATGGCAGCCCATGGTGCATCGGCGGCGCTGTCTTTCAGCACACCCTTCCAGATCGAGATCGCTTTCTTAAAGTTATTGATCTGCGCTTCCGCCAGACCGGTATAAAAACGCGCCCGCGCATCCCTGGGGTCCAGTTTCAAAGCCTTGTTAAAATCCTCAAGTGCCTCGATCACGACAACACCGTTATGGGCGAGGACGATGCTTTCACCTGTCTTAGACCATGCTGCGGCATTATTGGCCCTGCCGGGCAAGTCTGGCGAACCGAGCATGATATACAGCATAAATGTCAGAACTGGCAGTAGAACGGCGATCAGCACAACAATGGTTTTTCGCGTCCGGCGGCTGACGGGAGTACTTGCAGGCGCGGCCTCCACGACGGCCAGCATGCGCCGGTGGATTTCGGTGCGTATAGCTTCGGCCTGCGATTTCGTTAGCAATCCGCGCGCGATATCATTGTCCACCTCGGCCAGTTGTTCGCGATAGACGGCTATGTCGCGTTTTTCAGGGCTGTGGTCCTGCTTCTTGCGCAGCAGCGGCAACACCAGGCCAGCAGTGACCCCCAGTGTAAGGACAAGAAAAACAAGCATCAAAATCATTCTTTATCTCCGGAGTCTTCATCATCCAGCAGCAGAGCAAGGCGCTTTTTCTCTTTCTCGGATAAGGACGGCTCTGTCTCATCTCTTGATTTGAAAAAGCCTTTGGCGACAAGGAAGCCGCACAGCAACAGAACCAGCGGCCCCGTCCACAAAACAAAAGTGGCCTCTTTCAGCGGCGGGTTAAGCAGCACGTAATCGCCGTAACGGTTGACGATATACTGCATCACCTGCGCGTCGCTGTCGCCTTTTTCGAGGCGCTGGCGTACCAGCACACGCAGGTCGTGCGCCAGATCGGCGTCGGAATCGTCAATCGACTGGTTCTGGCAGACGGGGCAGCGCAGCTCCTGGCTGATCACCCGCGCCCGCGCTTCCAGGACCGGATCAGCAAGCATTTCATCGGGCCGCACTGCGTAGGCCGATTGGGCGAACAGGATGAATACTATTACAATGAGAAGTGAAAGTTTCATTTATTCAGCTCCTTTATCAAAGGCAATAGCTGCCCTTCGATAACATCAGGAGAGAGCGGGCCGGCCTGCTTGTAACGGATGACACCCTGTTTGTCGATCAGATAGGATTCCGGCACGCCGTAAACGCCGAAATCAATCCCTGTCTGCCCATTCGCATCAACAGCAACCACATCATAGGGATTGCCATGTTGTTTGAGCCAAGCCTGTCCGCTTACGGAGTCATCTTTGTAGTCTATCCCTGCCAGCACTGCGCCATGACCGGTGATCTTCTGAAGGTAAGGATGCTCGGCAAGGCATTCTACACACCATGAGGCGAAAAAGCTTACCAGCGTGACTTTGCCTTTCAGGTCAGCGGTTTTTAATCCGGATTTGCCCTTCAGCAACGGGAGCATATTAAATTGCGGCGCAGTTTTATCGATCATGACAGAGGGGATATCTTTCGGCATGTTACCCTGTTCGATCAGAACCAGACGGTAGACGAAGAATCCGGTCAGAACCAGAAAAACACCGAGCGGCAGTAAATAAAGTTTGTTACTCATGTTTTACCTGCCGGTATGCCAATACGGTAACGACGGTCGCTCAGCGCAACAAGCCCGCCGCCGGCAAAAAACGCAGCCCCGATAAAAATCCAGATCACCAGCGGATCGTAATAAAGGCGGGTGACATAGGCAGCTTTACCGCTGTCATCGGCGAGGACAACATATAAGTCGCCGAGCAGCGTCGTACGAATAGCAGCGTGCGTTGTGGTCTGCGGCGGGACAGCATATGTTCTTCTTTCCGGCTGCATTTCGGTGATGAACTTTCCGCCAGATGTTATGATGAAGCTGGCGCGGGAGAATATATAATTAGGCCCCTTCAGGTTATTCTCCACGTTCTTCAGCGTCACGTCATAGCCGGACACCTTTACAGTCTCGCCCAGATGCATGACTTGTATTTTCTCCACCCGCCACAGAGACGAGCCGATAATCCCGACGATCAACAGCGCAATACCGCTATGTGCTATCGTCATGCCGTAAAAAGAACGCGGCAGTTTCAGGGCGCGGGTGAGAGAATTTTTAAACGGTCCCTTGAATAAATGCACCTGCTCGATAAATCCCAGCGTCATGCCAACCAGAATCCACGCCGCCATGCCCATGCCTGCCGCCGCCACGATATAACGCGGCGTACCGATCTTGACGATAATAACGAGAAGCAGCACCAGCAGTGCAGCAATGCTCGCAGGCAGGAGCTTCCGCAGAGATGCTTTCAGATTACCGCGCTTCCACGCCAGTAACGCGCCTATCGGCATCGCCATACACAGCGGAATCATGATCGGGATAAAGGTAGCATTGAAAAACGGCGGACCGACCGAGACTTTTCCCAGATCGAGTACATCGGCAAACAGCGGATAAAGCGTGCCCAGTAGAACAGTACCGCAAGCTGCAGCGAGGAATATATTACCAAACAGCAAAGCT
>Ga0206918_1090_pt1 | contig 21321 bp, 13 predicted proteins | sample Alteio_BWOrgHeat_69_FD_152950 | JGI IMG/M metagenome (GOLD analysis project Ga0206918, IMG submission 152950) | Enriched cells from forest soil in Barre Woods Harvard Forest LTER site, Petersham, Massachusetts, United States -... | ecosystem: Environmental > Terrestrial > Soil > Temperate forest >... | reverse complement strand
TAGGGGGGTGAGGACGATCGGTACTTCTCCATAGATGTTGACCAGCATAAAATAGTACCAGGCCCGCAGGAACCTGGCCTCGCCCAATATTCTTGAACGGAGCGCGGTGTCCATACTTATGGAGGGGACATTTGCCAAGACGAGATTACAGTTGGTGATCCCTTCATAGAAATTGCCCCATTCGTTGGAGAGGTGAGAATTGGTCGTCGTAAAGGAAAAATTATCTATGGTGGCGGCATCCTGGCTTGCGGCCGGATCACCGCTGGCTGCGTCGTCGGATGCGACATCGCCGAATACCCAGAGGGGGTTGGTGGTACCGCTGGTGAATGTCATTTGAACATAGGCTTCATTCACTGCCAGGACCGCATTAGCAGATGAGATGTAGAACTGGTCGGCAGGAATTTGCCCCAGCACGTCCTTGTTCAGAAATTTTGAGCAGCTCATAGCCGCCAAACAGGATGCGCCGATCAGGAATCCGTATAAAAATCGTTGTCTCTTCATGGGTTGTTGACTTTTTCCGTGGTCAGAAATTAAGGTTGGCGCCGATGATATAACTTCTGGCAGAGGGGTACGTGCCCCAGTCGATACCTGCCGCCACATCACTCGGGTATTGCTCGACCTTGACGTTGTTGCTTATATACATTTCCGGGTCCAGCCCCGTATACTTTGTGATCGTGACCAGGTTTGTGCCGGTCAGGTAGAGACGTAAGCCTTTCACATGGAGTTTGCCGGTCAGGTGGGCCGGAAGGGTATAGCCTAACTGAACGTTTTTGAGCCGGCAGTAGGAGGCGTCCTCGAGAAAGCGGGAGGAAGGCTCCTTTATATTGTTTGGTTGGTCCAGCCAGGATACCAATGGCATCGTGTTGCTGGTACCTTCCCCGTGCCAGCGGGTATCGTATACTCGTTTTGTCAGGTTGAAGGGGCGATAAAACCCTTCGATATCCTGGTTGACCTGCAAGTAGATCTTGTTGCCGTATCCACCCTGGACAAGAACGAACAGATCAAAATTCTTATAGCTCAGGGTCGAGGTTACCCCATACGTGAATTTTGGGATTGCGCTTCCGAGGAAGTTCCGGTCATTCGCGTCTATTTTGCCGTCGGCGCTGAAATCCTTGTATTTTACGTCCCCCGGTCTGACGCCCGGTCCCTGATAAGCGGAAGTGAAAATGTCGGTTGCATTTTGAAAGATGCCTGCCGTCTGATAGCCATAAAACGATCCGATCGGATGCCCGGCCGTAGTCAGCGTCGCATAGATGCCATTATCGATCCGGCCGCCCTGGATCGGGACCGGGATCGACACCACTTTATTTTGTATGGTCGCGAGGTTGGCGGTAAAGCTATATTTTATCGCGTGGTTGTCATTCCTGTACTGCAAATTGAATTCCAGCCCCTTGTTCTGGACGCTGCCGTCATTTACAAAGGGGGCGGTCGCGTTGCCGCCGATCATGGGTAATGGAACCGCCACCAGCATATTGCTGTTCACTTTATCAAAATAGTCGACCGTTAGAGACAGTTTGTCCTGCAGGATCGCGATATCCATGCCCAGATCCGTCTGTGTGGACGTTTCCCATTTGACGTCCGGGTTTCCCAGTATGGAGATACTTTTACCCTGGACGACGGTGGAGGGAGAGCCGAAAACATAGTTCCTCACCGTGGAGGAATTGAGTGCTGTACCTACAATGGAGGCCCAGGGGTAATCACCAATATTTTGGTTGCCAAGCTGACCGTAGCTGGCTCGAATTTTAAGTCGCGAAATGATGGGGAATTTATCGGTGAACCATTGCTCGCTGGTGACGTTCCATGCGACGGCGCCGGAGAAAAAGTCACCCCAGCGGTTGGAGGGACCGAAGCGGGATGAGCCGTCACGCCGGGCGCTGCCGGTTACCAGGAATTCGTTGTTGAAGTTGTAGTTAACGTTTGCCAGGAAGGACATCAGCGACCATTGCTGAACGCTCTCGGTGGGGATCCCGGGGCTCAGCCCATTCCCAAGAAATTCCAGGGAGGGGATCTGGGTCGGAAAGTTCTGTTGGGCCTCTGCATTAAAGCTGGTGGAATTGGCTACGGCCTCCGTACCCACGAGGAAGTTCAGGTTATGTTTGCCATGAATGGTGGTGTTATAGCGGAAGGTGTTGTTCCAGACCATATTTTCACTGGTGGTCTGCGATTCTGTGAGGGTGTTCGGGTTATTAATCCTGCCGTTGGTGCCCCAGTTCAGGTCAAATGTCTTGTCCTGGGTAATCAGCACGTCGCCGCCAAAGTCCGTTTTGAAAACGAGGTTAGGCAGGATCTTATATTCCGCGAAGACGTCGCCAAAGCCCCGGTATTGGCGTTCACCGTTGTTTGTGTTGTTGGCCAGTCCCACGGGATTATAGCCATCGCCGAAAAATCCCGGGTATTGGGGTAGATCGCTGTACACGCCGGGAGAGGAATAAACCGGGATCGCGGGGTCACGGAAAAGCGCATAGCGGATCACGCTGCCGCCATTTCCGCCGAGGCCGTCACCGGAACTGCCGATCGAATTCTTTTTGTAATAGGAGAAACTCAGGTTTGTACCGATCTTAAGATGGGTTGTAAGTTCGGAAACCAATTTTGTGCGCAGGGTATATCGCTCATACCAGGAATTCAGGATGATACCGTCCTGTCTGAAATAGTTGCCGGATACCGAATATTGGGTCTTATCGGTCCCCCCGCTAACGGATAGCTGGTGGTCCTGTTCGGGCGCCGTCCGGAAGATGGCGTTAACCCAGTTGGTATTGGCCATGACGATGGAATCCGGGATGGGGGATTTCAGCAGGGGATTGTTTGGCGCCAGGCCCGCATTGTCATTGACCACCATTTCATTGAAAAGGGTCTTGTATTCCGCGGCGTTTGCCATGGGTGTCAGGTAGCCATGTGTTTGGACGCCCGCGTATACGGAGTAATTGATGGATGCCTTGCCGGACTTACCATTTTTCGTGGTGATCACGACAACGCCGTTGGATGACCGGGCTCCGTAGATAGCAGCGGAAGCGGCATCTTTCAGGACCGTTATGGTGGCTATATCGTCTGCCGCCAGGAAATTGATCCCGTCCTGGGTGGGAACCCCGTCAATGATATAGAGCGGGTCGTTGTTATTGATGGATCCGACGCCCCTGATGCGCAGGGCCAGGCCGTCTCCGGGTTGACCGGTCGATTGGGTGATCCGCACGCCGGATGCCTGGCCCTGCAAGGCCTGGTCGGCAAATCCAACCGGGATCTTAGAGACATCGTCCACATTTACGACCGTTACTGCACCGGCGATGGAGGATCGTCGTTGGCTTTGGTAGCCCACTACAATGGCCTGGTTGAGGTCTTCCCTGTTCTCCTGTACGCTAACGGTCAATTCTTGCTTCCCGTTGATGGCCACCTCAACGGTCGAATAGCCCACATAACTGATAATCAGCGTACCGTCAGCCGGTGCGTTGATCGAAAATCGTCCGGCCGTGTCGGTCTGGGCGGTTACGCTGGTCCCTTTCAGCACGATGGTGGCGCCCGACAGCGGCTTGCCGGCGGCATCGGTGACCAGACCCCTGACGGGTGGCGGAGCTTGATCCTCTGCCAATTTGGCCAATGACTTTGGGGAGGCGGAGCTCACGAGGATCGTATTCTTATCCTGGGTAAATCTGTAACCTGTCTGGGTTGAGATCATATTCAGCAGGTCGCCCAGTGGGAGATGGCCGGTTTTTAGTATCAGTTTCCTGGACAGGTCTACCTGGTATTCGTCATAGGCAAAGAGCAGTTTTGTCTGCTGTTCAATCAGCTGAAATGCACTCTGCAGGGAGATGTTGGATGTTTTGATCGTGATATGCTGTTTGGATATATGCTGATTGGCGGAATCCGGCAGCGGATCATTGTTGGCCCGGACACCGGCGGTGATGAGCATGGTACAACAGAGTGCGCACGCGATCTTGAAGAGCCCTGGCAAGGGCCCTGACGGGAAAGTACACATGGCAACGTTAGATTTTGAAGAGTTACGGTCCTATTTTATCAGGACGGTATCTCCGATTGTCTCGAAATTCAGTCTCTCTACCACACAGATATTTTTTATGATGTCCTGCGCTGTGGCATTCTCAAATTCGCCGCTGAACATCCAGTTCTTTCTTTTGCTTTTGTTGACCATATTGACCCCAAAGACGGCTTTTATCCTGGTGGCAACCTGATCGAAATTGTTACGCTTAAACAGGATATGGCCGACTTGTAACGGGAACTCGGCCTGGGGCTGCCATCGTTCCGCATATAGCCGTTGGTTATGGCGATCATATACCACCCGCTCATCGGGGTTCAGGATGATCGATTGCAGAGGTAAACCGGAGCTTGTCGTATTTTCGACTTTGAGTTTTCCTTTTATCAGTTCAACCATGATGATGGAGTCGCCCGATGGCTTTCGGATGCCGAATTTCGTGCCGAGTACGGTGGCCAGGATATCCCCTTCCTGCACTTTGAACGGGTGATCGGTTTTCCGCGGGACATCGAATTGGGCATCGCCGTTCAAGGATACCGTCCTTTCGTTGTCGCCAAATTTGGTAGAATACCGGAGCGAGCTTTGGGGCGCCAGGGTTACGGTGGTACCATCGGCTAATAAAAAGACGATGGGATGGTTGCCGGTATTGGACTTCGCGATGAACTGTTCGGGGTTACCGGTATAACGGGTTAGGAGATAGGCGCCTGCCGCCAGGATCAATATCAAGGGCACCAGGATTTTTTTTACTCGTTTTACGGCTCGTTTTTCGGTGCCAAATCGCAAGAGGTGAAAGACGGAGGGCCTTTTTTTCAAATTCGGTGTCGTTTCGAAACCGATAGCGGCCTTTATTCTTGCCGTTTCTTCACCGATCTCCTGATCTGTCAGAGTCAGGGTCAGGCTGCGGAGCATGTCTTTGGCAGCGTCAACGGAAGGCTGCCTTTCCGGATGTGCCAACAGCCATTTTTCCCAGAAGAGGACATCGTCTTCATTCAGACGAAAAAAGTAGTTGATGAACGATTCGTCTGTTATGAAGTCTTCTACCTCATAGTGCTCAGGGGATTTCCCGGTTTTGGCCATAATTGAATGATTTCCGCTTGGTTAATAGGATTCGATACTGATTAGTGCAGCGGAACGGCCGATTTTACCGGTTATTTGAGAACTTTTTTTTGGAAATGCCGGATCACAGGTGCAGTAACAACAATTTCATGGATTCGCGCAGGACGCGGATGGACTCGTAGATGCTGTTATAGACGGTTCGGGGTGTCAATGACTTTCGATCCGCGATGGCGCGATACGAGAGGTTTTCAAAAAATTTGAGTTTGATGATCTCCAGTTGTCTCCGTGAGAGCTTTTCCAGCGCCGCCCGGAGCTGTTCCCGCTTTTCATCCGATTGTTGGAAGGCGATGAGCAATTCCTCGTATGAAGCTTGAACGGATGCGGTTTCTTCGATGTGTTCGTTGAAAGCGGCTTTTTTTGCGCGGCGAGACAATTCACGGGTGATCTTTCTCCGAAGCCAGGTAAAGAGATAGGACCGGACATTGGTAACGTCCTTGTTGAGGGAAGACCTAGTGCTCCAGAGCTCGGTAAATAATTCCTGGATGCAATCTTTTGTAAGCTCTCTGTCTACGGATAGACTAAATCCGTAGCAGAAAAGGGCCTGGTACTCGGTCTGGTACAATAATAGAAAGGCGTTTTTATCCCCCTCGGTCATGCCTTTCCAGCTATTAACCGCCATGCACTAATATATGACATTTAGTCCACATCTACTGGAAAGGCGCAGGATATGTGGAAATGATGTAAGAATCGCGACTAATTATGTAAGGCGATGGTTAATCGTATCTTGGGTTTTCAAAAAATGGGCTAATGATGAAAAGTACAGGTTTAGTCATAATTTTCTTATGTATTTCTTTTTTTTCTATTTCTCAGCCACGAACCAAAATCTCCTATGAGCAGCTCAAGGCATATGAAGGTATTTATGAGTATTCCGGGCACTTAAGCGTTTCCTTTGCGGCGTCGCCTAAAGACACCCTATTGGTTGCGATCATCAACCAGAGCGAGTACAAATTAAGAAATTTAAGCCCGGATGTCTTCTCCAGTCAATTCGATACGATTCGCTTTTTGCGGGATTCGCGCCATTTTCCTTCGGGGTATTTGAAAAATGGGGATACGTTCAGACTGGTCAGTAAAAACGTCTTCTTTCCGGAGACCATGTGGTATCCCAGGTTGAAAGGTAAAGATGCTTATCACTATGAAATCCCCGAGCATCTTCATGACGGACTGACGGTTGGTAATATTAATAAAACTCCTTTGGATACGGTGCTTTTGAGAGGAATGATGGATAGGATCATTGGTGGCGCATATCCGAACGTTCACAGCATTTTAATTATTAAAGACGGCAAACTGGTATTTGAACAATATTTTTATCAATATACCAAAGACAGCGTGCAGGAATTGCGCTCCGCTACCAAAAGTTTTTTCTCTGCGCTGACCGGAATTGCTATTGACAAAGGATTTATAAAAAGCAAAAAAGCGACAGCGCTTTCTTTTTTCCCGGAATATTCCCTGAACAATATGTCGGATGCCAAAAAGCGGATCACCGTTGAAGACCTGTTGGCCCAAACAACGGGGTTGGATTGCGACATAAGCGACAGCAAATCGGCTGGTAATGAGACCGTGATGGACTATTCCGACGATTGGGTGAAATTCACATTGGACCTTCCGATGATCGATACCCCCGGTGGACATGGAAGGTACTGCTCCGGGAATCCGGTTACGCTCGGGCGGATCATTGAAAAGACCAGCGGGATGCCGTTGCTCGAGTTTGCCAGGCAAAATCTGTTTAAGCCGTTAGGGTTTACGCATTACAACTGGTATTTCAAACCTGACAAGTCAAATGCCGAGAATTATTGTCAGGTTTATTTAACCCCGAGAGAAATGGCAACGTTCGGATTGATGTATTTGAATAAGGGCATTTGGAATGGGGCGCCAATCGTTCCTTCCGATTGGGTAAGCCAATCGTTTGAAAAACATTCGGTCATCCAAGGAGTGGATTATGGGTATTTATGGTGGCTGAAATATCTGGATGCCGACGGTGTCCGGTATTACAGCAAAGCGGCGCAGGGGAATGGCGGCCAGCGGATCTTTGTCTTTCCCGAACAAAATATGGTAGTGGTCGTCACCGCAGGAAATTATAATTCACACTCTACTTCTGACGAGTTGGTCAGCAAATATATTTTGCCGTCGTTCAACAAAAAATGACCGGGGTTATTCCGATCGCAGGCTTTTTACGGGATTGGTCAGGGCGGCTTTGAGCGCCTGGAAGCTGACGGTCAGCAAGGCGATCAGGATGGCTACGGCGCCGGCGAGGGCGAAGAACCACCATTCGATCCGGATCTGGTAGGCGTAGTCACCAAGCCAGGAGTGCATGGCCCACCAGGCCACCGGCGAAGCGATGACAAGCGCGATCAGGACCAGCAGCAGGAATTCACCGGAAAGCAGGGTCAGCAGGGAGAAGACGCCCGCGCCCAAAACTTTCCGGATGCTGATCTCTTTGGTGCGTTGTTGCGCGGTGAACATTGCCAGGCCGAGCAGGCCGAGGCAGGAGATGAAGATCGCGAGGATCGCTGCGCCGTTCGATAGTTTGCTCACGATCACGTCGCTCTCATATAACTTCCGGTATTGCTCGTCGGTGAAATAATACGTGAAAGGGAATTGCGGGTTTAGTTTTGTGCATAGTGTTTCGAGGCGCGACAGTACTTCTTTGGAATGCCGGGGGTCTATGCGGACGAGGATATGCCCGCCTGCGTCGGGGTTGCGCATCCTGATCACCAGCGGCAAGATCTTCTGATGCAGGGAAGTCAGATGAAAATCCTTTACCACGCCTATGATCTTACCGGGGCGGTTCCAGAGGGTGAGCGGCTGACCGATGGGATCTTTGTAGTGAAAAACGGCCACTGCGGCTTCATTCACGATATAGCCCGATGTGTCGGCCGGATAATCCCGATAGAAATCGCGGCCCTGCAGGAGTTGGAGCTGCATGGTCCGGATGAAGTCATCGCCGGCGGCGGTAACGGCAAACTCCTTGGTGCTGTTTGGATCTTTACCCGACCACTCGACGGAGCCGGTGATATCGCGGCCGATGTGGATGGGGCGGTCCTGCAGCACGGCGATCTGGCGGACGCCCGGCATCTTTGCCGCCTCATCGCGGAAGACACGGAATTTGTCGCTCAGCGTGCCTTCCATCGGAATATAGACGAGGTTATCCCGGTTGAATCCGGTGTCTGTATGCTGGATATAGTCGATCTGACGGGAAACGACGATGGTACCGATGATGAGCACGATGGAGAGGACGAACTGGAAAACGACGAGACCTTTGCGGAACAGGACCGCGCTGCCGGTGAATTTCAATGCGCCCTTCAACACCCGGATGGGTTGCAGGCGGGCCAGGAAAAAGGCAGGGTAGCTGCCTGCAAGGGTTCCGGTAAGAAGGATCAGCGCTGCGAGGCCTGTCCAGAAGACGGAGCTCGACCAGGGCATGACGATTTGTTTGCCCGTCAGCAGGTTGAATCCGGGAAGGATCGCCGTAACGATCAGCAGCGCGATAATGGCCGCTATGGTTGTTGTGAGCACTGCTTCTATGAGGAATTGTCGTATCAGCAAGCCGCGGATGGCGCCGGCCACTTTGCGGACACCGATTTCCTTGGCGCGGCGGCCTGCGCGGGCCGTAGTCAGGTTCATGAAATTGATACAGGCGATAAAGAGCATAAAGGCCGCGATAAGGCTGAAGAGCCGGACGTACCCGATGCGGCCGCCGGATATCTTGCCGTTGGTGAACTCGCTGTGAAGCCACGTGTCGCCGTACGGTTGCATGCCGAGGTCAAGCCGGAAATGGTTGTTGAATGAATGATTGTATTGGTCGAGGAAGTGGTCCAGCTTGGCGGCCACACGCTTCGGATCGGCGCCCGGGCGCAGAAGGATCGCGGTATTTGGGCTATTGTTGTCCCACTCCTTTAGCCAGGTGTTGTCATCGAGCTCGGCGGACCAGTTGATGACGTAATCGAATTGCGCCGAGCTGTTGGCGGGTGGTTCGGCGAAGACGGCGGTGACGGTGAAGTCGCGTTTGTTCTCCCAGCGGATTGTCTTGCGGATGGCATCGGATGGACTACCGAAGAAGCGGGCGGCCATCTTGTCGGAGATGGCGATACTCACGGGGGTATTGAGGGCGGTGGCCGCGTCGCCCGCGAGAAGCGGGTAATTGAACATTTTGAAGAAATCGGAATCCGCGTCCATGCCATTCTCTTTGAGACGCTTGTCGCCTGCTTCGAAATTGGTGCGGTCATGGGTCATCATGTCCGTGGCGTATTGCACATCGGGGATCTTCTTCTTCAGTTCCTGGGCCAGGAGGCCCGGCGTCCAATAGCCGGAGTATATCTTACCGTCGACGGTCTCGTTCTCGTACATCAGGAAGAGCCGGTCGCCGTTCGCATGGAATTTGTCGACGCTCCGCTCGTCGTTAACCCAGAGGACGATGAGGAGGCTGGCGGCGAGGCCGAGGGCAAGCCCGAAAATATTGATAAAGGAGAAGGCCTTGTTCCGGAGGAGGGAGCGCCAGGCGACGCGGAAATAATTGCTTAGCATGATTTGTATATTTTGCCTGGCGGGGGCTCCTCAAAATCGCGGGCGGAATCCCTCCCAGTGATAAACTTTTGCAACGCTGTTGACAACCTCCCGAAGCAGGTCGCCTTTTGTATCGTTGTTGATCATAACGACGACGCCCTCCCCGCAATCCAGGCATCCGTAATAGCTGCTCAGGAAGCCGACGTCTGATCCGTTGTGATTGAAATAGTGGTGGTCGCCCATTTGAAACAGAAAGACGCCCATCCCTTCGCGCGTGCCGTTGTCGGCGATCGAATCGATGTAAGGCGACAGCCGGATCTTTGTTGTGGACTGGTCAAGCACCTTCGCCGATCTCCCCTGGTATGCCAGCTGGCTTTCACCAATATATTTTCCGATGTCGGTTGGTGTCGTCCACAGGCCGGCGGCGGCTTGCTCGGGGTAGATGTGATATTTTCCGGGAACGGCGGCGTCATCGTGCAGATAGCCCGTCGCCCGGTCTTTTGATGGCGGCGGGGGCTGGGCATAGCTGCTGTTGTCCATACCGAGCGGCTGCAGGACGTTGGCCGCCATAAATTCCGCATAAGGTGTGCCGGTCATGTCCTGCACGATCAGTTGGGAAATGGTGGTGCCGCCGCCGGAGTAGATGAACCGTTTGCCGGGTTCGATGATCGAGCGCACGGGGTCTGTATTGGCGGGTCTTTTTCCGTCCAGCACTTGTTCGAGGGTAGGAAGGCTGTCTTGCTGCCCGTAACCGGGGAATCCGTGAACGCTCAGGCCGCCGGAGTGGCTTAGCAAATTGCCCAGGGTGATCTTGCGGCCGTGGCTGACGGTGTCGTAGGGGAATTTCCAGCTATGGAGGTAGGTGTTGATGTCGGTATTCAAATCCAGCTGATGTCGTTGAACCAGCAGCATGACGCCTACGGCGTTCAGCGACTTGCTGATCGAGCCCGCCTGGAATAACGTATGGGTGGTGACGGGCCGTTGTTCCGATACATCCGCCCAGCCATATCCGCGTGCCCATTCGACCTGGTTGTTGTGGATCACGGCGATGCTCAGGCCTTCCACGCTGTAGTACTTCATCCGGTCGGCCAGTGTCCAGTTGATGCCGTCGGCGGGATTGAGGCAGAGGTGCGATTCGACTTGTCTGATCTTGTCTTCGATGGCAGTTGGGTAAAGTGTGTCCGGGATGCGGGAGAGTTCGGGTTGCCCGGCGTTGGTGCAGGAGGCGACCAGGGTCAGTATGACGACTACGATGGGGAGCTGCCGCATGGCCGGTGAGTGAACCAAGACGGTGCCAATTGTTTTATTCATTGGTAATAAGTTCGTTGTGACGGATAAGGGTTGAACGGTTGTCCGATTTTATTACAAAGGGTGTCCGGTTGGGGGCTGGTGTTCCGCGGGCGGCCGGCGTTTGAAATACAGGTAAAATGGGAGACCGCTCAGGATCAGCAACAGCCCGATCAGTGACTGGCTGGGTTGGGTGATTATGGTGTTGATCATGAGCGCGGCGCAAAAGAGGATGATCAGCCAGGGGACCACGGGGTAGCCGATCACTTTTGAGGTGATACGTCCCCTCCTTTTTTCACGGACAAGGCCAAATGCTGCCAGCCCGAAATAGCCATAGGAGGCGAAGACGATCAGGTTGGTGATCTCATCGAAGGTGCCGGTGCATACGAGCACGGCGCTCCAGAGCGCGGAGTAGATCATCGCGACGTAGGGGGTTAGTGCGATGGGATGGACCTTACCGGCGTTCCTGAAAAAGACCTTTTCGTGCGCCATCCGGAAGTATACGCGCGGATAGGAGATGATGCAGCCGTTTAGAGCGCTAAAGGTACAGATCATGATCAGCAGGCCGATGGTCACGGTGCCGGTTTTACCCATGATGGCCCCTGCGACTTCCGCTGCGGCAATTTTGTTCTCACCCAGCGCGGCGAGCTGGCCGATCGACAACACACGCGTATAGCCGAAGTTGAGCAGCACGTAGAGCGCCATGGAAATGCTCACGCCGCCGATGATGGCGTAAGCCACGTTGCGTTTGGGGTTCCGGATCTCGCCGGTGATATAGGTAATGTTGGCCCAGCCGTCGTAGGCCCACAGGGCGCTCAGCATCGCGCCAAAAAATCCGCTCAGCCAGCCGGCGGCGGGTTGGGCGACCGGGTCGGATACGGCGTGGGGGGCTGCGTCGGTCGCGGCGGGGGCGTGAGAATAGAGTAAGGCCGCGATGATCAGCAGCAAGATTCCGACGATCTTCAGAGAGGTAACGATATTGTTGAGTATGCCGCCTTTTCGTATTCCCCGGCAATTGAACCACGTCAGGACTGCGATAGTGATGACAGCCAGGATCTTGATCCCCCAGGCACCAAACGGAAGGGGGATCAGCGTATTGACCGATTGGGCAAAGACAAAAGACAAGGCGGCCAGGGCCCCGCTGCCGAAGATGGTAAAGATGGACCAGCCGAACAGAAAGGAAATGAAATCGCCGTACATCAGCCGGAGATATTCATAGACGCCGCCGGTTTCGGTTGTCATCGTGGATAGTCCGGCGTAGGTGAAGGCGCCGAACATGGTGATGATGCCGGCGGCGATCCATGCGATGAGGATCAAGGATCCGTCGGGCAGCGTTTGTGCCATCGGCACGATTTTCTTGAAGACGCCCGAGCCGATCATGATGCCGGCAACGAGCAGGATGGCGGTGGGCAGGCCAAGGACACGTTTGAGCTGGTCGTGGGGTTGGGTGAGTTGGTCCGGGGGTTTTGTCATGGGAGTACTTCCTCCATTTTCATGCTGCGGGAACCTTTGATGAGGAGCCAGGTGTCTTTGAGGTTGGCGTTGTGTAGCCATGCGGCGGCTTCTTTGCTGTCAGCGAAGCTGATGTAGGGGTGGTTGATCTTTTGGAAATCGCCGCCGACCAGGACGACGTACTGCCACGGGTATTGTGCGATGAGGTTGACGATGCCCTGGTGTTCGGCGAGGCTTTCGGGTCCCAGCTCCGCCATCGCGCCGAGGATGAGGACTTTCCGGCTTTCGATGCGGGCGAAATTTTCGATGGCGGCGCGCATGCTCGAGGGGTTGGCGTTGTAGGCGTCGAGGATGATGTGGTTGCCGTCTTTTTCGATGAGCTGTGAGCGGCTGTTGGAGGGTATGTAGGCTTCGAGGGATTGGCGGATGCGGTCATCGGGGACGGCGAAATGTTTGCCGACGGCTACGGCCGCCAGGACGTTGGGCAGGTTGTAGTCGCCGACGAGCTGAGTATGGATGGGGCCGGTGGCGGCACCTTGGGTGATATCGGCGTGTAAAAAGGAATCCGAAGTATTCAAAACATTCCCGACAATATCGGCATCATGGGTTCCGTACCGGATAATTCGGGGTATGCCCTTGCTCATTTCAGGCAAGTCAGGACTATCTGTCAAGACGAATGCGGTGCCGTCGTGGGTGCGGAGAAAATCGAATAGTTCGCCCTTTCCTTTTTTTACGCCTTCGGGGCCGCCGAAGCCTTCGAGGTGGGCCTTGCCGATATTGGTGATAAGACCGTGGGTGGGGAGGGTGTAGCGGCAATAGCCTTCGATCTCTTTTTGATGGTTGGCGCCCATTTCGATGACGGCCAGTTGGGCGTCGGGACGAACAGACAATATGGTCAGCGGGATGCCGATATGGTTATTAAGATTTCCTTTTGTCGTGTAGGTGGTATAGGTGGTGGAAAGGACCGTATGGATCAATTCTTTGGTGGTGGTTTTGCCGTTGCTGCCGGTGATGGCGAGAAAGGGGATGTTGAATTGTTGCCGATGATGGAGGGCGAGGTCCTGCAGGGTCGTCAGGACGTCGGGGACCTTGATGAGCCGATCGGCGCTTTCCCCCTCGTCGATGATCACGTAGGCGGCGCCCAGGTCGAGGGCTTTTGCCGCGAATTGGTTGGCGTTGAAATTGGGGCCTTTGAGGGCAAAGAAAAGGTCGCCGGGGCGAAGCTGGCGCGTGTCCGTTTGAATCGAAGGGTGGCGGAGGTAGATCTCGTACAATTTTTCGACGGTCATAGGGTAAATATATGCAACATTCGCCGGATGGGGTCGACCTTACAGACACACCAAAACCATCCTTATGTTCAGGAATTACTGGAAGATTGCCGTCCGCCAACTGGGCAAACAAAAATTCTATTCCTTTATCAAGATCGGAGGTTTTGCCCTGGGGATCGCCACCTGTATGCTCGTGGCGCTCTATCTCCGGCACGAGCTCAGCTATGACCGGGATTATGCGAACGGCAGCCGGCTTTACCGGGTCATCATTGATTATTTGCGTGACGATGGTTCGGTGGGGCGCGGGGTGTGGTTAGAGCCCGGATTTGCGAAGGCCATGAAGGCCGAATTTCCGGAAGTCGAACAGTCAGGCAGGCTCATGCCCGCCCCCCTCTTCTATGGCGCCGGAAATAACGAGGTCCGGCCGCAGGGGAAGACCGAGGAGATCTATGAGGAAGGGTTTACCTACTGCGATCAGTCCGTGCTCGAGATGTTTGGGACGCCCATGGTCTATGGCGACCGTGCCCATGCATTGGAGCGTCCCTCCACCATCGTGATCTCGAAGAAAAAGGCCGACAAATATTTTCCGGGTCAGAATCCGGTAGGCAAGCTACTCTACCTCAATGGCGATAATGCCAACCCCCTCGCGATCGGCGGCGTGATGGCCGATCCGGCACCCACGAGCCATTTGCAGTTTGATTTCCTGATCACGCTGACCGGCCACGAACTTTGGCCCGGTGAGCAGAATACCTGGATGGCGGAAAACTATCACACCTATGCGCTGCTCAAGCCCGGGGCCGATCCGGTGAAATTGCAACAAAAGCTCATAGAGCTGTTGCGAAAATACCAGTTGCCGCAAATGCGGGAGCGGGGGCAAACGAATGCAGAAAGTTCTATTAAAAAAGAGTCCTATGAGCTTCAGCCGGTCCGCGATATCCATCTGTATTCCGCCGGTCTGGACGATGTGCTGGTGCACGGCGATATCCGCATGGTTTGGTTGTTCGGGGCTGTTGGAACATTTATTTTACTGCTGGCGGTCGTGAATTTTGTAAACCTTTCGACGGCGCGCAGCGCGAATCGCGCGAAGGAGGTTGGGTTGCGTAAGGTGGTAGGCTCGTCGCGCGGCGGGCTGATGAAACAATTCCTGACGGAGTCGCTGTTGTTGAGCGGGATATCGTTCGTGCTGGCGCTGGGGCTGGCGTGGGGGCTTCTGGGAATGTTTCAGCGCATGACCGATACCGTGCTGGAGATTCCCTGGTTTTCGGCGTGGTGGCTGCCGTCGATTTTCATCGCCGCGGCGGTGGTCGGGTTGCTGGCCGGTTGGTATCCGGCGGTTTATTTGTCGCGGTTCCGGCCGGTGGAAGTGCTGAAATCCGGGGTGGCCCCTGGCTCCAGGCGGTCGGGGTTACGGAGCACGCTTGTCGTGTTCCAGTTTACTACTTCGGTGATCCTCATTATTTCCACGATCGTGGTGTACAAGCAGCTACGGCTTATCCTCGACCAAGACCTAGGGTACAATAAGGACCAGGTGATGCTGATCCAGGGCGCGGGAATGATCGATCAGGGGCAACAGTATCCGCATCTGCGTTTCCGGGCCTTTAAACAAGATTTGCTTTCGCTGGCGGGTGTCCGCAGCGTCTCGATCAGCGATTTTTTGCCGGTGAATGGCGGCAAGCGGAACATGAATTCCTTCTGGAAAGCCGGCCGGGCGCAGTTGGATCCGCGGGTCGGCGCGCAGGATTGGTATGATGACCCGGATTATTTCAAGACCATGGGGATCCAATTTGTCCGGGGGCGCGACTTCACCTATGATATGGCGTCGGATTCTGCCGCGGTGGTCATCAATGAGACGATGGCGTCCAAACTGGGGTGGGATGATCCGTTGGGAAAGGAGATCGACAATGGGGACGCTTTTAAGATGCATATTATCGGGGTGGTAAAGGATTTCAATTTCTGGTCGGTCAAGGATCAGGTAACGCCGGTGGTGATCCATCGCGGGGACTGGGCGACGATTGTTGCGGTGAAGGTCAACGCGGCGGATATGAAAGAGGTGGTCCGCGCGGTGGGGGGCGTCTGGAAGAAATACGATCCGGAGCAAAGCCTGCGGTATACCTTTATGGATGAGACCTATGCGAAGCAGTATGCCGACGTCGAGCGGACGCGGAATATGTTCACGAGCCTTTCGGTGCTCGCGGTGGTGATCGCCTGTCTGGGGCTTTTTGCGCTGTCGGCTTTTATGGCGGAGCGGCGTCGCAGGGAAGTCGGTATCCGGAAGGTACTTGGGGCGACGGTTGCGCAGGTGACGGGGTTGCTGACAAAAGAGTTCCTCGTGTTGGTAGGCATTTCCATATTGATTGCTACGCCGCTGGCTTATCTGGGGATGAGGTGGTGGTTGCGGGATTATATCTACCGGGTCGAGTTAGGGTGGGGAATTTTTGCGTCGGCGGGGGTGATGGTACTGGCGATTGCGCTGGCGACGATCGGGCTGCAGGCGTTGCGGGCGGCGCGGGCGAATCCGGCCGGAAGCTTGAGGGCGGAATAGTTTCAGAGCAGGATAAAAGAAGAGCCCCGCGCAAAGCGCGGGGCTCGTGTTATGTATGGTGGCAGTAAGACCTTTTGTTATTGTTTTCGCGTATTCTGTCTGCGCGTCTTGTAGCTGATACCGGTCTGGCGGCCGTTACCTGCGGGGCTGCCGACGCGGTCCATGGCGCAACGGAAACCTACCGTGCTGTTGGCCTGGTCTTCTTCGAGGAAGCGGCGGGTGCCGGGGCTCAGCCAGTAAGCGCGGTCATTCCAGCTGCCGCCTTTGATCACGCGGGATTTGTTGCTGATCAGGGTGGTCACGCCGTAGCCGTAGGCGATGCCAGCGATGCTGGAGTCACCGTCAAGGTAGTTGATCACGTCGCCTTTCTGGTAGTTGCGGCGGTTGTGCGATTCGGAATCGGTGACGGCACGCATCTTGATGCGGCCGAGGCTGTCGCGCTCGCCCTTGCCGTCCTTATCGAGGTTGATGGTTTCGAAATGGTTACCGCGGAAGGGGGCCACGTCGTCGACGTCCTGGGTGCTCATCGGGCGGTACACGTCGAATACCCACTCGCTGACGTTGCCGGACATATTATAAAGACCAAATGCATTCGGGAAGTAGGAGGTGACGGGGGCCGTATACACGGCGTTGTCGTTCAGACCACCGGCTACACCCATATTGTCACCGGCGCCGCGCTTGAAGTTCGCCATGAAGGTACCCTGCCAGCTGCCATGGCGCTCTTCACGGAGACCATTGACATTATTGGACCAGGAGTAGACCTGCTTGTTGGCGATCAACTCTTCACCGTGGGACTTGTCGTTCTTGCTGGGCAGCGGGTTCTGGCCGATATAGCCCAGAGCGGCGTACTCCCACTCCGCTTCTGTGGGGAGGCGGTAGTTGGGGAGCAGGATACCGTCCTCGAACTGGACCACGGTACGCGGGGTGCCGTTGGGGTTCTTGAGGGGGTTGCTCTTGGACCGGGCCTTTTTATCCGGGGTAGCCTGATATTCGCCCATCAGATAAGCCTTCGTATTGAAGTTCTCCTGGCCAAGACCCTGCAGGTTCTTGACGGAGTTGGCGTTGATATAGCCGCGTTGAATAAGGGCCAATTCGTTAACCCGGTCGGAGCGCCACAGACAGAAGTCGTGGGCTTGTCTCCAAGTCACCCCTACCACCGGATAGTAATTGTAGGAAGGATGGCGGAAGTAGTATTCGACCATCGGTTCGTTGTAGGCCAGCTCGCTTCTCCAGCAGAGGGTGTCGGGGAGGGCCCCGTCACGGACGGCCTTGTATTCGTCGGCGTCAAAAACCTGGTCCACCCAGTACAGGTATTCCCTGTAGTGGATATTGGCGACTTCGGTCTGATCGATATAGAACGAGTTGACGGTCACGCGGCGGGGAACGTTGTTCCAGTCGCGCATAACGTCCTCCTGGGTAGCGCCCATGGTGAAGGTGCCACCCTGGACGAACACGAGGCCGGGTCCGGTCCGCTGTTCCTTTTCCTTGGAAACCTGAAATCCGCCCATTTTGGAATCGTTGTAATTCCAACCAGTTACGGCAGATTGATCCGGCTTTTTCTTACAGGCAGCAAAGAGGGAAACGGAGAATGCCAGGATTGCTAGGTTTTTCAGTTTCATTTGATTGACACTTTAAATTGAACGCTCTTAGAACTTTAAATCGAACGCTCGTAAACAGGAAAAACGATGTTTTCGGTCAGTTATTGTACAAAAATACGAGAGTTACTTATCCACAGTTGCCTTATTTTTGCAAACCGGGGAACGATTCCCGGTGCGGGAATGGCCGATCGAAGCCGGCGCCGCCTGGTGCGGGAATTGCCGGGTTTGACCGGGGTCGCCCTGTTGCGGTACTGGAGGCAAATTTCGGGCCGTGAAAAGGGGGTAAGGGAACGGGCGGATCAGGGTGCCGGAAAGGGGGGTAAGGAACGAGCGGATCAGGGTGCCGGAAAGGGGGCGGAGCGAACGGTGGATTTGCGAGCGGAAAAGAGGGGCGAAGAGTGCGCAGAATTTGAGCGGGGAAAGGGGGCCGCAGGGACAATAAAATATTTGTGCAGCCGTTGGAGGGGGAGCTTGGTTCGATGTTTGCACAAAGGACCGGCGCGGACATGGACGGGCGAGGAGAAAATTTACTTAAGTACTTAATAATTAAATACATAGCAGCCTATAACCGACATCTACTTAAAAAAATCCGGCACGGCGAGGAAACCAAATGGCAAAAATTTGCGTGATTAAGGCTCGAGCCGTGATTGTCTGACTGAACGGAATTCAGTCCCGTTATTATGGTTTTAAACAGAAAATTTATCAAACTCATGAAACGTTCTTACCAGGGATTAGCTGCTGCTTTACTCTTGTCATTTCTTGGAATTAATGGGGCGAATGGCCAAACGAGCGGAAATCAAACGGTGGGGCCGACGACGACGGCGGTACCCTTCCTGCTGATCTCTCCGGACGCGCGGGCCGGTGCGATGGGCGACCTTGGTGTGGCCACGGCGCCGGATGCTTCCTCCACCTGGTATAACCTGGCCAAGACTCCGTTCAATACCAAGGATATCGGCTTTGGGCTAACCTATACACCGTGGCTGAAAGATCTCGGGCTGCAGGATGTCTATCTGCTGGCGGCTTCGGGCTATTATAAATTCGCGCAGGATCAGGCCCTGTCGGCCTCGATCCGTTATTTCAGCCTCGGCGATATCCAATTCACCGACTTTAACGGAAATAATATCGGTACCGGGCATCCCCGGGAGATGGCATTTGACCTGGGGTATTCGCGTAAGCTGAGCAACAACCTTGGCATTGGATTGACCGGTCGTTATATCTACTCCAACCTGGCGTCGGGATATGCTTCCGCCGGCGCGACTTATCAGCCTGGTAAGACCTTTGCGGTAGACGTCTCGTTGTATTATCACGGTGTAACCGCGGATAAGGGCGGCTGGAATTTCGGTCTTGCGCTGAAGAACCTCGGCGGGAAGATCGGGTATACGAACAGTGCGATCGACAAGGACTTCATCCCGGCCGATCTGGGGCTTGGGGCTTCCTATACCGCGGTGTTCAATGAAGACAACAAGGTGATGTTCGGGCTAGATATGCATAAGCTGCTGGTGCCGGTAGCTCCGGCGCCGACGGGCATTCCCGCGACAGATTCCGCCAACGGAGCAGCCTATACTAGCCAGAGTGTGGTGTCGAGCTGGACAAAATCCTTCTCCGGCGAACCTCAGTTCAAGACGCTGCAATTCTCGCTTGGGGCGGAGTATTCGTATCAGGATATGTTTATGCTGCGTCTTGGATATTATTACGAAGATCCCAGCAAGGGCAATCTGAAATATTTCAGCACGGGGGTGGGAGTACGGTATAATGTGATGGAGCTGAATTTCTCTTATCTCGTACCGTCGGGCAGCGGGACCAACCGGAATCCGTTGTCGAACACGCTGCGGTTCGGGCTGATCTTCTACCTGGATAGCAAGTCTGAAAATACCAACACGTCGAGCTCGACGCAATAGGCGGATGGCGGGCTTTGCGCCAATCGGCAGATAGCAGCCTGAGCGCTAATCCGCGAATTTGAATATCTTTGAACGGTCCCGGGCAAAACCCGGGGCCGTTTCATTTAATGGAACACAAAGCGCGAAATAGCATGGGGTACAGGATTGGATTCGGGATCGATTTTCATCCACTTGAAGATGGCAGGGAGTTTTGGCTCGGCGGGGTGCGGATCCCGCATGACCGCGGCGCTGTCGGGCACAGCGATGCCGATGTGCTGATCCATGCGATCTGTGATGCGCTGCTGGGGGCGTTGAACCTCGGGGATATCGGGCAGCATTTTCCAAACAACGATCCGGCCTATAAGAATATCGACAGCAAGATCCTGTTGCAGCGAACCTATGAGATCGTGAAGGGAAAGGGTTGGCGGATCGTCAATATCGACAGTACGGTTTGCCTGGAGGCGCCCAAGATCATGAAGTATGCTCCGGCCATGCGGGAGGCGATGGCGGGAGTGCTGGAGATCGCGGCGGATGAGATCTCGGTCAAGGCCACGACGACGGAGAAGATGGGATTTGTGGGGCGCGGCGAAGGGTTGGTGGCGTATGCGACAATCCTGCTCGAGCGATAGGCGGAACCAACCGGAGGTCGGCTGGACCGTTAGGTCCAACTTTAGCGGTATATTTGCGGAATGACTCATATTAGCGTAAAGATCATCAATCAATCTCCTTTTCCGCTGCCCGCTTATGCTACGGAAGGGTCTGCGGGCATGGATCTGCGGGCGAATCTTGCCGGTCCGATCGTCCTGCAGCCATTGGAAAGACAAATGATCCCCACGGGGATATATATCGAGCTGCCGCCGGGGTATGAGGCCCAGGTAAGGCCACGCAGCGGGTTGGCGGCGAAGCAGGGGATCACCTGTCTCAACTCGCCCGGCACGGTCGACTCGGATTACCGGGGAGAGCTGAAGGTTATTCTTATCAATTTATCGTCGGAGTCACAGGTGCTGCATCCGGGGGACCGGATCGCGCAGATGGTGGTGGGACCGGTCGTGCGGGTGGATTGGGAAGAGGCGGAGGAAATCGGAGTTACGGCAAGGAATGCGGGTGGATTCGGGCATACGGGGAAAAGCTAACATATGGGTAATTTCGGCAGAATAGGGAATTGTTGTTGGGTGGCTGTAGCATGCATTATTATAGTCGTTATAGCCACGGCGGGGTGCCGGTCTACAAGATCGTTGCGGAAGGTCATCGCCAAGACGGTGCCGCCTCCCGATACGGCGGCGGTCAAGCAGGTGGATTCGACGCTGCCGGTGCGGGATTTACACGCGGATTCGATGGCGATCATCAATAAGGCGCTTTTGGGAATTGCGCATAATCACATCGACTTCCAGACGTTTAGCGGAACGATGCGCATCCATTACCAGGGCAGCGACGGGCAGGACAATGAGGTTAACGCGATCGTTCGCATCAAGAAGGACAGTATCATCTGGATCGAGATCTATGCAAAGGTCGGTCCGATGACCATCAAGGCATTTCAGGCGCTGATCACGCCGGACAGTGTAAAGATCCTGGACCGGGTGAAAAAGGTTGTCAGGCTGCGGTCGGTCAGCTATTTGCAGGAGCAGGTGCACCTGCCGGTGGACTTCGGGACGGTGCAGGATATCCTGATCGGCAACCCGATCTTCCTGGACACGACGAATAT
>Ga0206918_1089_pt1 | contig 21332 bp, 10 predicted proteins | sample Alteio_BWOrgHeat_69_FD_152950 | JGI IMG/M metagenome (GOLD analysis project Ga0206918, IMG submission 152950) | Enriched cells from forest soil in Barre Woods Harvard Forest LTER site, Petersham, Massachusetts, United States -... | ecosystem: Environmental > Terrestrial > Soil > Temperate forest >... | reverse complement strand
GAAGCTCCGATTCCACGCTGAACCTGGATGCTACGGGTAATGTCGCCCAATCCGGCCCAATCGGACCAGTATACAACACCTGTTTCCATATCATTTGTAGGAATTCCATCAATCAATACGCCAATATTGGTTTGGTCAAATCCGCGAATGGTCACACGACCGTCTCCGGCTCCACCTCCACCCATGGTCGCGTATACACTGGGAGTAGAACTCAAGAGCATCGGGACATCCCGCGAAGCCAGTTCTTCTTCTATTCTTTTTGCATCAATATTGGAAAAAGCTACCGGGGTTTCCCGTGTTTTAGCAACATCCGAAACCACCTCCACCTGAGCCAGGGTTCTCGATTTCAAGGTGATCGTAATTGGTTTGAATTTTTTGCCTACTTCCACTGAAGTGGATTGTGTAATATATCCGGGATACGTCATCACTACGGAATATTTTCCTGTATCAACCGGGATGAAAAAAAACACCAGAAGTATCTGTAGCAGCTCCCTTTCCATTTGAAAGAATAACATTCACTCCGATAAGCGCTTCGCCGGTTTCGGCGTCCTTAACAGTTCCTTTTATTCCCGTCTGCTGAGCGTTGACTGCAGCACACGTCAATAAAAAAAGGCAGAGAAGTTTAACGATTTTCATGGGAAGAAAGGGATTTAAAAAGCGCCGGAACGTTATGTTCCGGCGCATTACTTATTATAGAAAGAGAACGGCGATTATTGAACTACGATTTTAGTTACATGAGCCTGATTACCACCGAAAGAAGTTTTCAGCAGGTAAGCTCCAGCAGGAATACCTTTTGTTTCAAAAGATACCCAAACACCTGGGTTAGTGATTTTTTCCTGATAGATAACTTCTCCAACGAGGTTGTACACCTGCAGCATTTCAATAGGAACGCCGGCAGTTACATTTACAAGTCCTGCATTGGATGGGTTAGGGAATACATTCACATGAACGTTATCCATATATTCCTGGATTCCATTGGCATTACAATCGCAGAAGTGAGTGTAGTTGAGTGTAGAATTTGCATTCGGCTGAGGATAGTAGTTTGGTTTCACACCAATGCTGGAGTTCGGAAGCGAATCCCACTGAACAGATACGTTCCAGCTGAGCGGAGCAGGGTTACTGGAAGTTCCGGCTGTTACAGAGGGTTTACGGATAAGCGTGTGGTATTTTGTCCAGGCATGACCAGTTGTAGCAGCATCATAAGGAGGTGTGTTCCACCAGCCTACGTGTGTTCCTGTACCGGTAGTAGGTCTTTCACCCACACAACCGAAGATATCGATAGTGGTCCAGTTACCGCTGATGTTTTTTTCAAGTGTTAATGCATCATCCCCATTGAAATAAGTAAAACCGGGATAATGTGCACTGTCAAGTTGGTTTGCTACACGCATCAGTGCAGTGTCGCAAGGAGGGGTACCATAAGGTGTAGAAGGAGGAGCTGGGAATACAGAGTCAATTGTTGTCTGCCCGTTAGAAAACACCCAGGTAGAATGTGCACCGATCGTACCAATAAGCGGACGAGTGCCGGAAGTGGTTGCTGATGTTGCACCGTTGTAATAGGCTTTTAACTGGTAGTTTCCGGTTAAAACAATCGCATTGGCAGTAGGGTTATAAATTTCAACCGCTTTGTTTTCTCCGGAAGCGCATATGTACATAGAGAAAAACAATTCGGAACAGGATTGTGCGGAAGCAATTCCCGCCAAAGCAATTCCACAAAAAGTGAGTAATTTCTTTTTCATCAGAAGAAAGATTAAAGGGTTAAGAAAATAAAGACGTTTGGTTGCAATAAAGTGGTTTCGGACTATCCTGAGGGCTCAGGATTCTTGTAGGTTAGTCACTTTACCCGGCAAATATAGAACAATTTCTAAGCGAATTACCTTGCTTCCGGAAGTAAATTACCCCTTTTAACGCTATTTAATCCAAATTTAACAGGGGTATACGGCCATTCCTTACAATTATATGATACTAAGTAGGTTGTAAAGCAAATTGGGGATCTGAATGTTAACTTTCCCGTAATCTGAACGTTTTTAATTCATACTAGGTTTGCATGAACACATTCCTGCTAAGCTCTTTTCATTGTTTTTCTGTGTATTAACACATACCGAAAGTTTCCATTTATATTTGCAGCCTTCACGATCACCCGGCTTGAGATTCCCGCTTACGACTTGGAAAAATCGATTGGCCGGTATTACAGGTCCACGTACTTTCTTAACTACCAAATATGAAAAAGAAGAAACATTTTATTGGAGGCCTTTTGCTAATGGCTTGTATACCTGCCTTCCTGGCTTGGGGTACCTTCGGGCACGAACACATTAACCGCGCCTCTGTCATGGCTTTGCCGGAACCGTTACAGCTGTTTTTTTACAATCATGTGGATTTCGTTACACAGGAGAGTACCGTTCCTGATTTGCGAAAATATACCTTGCATGACAAAGCCGAAAACCCCAGACATTACATTGATCTGGAAAATTTCGGAGGCATCGACAGTCTTCCTTTGACCATGGCCGGTGCAAAAGCGAAGTATGATGAAAAATTTCTTCAGCAAAACGGTATCCTTCCCTGGTATGTGCTGGATTTGATGGAGCAGCTTACCAAGGCATTCAAGGAAAAACGCAAGACAGAGATTCTCTTTCTCGCATCCGACCTTGGGCATTATTTGGGAGATGCGAACATGCCCCTGCATACTTCTGCCAATCACGACGGACAGCTGACAGATCAAAAAGGGATTCATGCCTTTTGGGAAGCCCAGCTTCCGGAGATGTATGGCAAAAACTATAACTACCACACACCAGACGCTCGTTTCATTCCCGACCTGCAGAAAGAGATGTGGCATATCCTTTCTTATTCACACAAATTAAAAGACACCCTCTTACTTGCCGATAAGCAGCTGAAAGAAAAAATAGGCGCAGACAATATGTATAAAAAAGATGCTGCAGGAGTACTCCTCAAAAATAAATTCGGCGCTCCCGTACATACTGATGAATATGCCAAACAATACCACGACCTGTTGAAAGGAATGGTAGAAAAGCAACTGCGTAATGCCATTGAAGCCACCTCCAGTTTCTGGTATACGGCCTGGGTAAATGCCGGAAAACCCGACCTGAGTGATCTGGATCCTGCCCCGTTAACCCAGAGAAACAAAAAACTATTGGAGGAAGAAAAGGAAATGTGGAAGAAGGGGAAACTTTTTGGAGTAGAAAGTGAACGGGAGTTTTAGGCCTGGTTTTCAAAAAACCTCTCCCAGATTTACAAACAAACCATTTGACCCGTTTATCCCAAAGCCATAATCCAGGCAGACATTGGTATTGGAATGTTTGTTGATTTTTATCCGGAGGCCGGTGCCTACCGCAGGATACAATACTTCAAATTTATTACTTGGCCAGTCTGTGACAGATTGCACATTGGCGAATACCACCGCCCCCAATAGCCCGTTACGGGTTAGTCCGAAACGGTATTCCCCTTCCAGGTATACTAAATTTTTACCTCTTAATCTGCTTTGAATATACCCCCTGCCCATATTCGCATAGGGATCCCATCCGGTACTGGGCAAATCCAGATATGGAGCATTTCCATTAAAGGTAAACCAGTTATAACTCCAGAAAGATAGTACGTTGCCGGCTTTCCCTATCGGAAAATACTTTCTCAGGTCAATCAACAAAGACTGATAGTTCTTATCACTCCCTAAAAAAGTGAAATTAGGACAATAGCTGATACTTCCATACACAGCGTCGCTAGGGTTAATGCTGTTTTTCCGATTATCGAATAACGCATTCACTGAAATCCCCGAAGAAGTGGATTGGGGTGAAAAGCCATACTTTCGGAAATCGCTGGGCAGCCCATTTGCGTTTCCGGCTTCACTGACTTGCCAGTGGTAATCGAGGTTATACGCCAGTCCCACACAAAAATCCGAACTCGACACATGACGGAGGACGGCCTCATGAATAATGATGTTGGAATAGTTGAGCAGATCCGCATCCTGCACATCTGAAGTATGCCCGCCGAGACCATAAGTATACTCCGGATATTTGTAGTACCTCCAATCACCCAACAAATTAAATTTGTTTTTCCGGGTCCATATATTGGATAAAACAGGTAAAATAATCTGCTGATTTTGTGTGTAAGCAATGCTGGTATTAATTGCAGATAATTTGGTGTTTTCGTCCGTATCTGCATAAAATGCAACATTAGCTGCCATAACCACAGCAATGCGGGTAACAAGAGAATAACCGGCAGCAGGTAAAAAGGCCAGATCTGCTTTTTGAGACTTTCTCCTCAGAGAATCATCTTTTTCCTGTGAATCTCGTTTAAGCGCTTTTTTCTTGTTAAACACCTGCTGGTAGATATCCACGATATCCTGTTGAGGAACGGCAGGTAAAGTCCGGTCTTTCCTGGCAGTAGAAACGGTGTCCCGGATATCAATGGCTCTCACAGGGTCATCCTGCGCCTGCATGGCCTCCTGAAAGAAAGGCCCACTTCCCAAACACAGAAAAAGCAACACCTTAATAGTGGATACAGGCAAACGAAATCCCTTCATTGTAAGTGTTTTGACTGTTCCGGAAAGCTTTGGTTTCATTCATCGACAAAATTATTATTATTTCCGGCTTTAGCCCGATCCCATTGAATCAGGCACCCTGTTTTTTTGTATCATTGTTTCGATTCCAAAACGAATAGCAGTATCAACCGCATGCGTCTCTTTTTCTGGTCTTTCCTTTTGATGCTTCCACACTGGTTACCTGCGCAGGCCAACTGGGTAAGTTCCGGGTATACGCAATGCACCTGGAAAGAGATTACGTTGATGGATTCGGCTTATACCAGCTCCGATTCCTCCATCTGTTTTGCCACTACCCGTTCTTTTTACCCTAACCAACAAGGAGCCTTTTTGAGTACTGCCATCGCCGAAGACAGTACCCTCCGCTTTTTTACGGTTTATTTCAATGGAAACAAATGGAGGGCGGTGCCACGCCACACCTTGTCTGCTGCGCTTGGCAAGGGTAGCATTTCCAAAGATATGGTCGTTTATACCGAGGGGGATGGAAAAACTTTTCCGGATAATGTAGACCGGAGTACACGGTTAAGCAGGTTATATGGAATCCAGGTAATCTTTTTCGACTGGCCATCCCGCGTTCCGGGATACGGAACGATAAAAAATGTGCGCAATACGGCACGCAATACCCGCCGCTTAGGGAAACAATTCACCAGTCTCTTGCTTCTTCTTCAGGCTTACAAGCAGAATGAGCCGGGCCGGATAGCACACCTGACACTCTTTTTTCACAGTATGGGCAACGCTGTTTTTCGGAATGCAATCGAAAAGATCGGGACGGCCGGGCTGCATGCTTCTCTGGCAGACAATCTGATACTCAATGCTGCCTGTACCCCTCGGAGAGGACACCGCCATTGGCTGGAGCAGCTGCATTTTCAGGATCACATCTATGTGATGTACAACCGGAAAGACAAAACACTGAGGGAAGCATCGGTTTTGTTTCACCAACACCTGCTTGGATGCTCTCCCGGCAGGCATTTAGCCGTAAACGCCGTTTACCTGAATATCCATGAACTGGCGGGAAATAACCATAATTATTTTCTGATTATTCCATTACTCAAGGAGCATCCCGGCATCCTTGAGTTTTACGATCGGGCGTTCCACATGAAGCCATAGACCTGAATGATTCCAGCCACTTTCTACCGATTAAAAAGGGCGTCCGTTTTACCCTGAGATAGACAGGATTCCTAGGGCCTTGATACAGCAGGAAATGACAATCGCCCGATGCTCCTATTCCATGTTTTTTTATGTACCTTTGGAAGACTGGGCATCTGCCACAGTTGCCAGCGTATCAGTCAGCATGCAGTAATACTTTTGCCCACTAGTTATGATGAATTCCATGATGAAGTTTGTTTCGATCGGTTTGCTACTCGCCGTTACCTTCCTTTCACAGGCACAGACTAAGAATGAACTGAATACCAACGGTCCCAATAAATATTTTTATCCTAATGGAAAGGTTTCCAGCGAAGGCACGATGCGTGATGGGAAACCCGATGGATATTGGAAGACCTATTATGAAACAGGGAAATTAAAGTCGGAAGGGAATCGCCGTAATTTTCAGCTCGACAGCATCTGGCGTTTTTATACAGAAGACGATAAGCCTTCCATGGAGTTTAGCTACAAAGACGGTAAAAAAAACGGATACAAAAAAACATATAACAAAGATGGCAAAACAGATTCGGAGGAGTTGTATTCCGATGATGTGAAGCAAGGACCGACCAACTATTATTACAAGGAAGGGCAACTTTGGAAGAAAATTCCTTTTGTAAAAAACAGGGAAGAAGGCATTGCATATGAATATGCCCCCGATGGAACTGTAATTACCTTGATAGACTACCGCGCGGGATTCATCCGTTCTCAGGAAAAAATAAACAGGAAGGATGCAGCAGGGTTAAAACAGGGGCTGTGGAGAGAATTTTATTCCGAAGGAAAAATCAAATCCGAAGGGCATTACACAGACGATCTGAAAAATGGCTATTTTAAGGATTACGACACTGCCGGCAACCTGGTCAATACCTCCAAATATGAATTTGGTAAGCTGGTGAAGAATGCGCCTGAACTGGCCAAACTGGAAGTGCAGGTAGACTATCATTCCAACGGGGTAAGAAAGTTTGTCGGAAATTTTAAAAACGGTATTCCCGAAGGAGTGGCACGTGAATACGATACGACAGGCCACATTATCAACTCACAGATATTTGTAGATGGCGTTCTTACCGGCGAAGGCATACTGGATGCCGGGGGATACGAACAAGGGCACTGGAAAGAATATCACGCCAATGGTGCGTTAAAGGCAGAAGGAGAATACCTGAACGGGAAAAAAGTAGGACAATGGTTGTTCTATCATCCTAACGGCAAAACAGAACAAAAAGGGAAATACGACAACAAAGGTCAGCCTCAGGGAGAGTGGAAATGGTATTATGAAGACGGACGCCTGCTGAGGGAGGAAATTTACATCGATGGACTTGCCAATGGAGCAATGACTGAGTATGCCGATGATTCTACTTCTAAGGTAATTACCAAGGGAGAGCTGGTAGAAGGATTGAAAGAAGGCGTGTGGTTTTTCGAAATGACTGATTATAGGGAAGACGGATCATATAAAGGAGATAAAAGAGAAGGTCTTTGGAAACACATTTACACCACCAACCAAAAAACCCGGTTTGAAGGCAACTACACCGATGGTCAGCCGGATGGGAAACACATCTATTATTATGAAAATGGAAATATCCGAGAAGAAGGAAAATACATCTTCGGTCGGAGAGAAGGTGATTGGAAATATTTTGATGAGGAGGGCCTGTTGATACTGACAATTACCTATAAAGATGATGTGGAGATTAAATTTGACGGTCAAAAAATAAAGCTTGACTCCAAGGAATCTTCAAAATCAGACACGCAACCACCCAATCAATAAAACACTTCGCTCTAACCTGAGTTGTGCAAACCTTCTTCATTCGAAGGAGGGTGAACCCTGTCAGGCCAACAGGCATACCAATAAGCATTGAGCAGAAAACAGGAAAGGATGAAAAAAACTCCGGCCGGACAGCCCGATCTTCAGGAGACAGTGACCCAACTTGAATCAAAAGTCAAGGCGCTGGAAGATGCTGCACGGTTGCAACCTGTCACAGAGAACTACCGGGAGCTGCTGGAGAACCTGCCGGTTGGCGTAATCCTATACAATACTGAATTCAAAGTCATCTACATCAATAAATACGTAAGTTCTCTTTTTGGTTTTGAAGAGCCTCAGATTCCGGATAACTACGATATCAATATCTTCAGCTACATCCTCCCTGAATATCAGGAAACCGTCAAAGAACGGTTCAAACGGCTGCTGCAGGGAGAACAACTCGATTTCTTTGAATTACAGGTACGTGTACCTGAAAACAGGTTGCTCGATATCCGCACCAAGTCTACCGCTATCATTTTTAACGGGCAACCCGCAGTGCAGGCCATCTTTCTGGATGTCACCCGGGACAAACGTATTGAGGAAGAAAAACAGGCGAATGACAAAAGGGTGACGACTGTTCTCGATAGTATTGATGAGCTAGTATACCTGATTGAGTTTAATCCCGATGGAACAAATCGGAAAATCCGTTACATCAGTGCACAAATCACCAAATTCCTGGGGATATCTGCTGATGAATTCATCACCGGTTCCGAAAAGCTACTGTCTCAATGCCATCCCGACGATATCCCGCTGATATACGAAATCGCGGATAAGCTGAAAAAAGAAAAAAAACCAGTAGAATTTGTCTATCGTTTCAAGCGACAAGACAGCAGTGATTATATCTGGTTGGAGGAGCGCGTTCTTCCCCAACTGAATGAGAATGATGAACACATAGCCAACCTCGGCATCATGCGTATCGTAACCGAAAGGGTCAATTACGAATCGACCTTAAAAGTGAACGAAGAAAAGTTCCGGATGCTGGCTGAAAATGCACAAGATGTAATCTTTAAATTTTCATTCTTCCCCCCGCATTACGAATATGTAAGTCCCTCCGTTTTTGAACTCACCGGATATACACCGGAAGAGTTTTATGCCGACCCCTACCTCAGTTTTAAACTTGCACACAAAGACGATGCCCATATTGTAGGCGATTCGGAAGCTGTACTGAGAGAAAATAAACAGGTAGTGGATGTGATGAATACCTCTTTCGTCATTCGCTGGGTCAAGAAAGACAAAACAATCATCTGGACGGAGACCCGTAACATTCCGGTATTCGATGAAACCGGGAAAATGGTAGCCATTGAAGGTATTTCCCGCGACATTACGCAATCCAAAAAAGACGAGGAAGCATTGCGTGACAGCGAAGAACGCTTCCGGATTCTTTCCAATGCATCTATTGAAGGAATCATCTTAAGCGACCGTGGGGTCATTATTGATGTAAACGAGCGTTTCATCGATATCTTCGGATATACGCACCGGGAAGAAGTCATCGGAAAGCCTGTGCGGGACTTTATTATCCGTGACAGTAAAAAATTTGTATCCAACCGGATCAGCAGCGACGGTCCTTTTTCTTCCTTCGAGATTGTATGCCGCAAAAAAGACGGAACCGAAATTTTTCTGGAAGCCAGGGGGCAAAACATTCCGTACAATGGGAAAAAAATCCGCATTACCTCCATTAACGACATTACCCAACGAAAAATTTCGGAAGATGCACTGAAAGAAAGTGAACGTACCTTATCAACCCTCCTCGGTAACCTCCCCGGTATGGCTTACCGTTGTTCGTATGATGATAAATGGACGATGCATTTCGTCAACGACGGGTGTCTGGAGCTTACCGGTTATCCATCCGAAGACCTGTTAAACAATCATAAAATCTCTTTTTCACAGCTTTTGTTTCCAGGCGACAGGCCCAGAGGCCTGAAGGAAATCGAAAACGCAATCACCCAGAAGACTCAATTTGAAATACAATACCGGATTGTTGCTGCCGACTCCCGCATCAAGTGGGTCTGGGAAAAAGGAGAAGGTGTATTCGATGAAAAGGGGAAGTTGCTCTTTCTGGAAGGATTCATTACCGATATTACCGAACAAAAACAACACGAAATAGAGCTTGAAAAGAGCAAAGAGAGTTATAAAAATCTGATTGAGTCTTCCCCCGATGGCATCTTTATTCACGATTATAAAGGGGATGTGCTTTTTGCAAATCCTGCAATACTTAAAATGCTTGGGGTAGACTCTCTGGAAGAGTTTGGTGCCAAATCAATCTACGATTACTCCCTTCCTGAAGACCTGGCTGTATACCGTAAAAGAAGCCGCGATCTTTTTGATGGCAAGGATCTTCCTTTTGTAGATTCCAAGATACGGCGGAAAGATGGTGACTTTCTGGAAGTGGAATCCAAACCCATTCTGTTCAACTACCTTGGCAAACCCTGTGTACTTATCTTTTGTCGCGATATTTCCTTTGAGCGGCAATTGGAAAAGGAACAACTTCGCCTCAAAGTAGCCGAAGATGCAAACCGGGAACTTCAGCTGGAGATTCAGCAAAGGCAACGTACCGAACGGGAATTACAGACTACGCAAAAGTATACCCGCCGTCTCATCGACAGCTCACTCGACATGATCTGCGCTTCCGACAGAGAAGGTTATATCACTGAATTCAACCTGGCCGCACAGAAAATATTTTTGTACAACAAGGAGGAAGTGATTGGCAAGCCCATCACCTTCCTCTTTGCCACACCCCGTCAATGGTTCCATGTGAATGATGAACTCATCCGGGGTTCTGGAGCTTTTGCAGGAGAAGTCGTGAGCAAGAAAAAAACCGGTGAACTTTTTACTTCTTTTCTTTCTGCCAGCGTTCTGAGAGATGACGAAGGGGAAGTGATCGGAACGATGGGTGTCTCGAGAGACATTTCCGAACTGAAGAAAACCGAAGAGCAAATCAACCTGCAGGCCGCCAAACTCAATTCGATCATCGAATCTTCTTCACATTATATTTGGACCTATAACCGGGACCTGCGCCTTACTTCTTTCAATTTAAATTTTGCCGACATGATGCTTAAAAGTTATAAGCATCCGGTAGAGGTAGGAACCAATATATTTAAAGGCAATTTTATCTCCTCACCTGAGCATAATGATTTCTGGATGATTAAGAGTCTTGCGGCGTTCAGTGGGGTTCCTCAGAATTTCGAAACAAGCTTCTACCACCCCGATCTCGGCATGACTTCCTGGATGGAAGTGTTCCTGAACCCGATTTACGGAGTGGATAATAAGGTGAGTGAAATCTCAGGGATCGGTCATGACATTACCGAAAAGAAACTGTCGGAAGAAAAACTCCGTCAAAGTCTGAAAGAAAAAGAAGTATTACTGAAGGAAGTTCATCACCGGGTAAAAAACAACCTTCAGGTAATTTCCAGTATTCTCAACCTCCAATCCTCTTACGTAAAGGATAGAAAAACACTTGAAATACTGCGTGAAAGTCAGAACCGGATTAAGTCAATGGCATATATTCACGAAAGCCTTTACCAAACAAAAGATTTTTCCAGCATCAACTTTACCGAGTACGTAACCAACCTTTCCAATAACCTGGTACATTCCTATCAGAGTTTCGAGGATCAGGTAGAACTCGATCTCAAGATACAGGATGTATACTTGAATCTGGACCTGGCAATACCCTGTGGATTAATCATCAATGAAATACTTTCGAATGCACTGAAATATGCTTTCCCGAAAAACAGAACAGGGAAATTAGGACTTAAGTTATCCCATAAAAATCAGGAGATTACTCTTGTTATTCAGGATAATGGAATAGGACTACCAGCTCATATTGACTACAAAAACACCGAATCTCTTGGTTTACAGCTAGTTGTTACTTTGGTTGATCAATTGGGAGGAAGCATTAAGCTAGATCGCGTAAAAGGAACTAAATTTACCATCATATTTACAAACCCAACAAAAACACCTGAGTATGTCGAAAATTAACATTCTTATCACTGAAGATGAGAGTATAGTTGCGAAAGACATTCAAATGAGTCTTAAAAAACTCGGCTACAATGTAATTGGCATATGCAACAACGGAGAAGACGCGATCAGAACCGCGGAAGAACACCGTCCGGATATCGTATTAATGGACATCATGCTGAAAGGTGATATGAGTGGGATTGAAGCTGCTGATCAGATTCGTAAGCGCTTGAATATTCCAATTATATTCCTGACTGCCTATGCAGACGAAAGCACCCTGAGTAAAGCAAAAATTACTGAACCTTACGGATATATCATTAAGCCTTTTAAAGAAATCGATCTCCGCACGACTATCGAGATGGCGCTTTACAAGCACCAGAAAGAAGATGAAGTAAAGAAGGAACGCGATTTCCTTTATTCCATTGTTGAGAATAAAGATGCAAAAGACATCATCTTTGTAAAATCCAATTCCCGCCTGGTGAAGGTGAGAACCAAAGACATTTATTTTGTGGAAGCGTTGAAAGATTATGTAGTTATCAATACATCCAATGCCCGTTACACCATCCATTCAACGATGAAGGACATTGAAAGGAAGCTTTCTCCCAACGAATTCATCCGTGTACACCGCTCCTTTATTGTCCGTATCGATAAGATTGTGGCCATCGAGCAACCCAACCTGATTCTGGAAGACGAGAAGAAACCGATTCCAATCGGAGGGTCTTACAAAGACGATCTTTCCAAGAAAATCAACCAGGTTTAAGAGAAGAATTCTTTACCGTTCGTACCTGTCTTATTTGATTAAACTAACAGATCCGATGTAATCGTGCCGGTTACCCTGAAAATCATGCAGGGTGATTTTGTAGACATATACATCTATCTGAGCGATCTCTGAACCTCCGTTTGCTCTTCCATCCCAGCCCCTGTCTTTATCCGTGGTGGTATAAATCATTTGTCCCCAACGATCAAAGATCAGCATATTAAAGTCAGCTACCTCTTCTCCTTTACCATTGAAAACATCATTTTCCCCATCTGCATTGGGTGTAAATGCATTCGGAATGTAATAGCTGAATTCAGGAAATATTTCAATTACTTTTTTCGTTGAGTCAGGACAACCCTTTGCACTTCGTGTATAAAGTGTTATTTCATACACCCCTTTTCGTGCATAGGTATGAACCGGATTGACTCCATTAGAGGTCGAATGGTCCCCAAAGTCCCATGCATAATTTTCGGCATTCACCGATTCATTGGTGAATGCGATAGAAGGGGTGAGTTCCGATTCCCTGTCAGGAGAAATAAAAGCGGCGATGCTGGGAGCATACACGACAACCGAATCAACTACATGACCTGTGTTCACACAGCCGTCTGCCGAAACGAGCGTTAACAATACGGTATAGGCTCCACTTGCCGGGTATTGATGCTGAGGTGCAGGCAATGTTGAACTTGCTCCGTCACCGAAACTCCAATTATAGGAAGCTCCGTTATTGGTTGCCTGGTTGGTCATCGTCAAGGTCGCATTGCTGCAAGCTGCCAAACGTTGGGGCACAAGTGCGATGACAGGCAGCGGATGTACGGTAACCGGAATGCTGGCATGTTGTATTGCTCCGCATGCATTGGTGATCATGACCGAATAGGTGGTGGTGGTGGTTGGAGTAACTTGATAAGGGCCGGGACCGGTAGGATTTCCAGGAAGGTTATACCAGATGTAAGTTACCGGCCCGGTGTTTCCCGTTACCCCTGCACTGATCGAAATTCCAGACCCGATACACACGCCCGATGGAGGAGTCACGGTGATGTTGCCTGCATTCAATACATGAATGCCGATGTGAATGGTATCGATCGGTCCGGCACATCCGGCATTATCTGTTACATGAACAATATAAACGGTGTCATGAGCAGGACTAACCACCTGTGCATTGACATTGCCTGCTCCATTTTCCCAGCTATATACATAAGAGCCATCGCCCCCCGAAGCCTGAGCAAAGATGCGGGTGTATTGACCGGCACACAGTGTGGTGTCTCCAGAAGCTCTCAGATTAACCGCAGGTGGCTGAAGAACAATACCGGTGACGAGTGACCGGCAGCCCTCCTGATCGGTGAGTAAGAGCGAATAGCTTCCTGCAGCAAGACCGCTGATGGTGGATCCCGTCTGCGCAGGCACGGTGCTCCAGGAATAGTGATAAGGTGCTGTTCCTCCTTGCGCCGTTGACTTCATCCAGGCATTGGTACCACCGTAACACGTTTCGTTGCTTACCAGCAGGTTGGAAAGCAGCTGAGGTGGCTGTGTGAGTGTTGTAGACACAACTGTAGTGCATCCGTGAGCGTCCAGCACATGAAGGTAATACGTACCTGCACCCAATCCACTGAGAGCAGGACCCTGAGAGCCGCTCGAATTCCAGGAATAAAGATAAGGAGGTGTGCCACCGCTGACTACTGCCGATACCGATCCAGTAGTTGCTCCGTAACATACAGGCGATTGGGCTTGCAGCGTAGAAATCACAGCTGAAGGCTGAGTGAGCACTACCTTTTGTAAGGTCTGACATCCTTTGCTGTCAATTACTGTAAGTGAATACGTTCCGGCCGGAAGATTAGAAGCCATGGGGCCTGTCTGCACAGGAACAGTATTCCATGTATAGTTGTAAGGAGGAGTGCCCCCACTCGCGGTTGCAGATGCATTTCCATTCGACCCTCCGTTACACAACGGAGACACGAATGATGGATTAGCCAATAGCGCCGCCGGCTGAGTGATCGGAACCGATTGAATGATACTGCATTTATTCGCATCCTGTATCGTTACCAGGTAAGTACCTGCCTGCAAGTGAATAACGGAAGATGTGCTCTGAGACGGAACAGTATTCCAGGAATAACTATAAGGAGGTGTACCACCCGAAGTAAGCGCCGTTGCCGAACCATCGGCACCTCCCGGACAACTTACTCCCGTTACAGGTCCAACACTCAGGACGAGCGGAGCTGGCTGCACCAGTGTCGCAGGAGCAGACACGGTACATCCTTTTCCATCTTTTATAAGTACAGCATAAATACCGGCTACCAGGTTGTTGGCGGAAGACCCTGTCTGCGGTGGTACTGTGTTCCAGGAATAGGTATACGGTAGCGTACCTCCCGAAGCAGCAACACTTGCACTTCCATTTGCTGCTCCATTACAGGTAATGGCACCTACTGACACAGATCCTGTTAACTGAAGCGGTTGGTTGACCAGACTGGGAACAACCGCCGTACATCCATTATGATCGGTAACGGTTAGCAGGTAGCTGCCGGCTGTCAATCCACTCAATACCGGAAGTCCGGTAAGACTGGTGTTCCAGGAATAGGAATACGGGAGTGTTCCTCCGGTAACATTTGCTTGTATCGTTCCGCTGTTTCCACCGAAACAACTTACGTCGGTTATTGTAGTGTTCCCGGTGAGTACTGCAGGAGCACTCAGATTTGCGGCGGCAACAAGAATACAGCCGTTAGCATCTCTTATTGTACACGAATAGGTTCCTGCCAGTAAGCCAGTGGCCGTTTGTGACGTTTGAGGAGGAGTGGTATTCCAGCTATAACTATATAGAGTGGTACCGCCGCTGACTGTTACAGAGGCACTTCCATTTGACCCTCCATTACAGAGTGGAGATACACTGGATGGAGTCGCAAGAAGCGCGGCAGGTTGTAAAATCTGCACCGTTTGAACAGTATTGCAATGATTTGCATCCTGTACATTTACCAGATAGGTGCCGGCAGGCAGATTAGAGGCTGTGGATGAATTCTGAGGAGGAACACTGTTCCAGGAATAACTGTAAGGAGAGGTACCACCGGTTGGAATCACCGTTGCCGAACCATTTGTTCCTCCATGACAGCTAACCGGTATCACCGGACTCATACTCAGTACCAGTGGAGCCGGCTGTGTCAAAGTAACCGGGACGACAGCGGTACATCCTTTCCCGTCTTTTAAAAATGCCGAATAAACACCCGCACCAAGGTTCGTGGCTGAAGGACCTGTTTGTGCCGGAATGGTATTCCACGAATACGTGTAAGGCAAAGTCCCCCCCGATACCAGAGCACTTGCACTGCCATTGGATAATCCGTTACACGTAACATTGTTTCCGGTAACCGTGCCGGTTAAAACCGGTGGTTGGGCAACAAGACTCGAAACTACTGTGCTACAACCATTGTGATCCGTAATGGTTAACTGGTAGTTGCCAGCTGCCAATCCACTCAATACAGGAAGCGTTGAAAGGGAAGTGTTCCAGGAATAAGTATATGGCGTTGTACCACCGGTAACGTTCGCCTGAATCGTTCCGCTGTTTCCGCCAAAACAACTTACATCGGTTACCAGCGTACTGCCAACAAGTATGGGCGGAGCAATCAGGTTGGTCACCGAAACAGAAATACAACCGTTTGCGTCTTTTACCGTACACGAATATGTTCCAGCCGAAAGCCCGTTTGCTGTTGGTAAGGTTTGCGGCGGAGTGGTGCTCCAGCTGTACTGATAACCAGGAGTACCCCCTGAAACATTTAAAACTGCAGATCCGTTATTAAATCCGAAACAGGAAGGGGATGTTGAGGTAATGGTATGGACCATAGCAGGCGGTTGGGTAACTGTCACAGTGCCTGAAGTGCTGCAACCCTTGGCATCAGTCACCAATACCGTATAGTTGCCAGCTGACAGACTGGGGTTAACAGAGGTGACGGCTCCGTTCGACCAGGAATAGGTATAAGGACTTTGCCCTCCCGAAGCAATAACCCCTGCACTGCCCGTTATTCCCCCGAAACAGGAAACAGGTACAACCGACAGGACATTTGTAACAGGAACAGGTACTACTACCGGATGCGTAATTGTTGCCGTACAACCCAAGGCTGTCGTCACAGTCAAGGAAACAGTATAGGTTCCGGGTGCTCCATATAGGTGAGTGGGGTTAGTGAGTGAAGAGGTTGTCAGGTCGCCAAAATTCCAACTGGTGGATGTAATTGTGCCTGAGCTCACGTAAGCACTGTCCGTGAAAGAGAAAGAAGGAGAACAAGGGGTTTGGGTGATGCCGAAAGCGGCAACAGGATTCGGATAAATAACTACCGGGATCGAAAGCGTTACATTACATCCTTGTACCGATGTCAAGGTACAGGAATAAGTACCACTTGTGGTGACCGTGATAGAGGGGGTGGTTTGTCCTCCGGGCGACCAGGAGTACGCTGCACTTCCCACAGGTGCAGTAAGCGTTACACTGCCTCCCTGACACACATCTCCGGTGGAGGTAAGGGCCAACGGCATACAGTTGCCGTCAATATAAGCATATCCATAGTGTCCGCCCAGGGTACAGTCTGCTGCGGTGAAACGAACGGTTACCGATTGCCCCACGTATGCCGAAAGATCAATGCTTACACTTGTCCAGGGTTTAAACACTACGCTGGCACAGGTCGTGGAGCTTTGAAAGCCGGGTATGCCTTGCCCTGCAGCCACAAAATACAAGGCACAGGGAATTTCATTCCCGCTCTGATCCAGCATTTCCACTTTAAAGAACGGCTGTTGGGAAGCAGGATGACCTGGATCTTGCAAAACGACGGCATACTTATAAGTAAAGTTGGTGGAGGAGGCTGACACCGTAAATGTCTGACTGATCTGCTCTGCCAGACCACCCGAAACATTGTTACCAAGGCGAAGTGAATAAGAGCCTCCCGGACAAACCACCGGAAAACCTCCGCAGGGATCCAGGCCCGGACCTGACATGATGGTCTGGCGGCCGGCAATAATACCTGGTGTAAGGCAGCAGCCAGGATTCAGACCGGTGGCACCTGTCCAACCGCTCATATCTCCCGTCTCGAAATCGGCATTGGTACAGGAAGAACCGGCAGGTAAGGGCAGTTGAGCGACCCGGGTATTCCAGGTGCCTTGCAAAATCTCGGAGTTCATCTGACTGCGGTATTGCAGATAGCCGGACAGCTCGGAATCCGGCAGGTGCTGCTCTTTTGCTTCAGCCAGTAATTGGTTATAAGACCCATTGGCTGGAGTAGCCGAAACTAGCCATCCGGCCTCGTCTGCAAGGAGCAAGTCTTGCAAGGAGCAGGTGAAAGAATAGTAAATAAGTGAGGCAGGAGACAGATAAGAATAGTGAAAAACCCAATCTCCGCAATCTCCTGAAAGTGTTGTCCTTCCTATAAGCAAAGGTGTTTTGGAGGAAACGGCTGAGGTGAGAGATAGTTCGAATGACTGGTTACAACCAATCGAAGAGCAATAGAGCGTAGTGGGGGAATTGGAAGAGGATAGTTCGGATGCTGAATCCAGCTGAAGCTGGAATTCGTATGTGTTATTGGAGTGAGATGAAAGGCTAAACCGATTACCTGTAGTGGCGTTTAATATAGCTCCCTGCCAGAGGCAGATAATCAGGATGCATATTCTTCTCCACATTGCGTTCCATGGCAATTTCATTTCCTCCCATCCTTTCCTATTAAAATGTGTTTTTTTTCTGGAATAACTTATGCGAACAATTGCGCATATGAGTGTTTGTACGCAGAAAAAAAGCAGTAGTTGGTGTAACCCTGAGAATTTAGACGAAACTTAAATTAGTTTAGTCAGATCGGGTTAATTGCCAGTATGAGGAGGGTAAAAATGAAGGCAAACAAAAATCAGGGAGTTACGTATAACAGTTTCACCCTTACGATATTTTATATCCGGAAACCGATAAGCAATATGTCATCTATCTGTTCGTATTGCGCTTTCCATTGATTAAGCGTTTGATCGAGCAGCTGTTTTTGCTCATCCATGGCTTTCCCTGAAGCATCAATCAATAATTGTTCCAAGTTACGCATCATAAATTTTTTTCCATCCTTTCCACCCAGCTGATCCGCATAACCATCTGTATACAAACAAACGGTATCACCTGTCTCCAGGGTTAACTGATGAACCTCCGGACGGGATCCTTCTCCCCGTTTCAGTATAAGCGGTCCTTTTTCATTGATGACATAGATCGGATTCCCTGTGCTGATGCATTCCATCCTGCGGGTATTGACATTTAACCTGCAAATTGCATACTGCAGGTTCCGGGCATAGTTTTCAGTTCCCTGCATCTGCTGCAGGGTTTGAGCAATACCCTCCTGGATAAAACGCACCATATCGGAAAGTTCCCGGGAGACATTCTCCTGTATCGCACGGTTCAGGAGGTTGATACCTACCAATGAAATGAAGGCTCCCGGTACACCATGCAGCACATTGTCAACTACGGCCACAATAATTTCATTCCGCTCCTGATGTACCCAATAAAAATCTCCGCTTACAATTTGCTTGGGCCTATAAAGCAGGAAGCTTTGAGGCAGGATTTCCTTTACTTTTTCGGGCCTCAAAAGGATAGATTCCTGTATCCTACGGGCATACTGGATGCTGTCTGTTATTTCTTTTTTCTGTTCGTTAATCTGATGATTGACATGCGAAAGCTCTCCATTTACCTTGCGTCTGAAACGGTACCTGGCATACAGCAACAGTGCCAACAATACCACTCCGATAATAATGGCGGCCAATCCGGCAATGAAGATTCGTTGTTTCCTGTCTTCGACAGTACCTATTTCGTTTTGTTTGGTCAGCAGCTGTATATCTTTGTCTTTCTTTTCCGAGTCATACCGGGCACCCATGTCGGCAACCAGTTTGGAGCTGGCTTCATTGAGCGTAGAATCTTTAAAGATCAGGTATTGCTCAAAATAGCCGAGTGCTTTTTCCGAATTTCCGCTCGCCTCACTCAGCAGATATAATGCCTTGTACGAGCCCTCCAGTAAATCTACACCATTCAATTTTTGCGCGATCAGCAATGCACTGTCCAGCATAACCTGAGCAAGCTTAAAATTCTTCTTCTCTTGCTCCAGCACTCCCAGATTGATATACAATGTGCTTAAACCATCCAGGTTATTTACATTCTTACAGAGCACCTTGGCCTTGGCAAAGTTCAGTGCAGCGGAATCCAGCTGGTGCAAATCTTGCTGAACAATCCCAATATTCAGATATACTGTACCCATACCCATCAGGTCTTTCAGCTCTGCCTTCAACTCAAGCGATTTCCGGAGGAAGGGAAGGGCCAGGGAATCTTTGTGCTCATCCTCATAGATAGTACCTATATTATTATAGCAATAAGAGATCCCCCGCTTGTTTTTGACCTTCTGGAAAATGGGAAGCGCCTTATTTAAATTAGTAAGTGCCTGACGGTTGTCTGATTTTGCTTTAAAAAAAGTAGCCAGATTCAAGTAACATCCGGCCTGATCGGTCGTGTCCTTCAGCTCTTCATACAGCCCCAGGCTCTTATAACCCAAACTGATGGCTTTGTCATAATCTCCCAGCTGCCGGCAAATGACACTCACATCGTTATAGGCAGATGCCAGTTGTGCCTTATTGTTTCTTTTAATTGCCAGCTCGAGCATCTCTTTGGCATATCCGTAGGCTACAGGTGTTTCGCTGTAGCGGAGTTCCCGCTGAAGTTTATTCAGGACAATTATTTTCTCGCTGTCATTCTTACAGTGACTTAAACGCTCCCGCAGTGAGTCAACCCTGGCGGAGCCCTTCTTTTGGGGAGCAGCCGAAAGCATACCGGGGAGCAGCAGCAATAAAAAAAGCAGATAGCTAAAGTGCCTCATGTCAGATGCGTACCCCCATTATTAAAATGTCATCCACCTGGAACATTTCCCCTTTCCATTTCATATGCGCTTTTTCCAGGAGCTCTCCTTGCTCTTTCATAGGCAGCCTGGAACTCGCTACCAACATTTCCTTCAATGGCTTGTATTTGAATTTCTTCCCCATCATGCCTCCAAACTGGTCGGCATACCCGTCACTCAGCACATATACGCAATCTCCTTTTTTCAGGGTACGTGTGTGATTCGTGAATTGGATTGGCTTGCCTGATTCCCTGCTCGATCCGATGGCATGTTTATCGGGTTTAATCTCCTCCAGCTGCCCGTCGGATATAATGTATACCGGATTGAACGCTCCGGCTACCTGCAATACATTCGTTTGCCTGTCCAGGCAACAGATAGCCAGATCCATTCCGTCGCGGACGCTTTGTGCATTCGTCTCTTTGCGCAGACGGACACTGATCTCCGAATCCAGATGAAGCAGCAATTCAGCAGGGCTTACAATTTTTTTCCGATGCACAGCATCCTGCAAAATATCCATTCCCAAAAACGACAAGAGCGCACCTGGTACACCATGGCCTGTACAATCCACTGCTGAGAAAAGAATCTTATCCCCCGTTTTTTCTACAAAATAGAAGTCACCACTCACAATGTCTTTCGGTTTATGCAGAATGAAATGTTCCGGTAAAATCTTATCCAGTAAGGCTTTCGACGGAAGCATCGATTGCTGGATATTCAATGCATATGCAATGCTGCTTGTGATTTCTTCTTTCTGTGCCTGAATGAGTTCATTCTGATGCATCAAGTCATTGTTGGCCTTTTTCTTTACCGAGCTTCTGTTATAGACTAACCCCGTAAGCAGGAAAAACAAGATCCCGGCTGCAATGAGACTGGAGACCAGCGTTCGTTCCTGTTTCAGATGCGCTGTTTCAAGTTCGGAGTTCTTATGAAGCAGCTCGATTGCCGACTCTTTTCGTTGCGATTCATAACGCGATTGCATTTCTACTATGGCCTTCTGATTGCTTATGTTATACATAGTATCCTTTAGTTCCGAATACTTCTTGTCATACTTCAGTGCGTTGGGATAATCCTTCATGGCTTTGTATACCATGTAATACCGTTGAAAGGCTTCTTTCTGCAAGTCTCTGGCTCCGATTTTTACCGCCAGGTCATTGACGGAATCTACAAACTCCAGGCTCTTTTTATAGTTCTTCAATCCGAGGTAACATTCCGCCAGGTTGTTGTATACCAAACCTGTTACATATTTATCACCACACTCCTGGCAACTGATGAGCAATGGCTGAA
>Ga0206918_1088_pt1 | contig 21739 bp, 16 predicted proteins | sample Alteio_BWOrgHeat_69_FD_152950 | JGI IMG/M metagenome (GOLD analysis project Ga0206918, IMG submission 152950) | Enriched cells from forest soil in Barre Woods Harvard Forest LTER site, Petersham, Massachusetts, United States -... | ecosystem: Environmental > Terrestrial > Soil > Temperate forest >... | reverse complement strand
TGGAAAAAACAATCTCCTAACAGGTTGTTACTCAAGCTGGCTAAAATTGATTCCCCTGAGGAACGAAAACAAGTGATGGACCTTCTGCTGGGTAACTCAGACGCTCCACCTGATCTGATTCTTACCAACATAGGCTATAAACTCCCCCTTAAAGCCTATTATTCTGCTCCTATTAAGGAATCTGCGGCCTGATGGCTATCCCATCAAACTTGTGGTGAGAGATGCATGCAGCTTTTTGCAATGCCAGGGCTGCTGCATTCTTGTTCTTATAAAAAACTAAATATAAGATAGCCAACAAAACGTATCCCCCGGAAGGTGAGGAGATTTACTTAATTTCGCCAACAAATCAGTAAACCTCCTAAAACCCAATTTGTACGGATGAAATCAAAACTACTATCATTAGTTGTAATTAGCCTGTTCCTTGTGCAACAGAATAAGGCACAAATCACTGTCAACACGACGGCTCTTGCCCCTATTGGTGACTTTGTTAAACAGGCAACAGACAGTTTTCCAGCTGTTTCCATAGATCCCGGAGCAGGTGGAACGAATCTATCCTGGAATTTCAGCATGCTTCACACCAACAAAATAGACACTCTCGCCTTTAAGGTTCCCGGGGCGACTCCCTATTCGGCTCCATTTTCTGCCGCTAACGTGGGAATGGTCACAGACCGTAATACCTTTGCCTACCTCCAGAACAATTCCACCGGTTTATTTGCCGAAGGAGGTGCCGGTCGGGTGAATGACCCCGCGAATCATTACCTCACCGAGACAATTACCCCCCATTCCCAGATGATGCAATGGCCCGCATCTTACCAGGGAACCTGGACCGACAATTATATTACGACAGGTATGTCTGCCTACAATGGGAGTCCAAGTTATGACAGTGTACGGCTAAAATACACCACCGTTTCTACAGTAACCTATGATGCCTGGGGTTCCATAACCACCCCTTTGGGTACCTTTCAAACACTTCGCGCCTTCCGTCATGCCTATGAAACCGACTCTCTTTGGGTGCATATTTCAGCAGCAGACCTCTGGTATCTGGGAATTCATTCAATGGATACACTGGATACCTATGACTGGTGGTCCAATAGCTCGGCTCAGGGATTTCCGGTGGTGACGATCACCAAGGACCCGCATACCGGAGTCATCAAAAGTGTGAAATGGTTAATGAGCAGCCCTGCCGCTTCAGGGATCGAAGAATTTACAGCCCAACAAGGGTTTTCGGTATACCCCAATCCTGCCTCAGATAATATCCAGGTAAGCCTCAATGGAATTGAAAAGGCAACACTCACCTTATTTGATATGAGCGGTAGAATAGTACGGGATTCTGAACTGGTGACGGATCAGTTGACCACCATCAATACCGAAAAGTTAGTAAACGGACTTTATTTCCTGGTTATCACAAGTAAAGAGGGTCAGCGCAGTGCACGTAAAATAACGATTGCAAAGTAGTTTGTATTTACATATAAAAACCGTGAAGCAGATGGGCAACAGACCAATCCCTTCACGGTTTTTTTTATTTGTCTAATTGAGCTAAGGATTATTGAAATAACCAGAAATGCAGGATTCCGGCCAATGCGCTCATACCAATCAATAATATCATATTCATTTTGTAGCGTATCAGCAGCAGCAGTGAGATGAGTACCCAACACAGGTTAAAGATATTTACCGTGCCGGGAGTGTGACCGGGAGGTAACAAAACCGTCCTGCCCAGGTATACCGCCAGGTTTCCCATCACACCCGACACAGCAGCACCCAGCAAGGGCAATACGTGTTTGAACCGCTCCTGTGTTCGGGTACTTTCCGCAAGCGGGGCTCCGGCCAGGACAAAAAAGAAGCAAGGTAAAAAAGTGAAATAAACCGTCAGCAACAAACCTGCTGTACCGGCCAGCAATGAACCGCCGAAATGCCCGTGCCCTCCCATAAACCCCACAAAAGCAAGCACCATGATTAATGGTCCCGGTGTCGTTTCGCCCAAAGCCAGTCCATCCATCATCTGAGAAGCTGTCAGCCAATGGAATTTCTCCACACTTACCTGTGCCACATAGGGCAATACGGCATAGGCTCCGCCGAAGGTGACAAAGGCTGCTTTTGTAAAAAACAAGGATAGTTCTCTCCAAAAAGCGGGATCAGAAAAACAAATCACATACAGACCAAATGGTAATAACCAGCAAAGCAGCGCCAGCAGGGATATGCGAAGAAACCGACCTGGTTTAAAACGATAAGCAGCATCGGTATGACTTGAATTGATATAATAAGCAGCTTCTTCTTCCACTTCCACCTCCGCCTCGTCTTTGACCTGATCAGTTCCGAGCCAGGCAGGAGCTACGAAATGCAGGACAATTGCCAGAGCAAGGGTCCCTAGGATAATGAGGGGAAAAGGAATATTCAAAAAGAATATACAGGCAAAACTCAGGAAAGCGATTACCAGGTGCAAGGATGACTTCAGGGCCTTTTTCCCGATTTTTAAAAGGGCCGCGATCACAATGGCTATCACAGCAGGCTTTAAACCTTCAAACAAAGCCTGAAACCAGGGAATGTGCCCGAAGAGCACATAAGCAATGCTGAGGAGCAGCAACATAAAGATGGAAGGAAGGATGAAGAAAATTCCGGCCAGCAAACCACCACGTGTCCCGTGCAACAGCCACCCCGAATAGGTGGCCAGCTGCTGGGCTTCCGGACCTGGCAAGAGCATACAATAGTTCATCGCATGCAGAAAGCGGGAATTGGAAATCCATTTCTTTTTCTCAACCAGGTACTGGTGCATCAAAGAAATTTGACCGGCAGGGCCTCCGAAACTGATAAACCCCAGCTTTATCCAGAACAGTAAAGCCTCCTTAAAGGCCGGTTTGTTTTTCATATTCATCCGAAATCATTCGGCTATTTAAGACCGGATAAAGATACACTTTCAAAAATTCCACTTCAAAAATATCTGACACCTATCCGACTGTATATCAAGATCCAATGATTCACACCCAATCTTTTGATCTCTTGGGTATTTGCCTTACTTTTAATCCTTAATTTCACCAACTATCAACCTACTTTAACAATCATCCTATGAGTACTATTATCGTATTGGGCGCCGGCATGGTGGGAAGTGCCATGGCATTGGATCTTGCAAAAAAACACACTGTCACCGTGGCCGATCTGAGTGAAAATGCACTGGCTGGATTGAAAAGAAAGAATCCCAAAATACAAACCGTTGCGTTGGACGCCCGCAATTCGGGCTTACTGAAAAGTACCCTGGCCCCTTTCGATATGGTGGTATGTGCCGTTCCCGGCTTTATGGGCTTTCAGACCCTTAAAACAATCATCGAATCCGGAAAAAACGTGGTGGATATTTCTTTCTTTCCGGAAGATGTATTCGAACTGAACGAACTTGCCAAACAACACGGTGTCACCGCCATTACCGATTGCGGTGTAGCTCCTGGCATGGACAATATCATCCTGGGTTACTACAATGCAAAGATGAAACTCACCGATTTTGAATGCCTCGTAGGGGGACTGCCTAAAGTCAAAAAATGGCCATTCAATTACAAAGCTCCTTTTTCACCGGTGGATGTGATTGAAGAATATACCCGCCCTGCCCGCTATGTGGAGAATAGTCAGGTAATTACCAAACCGGCCATGAGTGATATCGAACATGTGGAAATGAAAGGTGTGGGTACCCTTGAATCGTTTAATTCAGACGGCCTTCGCTCCATCATACATACCATGCCTCATATTCCCAATATGAAAGAAAAAACATTGAGGTATCCCGGTCACATTGAAAAAGTACTCGCCTTGCGCGACTCGGGGTTCCTGAGTAAGCAGCCGGTGAAAATAAACGGAGTAGATGTCATTCCACTGGAGTTTACTTCCAAGATTTTGTTCAGCGAATGGAAACTGGGGGAAACGGAAGAAGAAATTACCGTGATGCGTGTGACTGTGCAGGGAACCGATATGGGTGTAGAGAAAAAGATAACCTATCATCTATTCGATGAATACGATGCCGCAACGCAAACTTCTTCCATGGCGCGTACAACAGGCTATACAGCCACCGCTGCCGTCAATCTGTTTTTAGAGGGCCTCTTCAATGAAAAGGGCGTGTTTCCTCCGGAACTGGTTGGAAAACATGAGCCTTGCTTTCATTTCTTCCTGAATTACCTGAAGGAACGTAATGTCATTTACAAGAAAGAAGAAGTCATCCTTAGCAAAGTTGCTGCTGCTGCAAAGGCGAACTAAATTGTTTGCCTGACAGCGCTCAATTCAGTTTATATCCGGCAGCACCCAGTGTGGTCAATGTGTTCAGGAATTCATTGTCGGGATTTATCTTTACTTTACGTGAAAGCAGATCGACCGACAGGTTTTCTTCCATGTCGTTTACTTTAAACTTCAGGGTGCAATTTTTGGGATGATCCTGTTTGGAATTGATCAGCAGCAGCTCGTTCAGCTTCTCAATAAAAGTATCCGACACATCGGGCAGATTGAGTTGTATCGTCAGGCTTTTAGCGAGCTTATCACGCAAGGTGGATAAAAGCTGTATTGAATTCACTTTCAGTTCCAGGTTATCGGCCTGTCCGAAACGTTCTCCTATTTTTCCTTTCAAATACACCAGGTCGCCTGCCAGAATGGAGGTACGGAAGGCCTGGTAATTATCGCCAAACAAGGCTACTTCAAACGAGTCGGTATAATCTTCTATGGTGAAGATCATGAAAGGTTTGCCGGTCTTGGTGGTGCGGTGAGTAACAGAAGTAATCATGGCACCGATGGAGAGGTCGCGGTTCTTAAACCGGGCCATATCTTTCAGGTCAGACACTTTGTTCTGACAAAAATTATTCAGCTCTATTTTGTAATTATCGAGTGGGTGACCGGAGATGTAAAACCCGATCACGTCTTTCTCAAACTTCAGCTTCACCAGGCTGTCCCAGGGCTCTACCACGGGGAACTTGGGTTCCGGCATTTCAGCACCTTCTCCGGCATCATCACCAAAGAGGGAATGCTGACTGGAGTTCAGGTTTTCCTGGTGGGAGTTACCGTAGCGTATCATCTTTTCCAGAAAGGTGGCTCCGTCAGGATCTGCTGTGAAATAAGTGGCGCGGTGTATGGTGTCGAACGAGTCGAAGCCTCCGGCATATGCCAGACTCTCGAAGGTCTTTTTGTTTGCCGCCCTCAGGTTAATTCGTCTGACCAGATCAAACACACTGGAATAAGGACCATTGGCTGTACGTTCCTCTACCAGAGAAATCACCGCCGCCTCCCCTACTCCTTTCACTGCTCCCAATCCAAAGCGGATCTGCCCCCGCTTGTTAACGGCAAACTGGTATTCACTCTCATTTACATCCGGCCCAAGCACAGGTATGCCCATGCGTTTGGCTTCCTCCATAAAGAAGGTAATCTTGTCAATATTACTCAGGTTATGGGTCAGTACCGATGCCATATACTCGGCTGGATAGTGTGCCTTAAGGAAGGCCGTCTGAAAAGCCACAAAAGCATAACAGGTAGAGTGCGATTTGTTGAAAGCGTATTGTGCAAAGGCTTCCCAGTCCACCCATACCTTCTCCGCAATTTTTTCATCCATCCCTTTCTTGCGGATACCTTCCACAAACTTGTACTTCATTTTGTCCAGCGTGGCCTTGTCTTTCTTACCCATGGCTTTACGCAGCACATCGGCATCGCCCTTGGTAAAGCCGGCAAGTTTTTGAGAAAGCAACATCACCTGCTCCTGATAAACAGTGATGCCGTAAGTATCTTCCAGGTATTCCTTCATTTCAGGAAGGTCGTAGCTGATGGCTTCTCTTCCGTGCTTACGTGCGATGAAATTGGGAATGTATTCAATTGGTCCCGGACGATACAAGGCATTCATGGCAATAAGATCCTCGAACTTGTCCGGCCTCAGTGCAATAAGGTGTTTCTGCATTCCGGGCGACTCGAACTGAAACGTTCCGTTGGTCTCCCCCCGTTGATAGAGCTCTAATGTTTTCTTGTCATCCAGCGGAATGGTATCAATATTTATTTCCACTCCGTGATTCTGCTTGATGAGTCTCAACGCATCCCGAATGATGGTAAGCGTTTTGAGACCCAGAAAGTCCATCTTGATCACACCGGCATCTTCAATCACCTTCCCATCATATTGGGTAATGAGCAGGGTACTGTCCTTGGAGGTGCAGATGGGAATGATCTCGGTCAGATCTTTCGGAGCAATGATGATGCCGGCGGCATGGATACCGGTGCCACGCACCGATCCTTCCAGGATAAGGGCTTCTTTGAGTACATGGGCCTGTATGTCCGTTCCCTGGTGAATACTCCGGAGTTTTTTTACATCGTCCATCTCCTCCTTGCTCAGTCCTTCTTTTTCTTCCAGACTTTTTTCTCCGGTGAGCGGAGCAGTGATCAGACGTTTGAGTTCTATACCCGGACGTTCGGGTACGAGTTTGGCCAGTGCGTTGGAGTCGGGCAAGGGCAGATCCAGCACGCGGGCCACATCCTTGATACTCATCTTGGCGGCCATGGTGCCGTATGTGACAATCTGTGCCACCTGGTTACGTCCGTATTTTTCTACCACGTAGTCAATCACTTTCTGACGGCCTTCGTCATCGAAGTCCGTATCAATATCGGGCATACTCTTACGGTCGGGATTCAGGAATCGCTCAAACAGTAAATTGTATTTGATCGGATCGATGTTGGTGATGCCGATGCAATAGGCCACGGCGGACCCTGCAGCCGAACCACGACCCGGACCGATCAGCACTCCGATATCTCTTCCTGCCTTGATAAAGTCGGCCACAATCAGAAAGTAACCGGCAAAGCCCATCGTACTGATGGTAAAAAGTTCGAACTTGATACGGTCTTCAATCTCCGGCGTCAGGTCCCGGTATCGTTCTTTGGCCCCTTTGTAGGTCATGTCTTTCAGATACTCATCCTGAGAGGTGAAGCCTTCGGGGATTTTAAAGTGAGGCAGCAGAATATCCTGCTTGAGTTTGAGCGGAGTGATCTTGTCTACAATCTCATTTGTATTGTCAATGGCGCCGGGGATGTCGCTGAACAAGGCATTCATCTCCGCAGTCGTCTTAAAATAAAACTGGTTATTGTAGAAGGCAAACCGCTTGCCTTTGGAGAATCCTTCCTCATCGCTGAATTCCTTCATCGTGGGGGTACTTTGTTTTTCACCGGTATTGATGCAAAGCAAAATATCGTGCGCATTGGAATCTGCCTGATCCACGTAATGCGAATCGTTGGAGGCGATAATTTTAACGTTGTGCTTCAATGCAAATCGAAGCAACACTTCATTCACCGTATTTTGTTCGGGAATGTCGTGGCGCTGTAGTTCTACGTAATAGTCTTCCCCAAACAGGTCGAGCCACCATTTAAACTCCTTCTCTCCTTCGTCTTCTCCTTTGCGCAAAATCGTCTGTGGCACCGAAGCACCCAGACAGCAGGTGGTAGCGATGAGGCCTTTGTGGTATTGCAAAATCAGTTCCTTATCAATACGCGGGTATTTGCCATAAAGCCCTTCCATATAACCAAGGGAACAAAGCTTCACCAGGTTGCGATATCCTTCGGCATCTTTGGAAAGCAGGAGCTGGTGACGGCGTACGTCCTTATCTTCCTTTGTAAACTGATGCTTGTGCCGGTTTTCCACCACGTAGAATTCACACCCGACAATCGGCTTGATCTTGTTCGGGTTATCGGGAGTATTGTGTTTGCCGGCTTCTGCAACAAATTTAAAGGCACCAAACATGTTGCCGTGATCGGTAATGGCCAGTCCACGCATGCCATCGTTGACAGCTTTCTTATATAAGGTAGAAATATCCGCTGCTCCGTCGAGCAGGGAAAACTGGGTATGAACGTGTAGGTGCGAAAATGTAGGCATGGATGAGGCGTAGCAGATAAGGGAAAAGCCGCTGAACTGCGACTTTAACAACCCTTAAAGTTAGCCAAGGTCAGAAAAATAAAAAAAGGATGTTGTCAGCAATTTTCAACATCCTTTTTTCAAGAAGATAGCAGTTAGGAGAATCAGGAACCGAGGACTGAGCCAGTCACCACTTTCACGGTAGGGCGGATGCTCAACACAGGAATATTCGATTCATTGATAAGGCGTTGAGCTACGGTTCCGATAAAAAATTCGCGCAGGTTCAGTTCGGCCTTACTCATAATGAGGATCAGATCGGCATCAATGCTGTAACCGTAGTTAAGCACCATTTTAGGGACGTCTTTTCCGCGGAGTGTACGGATAGAAGTTTTTACACCGGATTTCTTTATATAATCACGTACCTGATTGGAATAAGCCATCAGTTTATTTTCATCCCGTTCCTTGGTAGAGCTCAGTACAGAAACGATACGGATATTGGCACCGTAATCTTTAGCAAGTTCCAGAGCCTTAGATACTTTCTCGCGCGTTTCTTTAGTCAAGTCAAGCGGAAGCAGAATGTTTTCACATCCTTTCTTATGTACTTTACCACGAATGGTCAGCACCGGGTAGCGGGATTCGCGGATGAGGCGGAAGGCGCTGGGGCCAAGGAGTTTATCAAAACCTATCTTGGATTCCAGACCGAGTACAATCATTTTAGGCTCGATAGCATCTGCCAGTTTTTCTATTTCAGTATATATATTCCCACGTTTGATCATGGTTTCAACAGTCAGTCCGGATTCTTTCCGGGCCTTAATGGCCATGTCTTCCAGCTTCTTACGGGAATAAGAATCCGACTCATCGGCAATGTTCAGCAATAGCAGACGGGCATTGTGGAAACGAGCCAGGTTATAACTTTGCTCCAACGCTATATATGTTTGTTCCGTAAAATCTGTTGGGATTAGGAAATAATTCGGTTTACTTTCCACTTATCGAAGATTTTGATGATTTGGGCGCTAAGATAATGCTAATTTATCATTCAAAACAAATAGGGCTTAAAATCAGGCGTTTGGCCTTGCAGATCCGATAATTATTACGATATTCGCAGTCCCAAAAATGGGATGTACACAATAACTAATTAAAAACCAACAAGATGCCAGTAAAAATCAGATTACAACGTCACGGTAAGAAGGCGAAAGCGTTCTTCCACATTGTAATTGCGGACGGTCGTGCACCGAGAGACGGAAAGTTTATCGAGAAAATAGGCACGTACAACCCAACTACAAACCCTGCTACCATTGATCTCGACTTTGAAAAGGCGATGACCTGGTTAGGAAACGGTGCTCAACCCACCGATACCTGCCGTGCCATCCTTTCTTACAAAGGAGTCATGTACAAAAATCACCTCCAGATTGGTGTGAACAAAGGTGCTGTTACTCAAGAAGTTGCAGATGCCAAGTTCAACAAATGGGTGGCTGAAAAAGATGCTAAGATCCAAACCAAGGTAGACAAGCTGAGCGGTGCACAGAAAGAAGCGTATACCAAGCGTCTGGCTGCCGAAGTGAAGGCGAAAGAAGCCAAAGCAGCTCAGATCCTGATCAAGAACACACCTCCTCCTGCTGAAGAAGCTCCGGTTGCAGAAGCTGCGGCTCCTGAAACAGCTGCTCCTGAAGCTGCTGCTGAAACACCAGCTGAAAATACAGAGGCTTAATACCTCCTATCTTCTTATACAAAACACCGCCTTGGAAACGAGGCGGTGTTTTTTTATTTTTATTCTATAAAGCTCCTCCGGAACAATCGTGACAATTATCTCTAAGAAGACAACCATTTCCTTTAGCCTTACGTCATCTTCTTAGAGAATCATAACCTTTTCCTTTAGCCTTACGTCATCTTCCTAAACAATCATGACCTTTTCCTTTAGCCTTACGTCATCTTCCTAGACATTCATGACCTTTTCCTTTAGGAAAAGGTCATCTTCTTATAGTAACCTGTCAAGATTGACAAAGCCCATGCAGATCGGAGAAGAGATACCAACAATCAGCCACACGCAACAATCATTGTCCGGTTCCGGATCGTTGCTATCCTGCACCGGAATGATACTATCCGGAACCGGATCGTTGCAATCCGACACAGGAATGATATTATCTGAAACAGGATCGTTATTATCCGGAACCGGATTGATACTGTCCGGAACCGGATCGTTATTTTCTGGATCCGGAATGATATTGTCCGAAACCGGATCGTTACAGTCCGTCATCGGATCGTTGTTATCCGAAACCGGAATGATATTGTCCTGAACCGGATCGTTATTATCCGGAACCGGAATGATACTGTCCTAAACCGGATCGTTATCATCCGGATCCGGATGGTGATTGTCCGTATCGGCCAACACCAATTTGTCCTAAAGAACCAAGAGTTCCGGCCGGTCAGATAGCCCATCCCCCCACCCTGAAATGTTTCAACAAGCGGTTTGTAGACTTAATCGAACAAGCTAAATCGTGTATTCATAAATATCTCATATTCAAAATACTATATAAATAAAAGACGATTATACAGGTAATTGAATCCTTATATTATCTGACAATTATGGTTATTACTCCGCTTTGACATACGCTACATTGTGGCGCTGTTACATTTTTGGTGTGCTGAGTGAATCAATTTCCCGCGATTGAAGCTTGGCTTGTATTTATTCTCCAATGGAAATCCAAAATCGGATCCGCCTTTTTTCGCGGCAGAACTGTTTTGAACGAATACCAACCGGCTTTTACATAGCTGAGCTGTTTCCATTATTTTATTTCTAGTTCGGACATGCCGGAGCAAGCCTAACGTGTCCTCCGAATACCTAGTGACCAATTATTTTAAACACCTTTTGCCGTTCACACAAACTTAAACCATTTTCCACACAGATAAACTCATCACATGACAAAACAACTTTACTCCCTATTGTTATTCCTCGTCGTCGGCATTGCAGGACATGCTCAGGTATCTGATGATTATATTTTTTTCAAAGGGGACACTTTGGAAGGGTTCGACGAGCACGCTCATTATACGGCTGCAATGGCAGCAAAGATCAGCCTGTCGGATATGCCAGGATATCTGCATGCGAGGGAAGTGGAGTTTGTAGAGCACAAATACAATCTGGGTCACTCCCTGAGCACACACCGGTCATTGCCTGTCAATCCGGTTCTCACTTCCACTTGCAATAACCTGGATTTCGAAAACGGCAATTACACCGGGTGGACCGGAGGCATCGGTTACAATACCAATTCCACGCTTGCTCTTACCCAAACAACCGCCGGCATTTCCACGCTGGGAGCCAATTCTGCCGAAACAAGCTGCTCAGCGCATACCCTGGTCAACACCGGAACAGATCCGTATTCGCTTCTTCCCATGGTCGACCCGGGAGGAGGAACGTGGGCCGTAAGACTGGGAGGTGAGAACTATAACATGAACAACGGCTCCATTATAATCGTCAACGGTGTGCCTTTGAACTGTACCGGGAATGCCAGCTCTGCACCCGGGTTTTCAAACGGGGAATTTCTGCAACAGACCTTTATGGTAACCCCGGCAAATGCGATGTTCACCTATAAGTATGTCGTAATTCTGGAACAGACATCCGGTGGACATACTGCCACGCAATGTCCCTATTTCCGTGCTGAAGTGCTGGATAAATCAGGAAACCCTATCCCCTGCCTGCAATATTATGTGGAGTCTGACTCGGTTTCCATTCCTACCGGTATGTTTGTTTCTCAAAAGGCCTCTTCTGCAGGATCACAGGTATATTATTCTAACTGGACAGCCAATTCTCTGAACTTAAAAAATTACATCAATCAGAATGTCACGATCCGGTTCTCTGCTGCAGGCTGCACACTGGGCGGGCATTTCGGTTATGCCTATGTCGATGCGTCATGCGGACCGGTAGAAGTGCTCTCTTCCTCTCCCGAGGTTTGCGCAGGAGGCAGCGTTACGCTTACCGCTCCCGGTGCAGGAACAGGAACGTATTCCTGGACAACCGTCCCTCCCGGAGGCTCAGGCATAGTCGGTTCTACCACGGGCCAGTCGGTTACCATCAATGCGGCCGGGACTTACGAGATTACTGTCACGCAAGCTCCCGGATGTTCGTATACCATTGATACAACCATTGCCTTTTATCCAAACCCGGTTGTCACCGTAACCTCTACCAACGCCACGTGCAGCCCCGGTCACGATGGAACAGCCACCGCTACTGTCACGGCAGGCGATGCTCCCTATACATATGCCTGGTCTCCGTCCGGCGGCACCAATGCCACGGCTACAGGACTCGGAGCAGGAACCTATGTAGTGACGATCACAACAAAGGATGGATGCACCACCACCGGTACAGCCACCATCACGCAACCACCCGGGGCACCCACCATTACGCTTACCAGTACGCCTGCAACCTGTTCTCCCGGGGGGGATGGTACCGTTACGGCTACGGTCACAGGAGGACAAACACCTTATACTTATAGCTGGAGCCCGGGTAATCCAACCGGTCAAGGTACCAATGCCATTACGGGACTCAATGGAGGCACTTATGTATTAACAGTGACCACCCCCAATGTGACCTGCCCTGCAACAGCCACCGTGGTGGTGACTCAGCCGGGAGGACCATCCGCCAGTGCAGTTACTACAGATGTGACCTGTTTCGGATTGAGTGATGGCTCGGCGACAATAACGGCTACTGGAGGATCCACTCCGCTGGCATATTCCTGGAGTCCGAACACCGACACCAACCCTGCCGCAACAGGCCTTGCTGCTGGTACGTATACCTGTACCACCACCGACAGCAAGGGTTGTGCAGTGCCGACGGTGGTGGTCATCAACCAGCCTGCTTTGCTTTCACTCACCGCTTCGGGAACAAATGCGACCTGTAACGGTATTTGCAACGGAGGCTTAATTTGTGTTCCTGTACGTGGCGGGGGTACGCTGCCTTATGTGTATAGCTGGAGTTCCGGCTGTCAGCTGGCGAGTTGTACCGGCGTATGTGCCGGCACCTACACCGCAACCGTAACAGATGCACACGGGTGTAAAGCAACCGATACGATCACCATAGGACAACCTACTGCGCTGGCACTGACAATTCAATCCACACCCTCGCATTGCGGCAAACCCGATGGAAAAGATTCTGCAACAGTCAGCGGAGGAACTCCGGGGTATACCTATACCTGGACTCCCACAGGAGGAAGCAGCAACTTTGCATCCGGTCTTGCTGCCGGAAACTACACCTTGCTCATTCACGATGCAAATCATTGTGCCGATTCCATCCACAACATCGTCCCGAATCTACCTGGAGTAAATATCGTGCTCGATTCAACCCGCAATGTCACCTGCTTCGGACGTAAAGACGGACAGGCAACGGTATCGGCAAGCGGGGGATTTCCGGCATATACGTATCAGTGGATCCCTTCCGGTCAGACCACTCCTACTGCTACCGGTCTGGGAGCCGGCACCTATACCTGTACTGTTACCGACTCAGCGGGTTGTACGAATCATTTGAAAACAACCATTCTTCAGCCACCCTTGCTCTCCACTTCAACCTCCCCTTCTACCATCTGCCTGACAGGTTGTACAAACCTCGTTGCACAAGGCGCTGGAGGTACGCCGGGTTACCTGTATTCCTGGTCGCTCAACGGCACCGCTACCGCAGTGCATGTTTGTCCATTGGTCACAACCACTTATACGGTGCTGGTAACTGATACACATGGATGCACGGTTATCGCACAAGAAAAAATCACCGTGAACCCTGCACTGGAAGTTATTGCAAGCGGAACGAAATCCATTTGTCCCGGAGGAAGCGCTCAGCTGGGTGCGGTGGGATCAGGAGGCAACGGAGGACCGTATTCCTATCTCTGGACACCTGCTACCGGGTTATCAAATCCCGGCATTCCGAATCCGGTTGCGAACCCAACTGTTACCACCACTTATACCGTGATTGTGTCAGACAACTGTGGTACGCCTACCGATTCTGATAAGGTTACCGTTACCGTCTTCCCGGCACCTGTGGTGAAGATAACCTCTAAAGATTCTGTTGTTTGCGGTCCTGATTGCCTCACCTTTACCGCTATCTCTACTCCTGCCTGCTTCACAGCCACCTGGACATTCGGGGATGGGACAAGTGCTACTGGCTGCAATACCGCACATCATTGCTACCCCACACAGAATACCTATACGATCACTTACACGATGACCGATATCAACGGATGCCCGGGTGCTGCCTCACTCAAAGACACGGTAAAAGTCTTGCCCTACCCGGTGGCTGATTTCACAGCTGGTCCCCAACCCACTACCATTCTCGATCCCCTCATCACCTTTACAGATGAGAGTACCGGCTCTCCGGTGAGCTGGACCTGGACCTTCGGAGATCCCGGCGATTCCGCTTCTTTCCTCCAGAACCCCAATCACAGCTATCTGGATACCGGTTGTTTCAATGTAACGCTCCATATCGTTGCGGCAGATGGGTGTACGGATCAAATCACCAAGCCTGTATGTATCGAACCTTACTTTACCTTTTTTGCGCCCAATACCTTCACTCCGAATGGAGATGGTAAAAATGATGTGTGGATGCCTTATGGCGTAGGCATTGATCCGAACAACTATGACCTGATCATGTTCGACCGCTGGGGCAACCTGATGTTTGAGACCCATGTATGGGGAGAAGGCTGGGATGGACGTGCCAACCACGGAGAAAATATCGCCCAGATTGATACCTATGTCTGGAAGGTTGTATTAAAAGATGTATTTCATAATAAACACGAATACATCGGGCACTGCAATATCATTCGCTGAAGTCAACACGCTCCCAGCGAGCTGGGTCAGAACCCGCAAAAAATCGCTAGTTTTGTCGGGTGAGTAAAGACGACTATTACAAAGCAGGAAAAGTGTTACGGGTACATGGAGTAAAGGGAGAATTACTCCTTTCCCTGTATGAACCCGAATTATTCCGCTCCTATACTTTCGAAACCTTCTTTGTCAATCCCGGTGGAGGGCTGGTGCCCTACTTCGTCAACAGCTTTTCCTTTGATGCGGATAAGAATGTACTTATCTTAAGTCTGGAAGGCATTGATGACAAAGCCAGTGCTTCGGCATTTGTGCAAAGGGAAGTTTCCCTTCAGTCGTCCGACCTCCCTCAAGCCGGAGAAACTCAGTTTTTTGCCCATGAAGTGGTGGGCTTTATAGCCAGTGATGAAGAAGCAGGTGAACTAGGACCGATAGAAGAGGTGCTTGACCTGCCCATGCAACAGGTGTTCCGCATCACTAAGAACGGACGGGAAATCCTTATTCCTGCCGTCAAAGACATCCTCCTGCAGGTAAACCGTGACCTGAAAACTGTCCTTCTCCGCACCCCTCCTGGTCTGATAGACATCTACCTGTCGGCCCCTGCCGATGAAGAAGAGTAAACTCCTATTCTCTCTAATCTCTTTCCTTTTTACCGATTTTAGTTTAACTTAGCTATACATACCCAAAGCCAAGCATGACTTCGTAATACCTTTTTATGTCTAACCAGCACTTTGCCTTTAAGCAGTTTATCATCCGCCAAGACAAATGCGCCATGAAAGTGGGTACCGATGCGGTACTGCTGGGAGCCTGGGTAAAGCCCAACGGAGCGAAACGAATACTGGATATCGGCACCGGCACCGGGGTGATCGCCCTGATGCTGGCACAACGCACAGAAGCCCTTATTGACGGGATAGACATTGACGACCTGGCTTGTTTACAGGCCGAAGAAAATGTACGGCTCAGTCCCTGGCCCGAGCGGGTAAGAATCCTGCACCACAGCCTTCAGGAATATTCGGAAGAAACCACTACCCGCTATGAGCTCATTGTTAGCAACCCACCTTATTTCGTAGATTCCTCCAAAGCCAACGGACTGGAACGCACCACTGCCCGACATGCCGACCTGCTCCCCTACAGCGAGCTGCTGGACAGTGTGATTCGTTTGCTGGACAAGAAAGGTAAGTTTTCTGTGATTCTCCCCTTTAAGGAAGCTTCTATTTTAAGGGAACTCGCAAAGGAGCGGGGATTACACCTGAGCAAACTCTTGCGGGTACGTACGCGGACGGACAAAGAAACCGAAAAGCGCCAGCTCATGCAGTTTGAATTTTCTCCCAGTTCCTTTTCCGAAGAAACCATCGTCATCGAGAAAGACGAGCGCCACAGCTATACGGAAGAGTACAAAGAGCTGACAAAGGATTACTACCTCGCGTTCTGAATCATCCGTCAAATAAATAAAATGCGCTTACTAATGTATCCACGGCCTGAAGGCCGTGGCAACTAAACCCTGAATCTGTTTGCATTTACCTATTATATCGATATTTTTGTATAAAGGACTGTTACATGAAAATTATAGCCGTATATCATATCAAAGGAGGGGTTGGAAAAACCGCTACGGCTGTTAACATGGCTTATGCCGCCGCTGCAGAAGGGAACAAAGTGTTGTTGATGGATATTGACCCGCAGGGAGCCAGTTCCTTTTATTTTAAAATCAAACCGTCCTTCGAAGGCGGTGCAGGTAAAATACTGTTTGGCGGCAAATCAATAGAAAGCGCTATCCGGGAAACGGAGTTTACGAATCTCGACATTCTCCCGGCCGACAGCAAATACCGCAAACTGGATCATTTCCTGCACAGCATGAAGAAGAGTGATATGTGGCTGAGCAAGCTCTTCAGTCCGGTTAAGAAACAGTACGACTATGTTTTCATCGATTGCCCTCCCAGCATCACTGCTGTTTCGGAAAACTTGTTTGAAAATGCCGATGCCATCCTGGTTCCGGTCATCCCTACCGTACTCTCCGTTCGTACCTATGAACAGCTAAGGGAATTCTTCAAAGAAGAGAAATTTGACAAGAAAAAGCTCTTTCCATTTTTCTCCATGTACGAACGCCGGAAGAATATGCACAACGAAAGCATGGAAGCCTTCGTAAAGAAATATCCGGAATGCATCAACCTGGCCATCCCCTACAATTCGGAAATTGAGAAGATGGGTGAATACCTGGCTCCTATTGTATACAAGTACCCCTACTCGGAGGCTTCAGCGAATTATGTGAAGCTGTGGAAGAAGTTGAAGAAGAGTCTCTGAAACATTTTTGAATTTAAGAATTTCTGAATTTACCAATTTGAAATTCAGAAATTCTTAAATCCGTAAATACTTAAATCATCCCTGTATCTTCCCATAACTCAATCGCATTGCCTTCCAGATCGGAGCACCAGGCGAATTTGCCTTCGGGATAGGTTTCCACCCCTTTTACTTCAACGCCTTTGCTTCTCAGATGTGCCGCCGTTTTCTCGGCATCGAATACACGGTAGTTGACAGAATAATGTTTCTCTTTTGCGTGAGCAGGACGGTTTTTAGAGCGATTGATGCTCCAGACCATGTTGGTTTTCTTACCGGTAGCGATATCGGTATAAGGGAAACTGGCATAAAAGACGCTGCCATCGGGTATCGCTTCGAATACCATGTCGAGATGCTCTTTATACCAGTCAGCCAGGGCTTGCGGGTTTTCGGAGTAGATGAAGACTCCTCCTACGTTTGAAATGTGTGTTGAAGACATGAGAAAAAAGATTTTGGGATTTATGAATTTTCGAATTTAGGAATTTAAAATTCAAAAATTCCTAAATTCAAAAATCCAAAAATTACTTGGGATTAAACGTCTTCAACAGTTCCTGCAATTTCTTTCTCACGGTATCATTCACCGGAACGAGCGGTAAACGTACCGTATCGGTGCAGAGTTTCATCCGTTGCATGACTGCTTTAACGCCTCCGGGGTTGCCGTCGGCAAAGAGCTGGTCGGTGATATCAATGAGTTTATAATGCAGGCGCTGGGCTTCTTTCATGTTGTATTGGAGCGCCTGACGGGTCATCTCCGAAAACGTTGCAGGAAAGGCATTGGCCACTACCGAAATGACTCCGTCTCCTCCACACCCGATGATCGGGAGTGACAGGTTATCATCACCCGAGATGACAAGGAAATTTTTGGGGCGGTATTTCAACAGTTTCATCACCTGCTCCATATTACCGGACGCTTCTTTGATACCAATGATGTTCTTTACTTCCGCCAGCTGCAAGGTAGTATCTGCAGTAAGGTTGGATGCCGTGCGTCCGGGCACATTGTAAAGCATTACCGGCAAGGGCGATGCCTTGGCCAGTACTTTGTAATGCGCCACGATGCCACGCTGGCTGGGTTTGTTGTATGCAGGAGAAGCTGAAAGCACAGCACTGTATCCTTTCAGGTTCATTGTTTCCATGCTGTGAGCCACTTCCCGGGTATCGTTCCCACCTATTCCTACCACCAGCGGAACACGTCCTGCCGTGGCCTCAACCATGTGTGCAATGACAGCCTCTTTCTCCTTCTTATCCAATGTCACCGATTCACCCGTTGTTCCCAGCACGACCAGGTATTCTACCTTACCCTTGACGAGGTGGTTGACTACGTTGGTGAGCGCCTTGAAATCAACGGCTCCGTTTGTTTTAAAAGGGGTGATCACGGCCACGCCGGTACCAATGAAAGGGGAGTGTTTTGACATTGTTGGGTTGGGTTAAGAGACTATTTAAAGGTTAATTAATACGAGTTAACAGGGAGCGGGGGTATCGGGGAGGGTCACTTTCGTCCGCTGAGCATGAGTAAGTAAGTATCTACCTGTCTTAAAAAATATTTCATTCCTTTCCCTTCGGTTCCTTCTATCATCAGGTCGTAAATGGCTTCATCTCCTTCTTTGTAGGGGCCTACTTTAAAGCGAGCCTTCGATATTCCGGCTATGTAACGCAAGGGAAAATGACTGTGAATATTCAGGTCGAGCAGGATATCAAAATCTTCCTGCATGAAATTACTCACGAATTTATCACTGGGTTTGTTATACCAGTTAAGGTCTTTCTTGGAGAAAAAATCGTATTCCAGTTTAGAAAAGGTGAAGTCAGGTGTTTCCCCTGTGCTGAAATAGCCAATGGCTTTAACCTTTTTCTTTAAGTCGCGCAGGTAAAGCACGTATTTCTTCACCAGTTCAAATTCCTCTTTATCGGTTGCTTCAAACAGGATACCAACGGTACGTGCCTCATCCAGGTTGAGCATGTTGCGGTCACGCTTCAACCCTGCCATCTCCTGTTTCAGGAAATAACCGCCTATATTGCTTTTGATATTTGCAAGGACGCTCACTGTTTTATTGAATCATTTTAAGAAATTCCACTTCTCCTATAATCTTAACTCCCAGCTTTTCCGCCTTTTTCAGTTTCTCCGGGCCTATCTTTTCTCCTGCCACCAGAAAACTGGTACTTCCCGAAACGGATGCGGCATTCTTTCCACCGTTTTGTTCTATCTGTTTTTTGAGTTCATCCCGGGAGATCTGATGAAACTTACCGGAAATCACAAAGGTCAGTCCTGTTAACTTATCACTTGTAGTTGCCAGAGCTTCCTCCGACAAGGCAAAGTTAAGTCCTTTCTCCTGAAGGCGGTGAATGATTTCCTGATTTCTTTTGTCGGCAAAAAAGGCGTGAACACTCTCGGCAATGCGCTGCCCGATATCGCCTACTTCCAGCAGTTCGTCTACCCCTGCTTTTTCAAGTGCCTCAATATTCTTAAAGTAATAGGCCAGTTTCTTCGCCGTGGTTTCACCTACATGCCGGATTCCCAATGCAAACAACACCCGTTCAAACGTAATCCGTTTGGAGGCTTCTATCCCAGCCAGCAGGTTGGAGGCTGATTTCTCCGCCATCCGCTCCAGGGGAAGCAGGTCGTCCTTGGTCAGGTCGTAGATATCGGCTACGTTATGCACTTTCCCGGCTTTGAACAACAGCTCTATGGTTTCGCTGCCCAGACTGTCGATATTCATGGCCCGTCGCCCGGTGAAATGCTCCATCCTTCCTTTGATCTGAGGGGGACAGCCGCTGTCATTCGGACAGAAATGCTGGGCTTCCTCCTCTTCCCTCACCAGCAAGGTATTACACTCAGGACAATGGGTGATAAACAGCACGGCAGGAGCTCCGGCAGGCCGGCGTGACAAGTCCACCCCTACAATCTTGGGAATGATCTCCCCTCCTTTTTCAACATAAACCTGGTCACCCAGGCGTACATCCAGCTTGGCAATGATATCGGCATTGTGGAGGGATGCCCGTTTTACGGTAGTGCCTGCCAGCAGCACCGGTTGTAAGTTTGCAACGGGGGTGATGGCTCCTGTACGTCCTACCTGGTAAGCAATCGACTTAAGCTCGGTGCTTACCCGTTCCGCTTTGAATTTATAGGCGATTGCCCAGCGGGGCGATTTTGCGGTAAAGCCCAAGGCCCGCTGTTGTTCATACCCGTTTACCTTGATGACAACCCCGTCTATATCAAAAGGAAGGTCATGACGGGCCTTGTCCCAATGGCGGATAAAAGCAAAGACACCTTGTATGTCTTTCTCCAGCTTGTTGTATTTAGACAATTTGAAACCCCAGCGCTTTGCTGCCTCCAGGTTTTCGTAATGCGATTGAAAAGGGAGGTTTTCGCCCAGGATAAAATAGAGGTAACAATCCAGCTTTCGTTTCGCCACGACAGCAGAGTCCTGCATCTTCAAAGTGCCGGAAGCGGAATTGCGTGGGTTGGCCAGAGGCACTTCTCCTATCTCTTCCCGTTCTTTGTTTATTTCGTCAAATACCTCGTGAGGCATTACAATTTCTCCGCGAATCTCAAATTCTGCAGGATAATCGCTTCCCCTAAGCTGCAACGGCACACTTTTGATGGTGCGCACATTGGTAGTTACATCGTCACCTTTTTCCCCATCGCCCCGGGTTACTGCCTGGTGCAACTTACCGTCTTTATAAGTGATGCCGATGGCTACTCCGTCATATTTAAGCTCACATACGTATTCATAGCCGGAAGAGAGGGTCTTACTTACCCGGTCATCGAACTCGGCCAACTCTTCCTCACTGTAGGTATTCGACAGGGAAAGCATGGGGTATTTATGGCGTATGGTTTTAAACTCCTTGGTAATCCCGCCTCCTACCCGTTGAGTGGGGGAATCGGGAGAAACCGATTCCGGATATGCTTTTTCAAGGCGGGTGAGTTCTTCGAGCAGCATGTCGAAATCATAATCACTCACGGTGGGCTTATCGAGAATATAGTAATTGTAATTGTGTTCGTTAATCAGGTTGGACAGTTCGGCTATGCGGTGTTGGGCTTCTGTAGCAGTCATGCGGTAAAAATAATAAATTGTTTGGTGAGCAAGAAACCACCAGGATTCCTACCTTTTGGAAGTTAAATACAGCTTGACCCGTTTAAACACATGATCTACTCCAAACAAACCGCCCTTCGTCATTACTTTTGGGGTGAACAATGCGAAGGCTGGGAATACGTCACCTCCCCTTCCCTCTCTGTCAAACAGGAACGTATGCCTCCGGCAACAGCGGAGAAACTGCATTTCCATCAATATGCCCAGCAATTTTTCTTTGTATTAACAGGGGAAGCCAGCTTTGAGATAGACGGACATGTTTTTCTGGTGAAAGCCGGGGAAGGAATCCACATTCAAGCGGGTCAACGGCATCGGATCCTGAATACGGGACCGGAAGATCTGGAATTCATTCTTACCTCCACCCCCTCCACACAAACCGACCGGCACGAAACGGGCGACTGAAACACGTTGCAATTTCCCTCCTGAGTATTTTTATTCATTTCACACAATAGTTTCTTATAGCATACATTTTAGTTAACTTTGTAGGATTTGCAAGCGTTAATTTTGTAATACCATTGGCACATGAAAGCCGTTTGGTTCATTGTTTTTTTATTTTTCCTGCATCCTGGCGGAATTGTGTTGACTGCAAACTCACAAAAACCGAATCCGGGAGGTCCTTCTCCTGATTACGAAAAAGCCGTCTTTATCCGTTTCCTGGCGGCTTCCCTGAACTGGCACTCCACATCCCAATACG
>Ga0206918_1087_pt1 | contig 21939 bp, 20 predicted proteins | sample Alteio_BWOrgHeat_69_FD_152950 | JGI IMG/M metagenome (GOLD analysis project Ga0206918, IMG submission 152950) | Enriched cells from forest soil in Barre Woods Harvard Forest LTER site, Petersham, Massachusetts, United States -... | ecosystem: Environmental > Terrestrial > Soil > Temperate forest >... | reverse complement strand
TAAAGGCAATCCCACTCACACTCACCACTTCCCCCGCTAATTCTTTGGCGTAGGTACTTTGGTTGAAAATAAAAAAAACGATCCCGAATGCAATTAAGCGTACGTTCCACATAGTAATCATTATATCGGGATGTTAGGCTAATAAGAAAATGCGTCACCACGGACACAGCTGTAATTATAAAAGTTTTTTAATATTTATTTTTTTCACCCTTTTAGCACTATCCCCAATGTGCGTTATATCCACTTTTGCACAATCTTCGGATGCACCGGATGCTGAAGAATCTCACCCGGGAATCGGTAGAGAATCTCGTTACGCAGAGGCGGTGATTGCGTACAACAAAAAGCAAACCGATGAATCGATCAAAATTTTAGATAGCTTACTGAAAGAAGATCCTCACAGCATCGAATATCTTGAATTGAAAGCACTCGCACTCAAAGGCAAGGGCGACGATAAAGCTTCCCTCACCGTTTACTGGCAGCTCTACAAAGAAAAACCAGAAAAAGAACGCGGCCCCTACGCTTACGAAATCGCGACCATTCTCGAAAAGCAAAAAAAATCCGCGGATGCAAAACCTTATTTCCTAAAATCGGCAGAACTCGGCTTTAACGTTGCCGCGAGTTACCTCTACGTCGGACTCGGAGAATTCAATGCTTCCCACTATGCGGAAGCGGAAGTCTACTTCACGAAAGTAACCAAAAGCGACATTCCCGAATTGGAATTAGTGGGACGCTACTACGTGAGTCTATGTTATTTCAAAATGAACTTCGGAACCCGCGGAATTCAAGAATTAGTGGATGCGCGCGACGTCGCTCGCTCGATCTTGAAAACAGACGATAAAAACACCACCGCAAAAAGTATTAACGATGCCAGCGCAAAAATGTTGGAGCCTTTCTCCAGAGGAAACTGGTTCGGAAATGCAACCCTAATTACTCAATACGACTCGAACGTTCAGCAGTTGCCGGCAGGTAGCAGTATCACTACCTCCTCGAACAATCCGGCGTCGATCAAGGAAAACGCAATGGCAAGCATTGGATATATGAGCGCTTCCAACGCGACCATTCAATACATCGCCGGTTATCGCGCTTCCTATAACTATAATTTCAATCCCAATACGAAGACATTTGAATACTTTACCAACAACGCTACTTTATTTTTAACCTACCGTCCGTTGGCAAAAACTTCGTGGGGCGTAAAACTGGAATCCAACTTTGCATTCCAGAATATCTCTGCTCCAGATAGCACTCCTGCGGCCCCAACTTATATCTATAACAAATACAACTTTACTGCAGGAGTCGGTCCCTATTTTCGATATCAATTGGATCGCTATTGGAAAGCAGAGATCAATACGTCTTACCGTACCCAAAAGTTTTATCTGGACGACACCCAATCCGGTGTGGATACCAGCGTAAGTATCTCAGCTAAACGAGCAGCGGGCGATAAGTACATCAATCCAGGAGTAAGTCTATTGGTGGAGCACAACGGAGCTAACGGCGGAGATTCCTATTACAATGCCTACGGATTGGGACTCTCCAACTCCATCCTGTTTCCAGGACAAGTGACCTTCGGACAAAACTTCGACTTTTTGTTTACGAATTATTCTCGAACCGCTCCCCACAGAACCGATTGCAACTACGGCATCCGATTCACTGGAACCAAGCAGTTTAGCCCTAAGTTTTCAGTGATTGGCGACGTCGGCTACACCGACAATCTTTCTTCCGTTCCAGACGCCTATACTTACCATCGATTCGCGACCAGCCTCGGCGTATCCTACAGTCTTTAGTTGAACGCCTAAGGCGACAAAATCAGATACAAAGGATAATGATCCGACCCGCGCAAAGGCAAAACCTCGCCTGCCGCTACACCCAGGGCTGGCGAAGCCAAGGCATGATCGATTTGCATCGACGGAAAATGTCCATGTTCTTGAGACCCCAAACTTGGAAAGGTGTCGTCATTCCCTTCCGTCGCATCTTTCAATCCAGCGCTGATCTTTTCGTACCCGATCGTCGATAAACCCAACAATTTCTCAGGGGTATTAAAGTCTCCAAAGATAGCCACATTTCCGTGAACCAACTCCGAACCCAATTTCGATTCCAAAATTTGTCGGAAGCGCAAAATCTGGTTCAACAGAGGATTTTCTTTTCCGATGATGATCTCTTTCAGGGTTCCCACTTTTCCAACCCGATTCATCACCTCACGCCAACAATCGAAAAAATGGATCGGCACCAATTTGATCGACTTACCATTCATTTTCAAATTCAGAATCAGCATCGGACGCACACACATCCCGCCTTTGCACCAATCCGTTCGATAAGCGTCCCGCTCAGCATCACTCATGGCTTTCAGAGGAGTGATATCCAAGAGATCCAGGCTACTCACGTCGAAGGGATATTTACTGTAAATACCCAGTCCAAAAAGATGTGCTCCTGGGTATTCCTGCAAAATGTGATTGGGATAGAGTCTCTCCAATTCCTTCAAAATCATCGGCGAAAGATCCGACTCCTGATACTCGGCAAGAGAAATCACATCCGGAGCGATGGTCGAATGAATGAGGTCGTAAATATTGTGATTAAAAGCAACGCCCTGATCACCTTCGGCGATTTTTCCATCGTGAACATTCCACCACAAGACGCGAAGACCCGACTTTGTTTTAATTTTTTGAAGTACAGATGCATCCACGGATTTATCCCAATCGAAGGCAAAGGATGGAGACGCTTGGACCAACATCGCGGCGATCAGAACTGCAAAGATCTGTAACTTTTTCATCATTTGCCGGAACTCCCAAAGCCACCCGAGCCACGTTTCGTTTCAGAGAGAGCTGTCACTTCCTTCGTTTGTGGAGTTTCAACGGCTTGAATCAGCAGCTGAGCGATGCGATCACCAAAATGAATTTCCTGGGCTTCGGCTGAAATATTCCAGAGAATTACGCCGATTTCACCGCGATATCCGGAATCAATCACACCACCGAGAGTTTTAATCCCTTTTTTACCCATGGAAGAACGATCCCAAACCAAGCCAACAAAACCGGGATCCAAGGCGACTGCGATGCCGGTTTTGAATATTTTTCCTTCGCCGGGTTTCAGGGTGTAAGATTCCGCCGATGAAAGATCCAAACCTGCATCATGCTCATGGGCACGAGTCGGAACTTTTGCTTCGGGGTGGAGTTTTAATATTTCGAGTGTTTTCATTTCAGTAGAGGATCAATTCACAATACGAAAGTATGGGCTGGAGTCTTCTGCATCTCCTGAATCCTGATAAACTTGGAACGTGATCGAATAACCGGAGATCGTCGCTTGTGGAATCCACAATCCTTCCGCTGGTGCGTAAACAGGAATATTCGAATTACCAACCTTAATAGAAAAGTACTCCATGGCGTTCGGAATCACGGCGATCGCATTATGAGGTTCTCCCGCACGAAACGCACGATCCTTCCACGCGCAAGTACCAGGATCAACTCCTGCAGTGGATGGCTTTGTTGCCGGGGAAAATGTAAACTTGGCCGCAAGCATATTGTTGGGATCGCTAACGCTTTTATCTAACCCGATGAACTGCTTTCCAGAAAACACGCAGGTGAGCGGGTAAGTCTGAGGACCCGCGAGCGAAGAAGAAACGCCAATCACTAATGAGCCAATCATACCGAGTAATACTTGAATTTTCATGGATGAATAGTATACCAAAATAGTCATTTTGTACACGTATTTTATATAATTAAGAACGAATGTCCTTGATAAAAAGGCCCCTTCAAGCGATTTCGTTGAGCACTAGTCGTTAAAATCCCCATTACTGATTCCAACCTTAAACGCCCCCTTAAAAGAATCCTGATTGGCGTTGGATTTCGAGATTTCACTCAGCGTCTTCTGGTAATCCTCGTTGTCGGGAGCGAGCGCGATCGCTTTTTTCAAGTTGATGATGGAATTGCCGTGATCGCCCTGCTTCCACTCCGCGTACGACATCAAATACCAACCGCGATCGCTTTCGGGATTATCGTTCGTCATTTTTTGAGATAGCTCACGAGTGAGGACCGGATCAAATCCTTTCGTATCCGCGGCAATTTTCGCGTCCTGCATCGTCTCATCATTCGGGTGAGATTCGAGCGCCTTGGTGATCACTTGCTCCGCCCGATCCCAGGATCCGGAATTATCACTCCCCTTCGGAGCCATGAACCCCTCCATCAGATTTGAAATCGCACTCACCTTTTGTGCTGCAAACAAATTCGGATTCAATTCCATCATGCGATCGGAAATCGCTCTCATGCGGGCGAAATCGGGCGTTTGATCATCTTTATTGAAAATCCCTGCAAATTCTGAAAATACCAAATCCGCTAACTGTGCCATGTCGGTGATTTCGCTCAAGGGTTTATCCTGGAGAGCAAGACGGGTGACACCCGAGCGAAGCATATAAACTGCGCTACTGCACTCTTCACTGATTTTTTCGCTGAGATTCTGATCCTTCGGGGTGCATTTCTTCAGGTACTCTTGTTCAGCCGCCGAAAATCCTTTGATGAACTCGCCGCTACATCCTTCTGGCTTGTGGGGCAACATTTGATAAGTAAGTTCGTTTTCCGCACCGGAGAAGAAATCGATTTTCTGAAGACTATCAAAATAGTCGAGGCAGTCTTTTGGAATGCGGGTGTCTTTCAAGAACACCTCCCGATACCCCACGCGTGGCGCTTTCAAATATTTCCCAAGACCGCTGGGCTGTGCCGGCGCCCGATTCGCCACGTTCTGATCACGATCGGAGGCAGGCGGCGCAGATGCTGGTCTTGACTTCACCCAAAACGTACCCGCCGCCACCGCTAATACAAAAACAATGATCCACTTCTTCATATCGAATTACTTCTGACTCTTATTTTTCAGTCTGATTTCTGGGGCCCAAAATTTTCGCAATTTCAGCCACGACCGAATCTTTCTTCACTGACGTCTGCGCGCCGGTGAGCAAATTCTTGAGTAACACTTCGCCCTTCGCGAATTCGTCGTCACCAAAAAGCACCGCCACTTTTGCTTCGTGTTTATTGGCAAGCTTCAGTTGATTTCCGAAGTTACCGACGGCGAGCGGAGTCACCACATGATAACCTTCGGCCCTGAGTCCTCTCGCGATATTACTTGCGATCACCCGAAACTCGGCTTTTGGCAATGTGACCATCACATCCGTCTCTGAATCCAACTTTGGAACCAGGGAGTGCACTTCTAAAAAATGCTGAAGCGAAACGTCGCCCATGCCGAACCCTACACCAGAAAGGGCCTCTTTTCCGGCGGTTTTATCAAAAAGAGCCATTAAGTTATCATAACGTCCGCCCCCAAACATCGCACGGCGGTTCTCAGGTGAGGTATCGTAGATCTCAAATACGGTACCCGTATAATAATCAAGACCACGCATCACCGTCGGGTCGAAAACGATCTGAGTTCCGATCTTCATTCCGGCTTCGGTTAGAGTTTTAAAAAGCTCCAGCAAGTGCAAAACACCATCGCAAGGCATGGTATTCAAAAGAGTGATGAGGTCTGACTTAAAGAAGTTTTCGAGTTCACCGATTTGTTCAGGTTTCACACCCGCTTCCGCAAGCCAACCCTGAAACTTCGCCGGGTCTACCTTATCTTTTGCATCAATGGCTTTCACCACTTTATGAGTTTGCTCTGGAGTAAGACCCATCTTCTTTGAAAAGAAGTGGTCCATCAACTGGCGGTGATTCACCTTCACCTGCATTTTATCGGCACCACCGAAGGCTGCCATGATTTCTACCGCAAGGGTGAGCACTTCTGCTTCAGCATCGAGCGGATCTCCACCGAGTACATCCACATTCAATTGCCAGTGTTCGCGCAAACGTCCACGCTGAGGACGTTCGTAACGCCAAAGATTCGGAATGCTAAATAAACGGATCGGTCGCGCGAGTTCATGAATCTTACCCGCGACAATTCTAGCCATGGTGGGAGTCATTTCCGGGCGCACCGCGATCTTGCGATCTCCACGATCCATCATCCAATAAAGCTGTTGGTTCACGATCTCTTCACCCGTCTTAGCGGCGTAGAGATCAAAACTCTCGAGCATCGGACCACCGTACTCCTGATACCCGAAGGTGCGGACCGTATGCGAAAGCTTCCCGAACATCCAGTTCCGAAACTGCATGTCTTTTGGGTAAAAATCCCGGGTCCCTTTGTACGATTCGGTGCTCAATAAGGTAGGTGCGGCCATAGGCAAGTAATATCAAAACTCTCTTGCCAAGAGGAGTTTTTATTTGGGAATATAGTAGCATAATGACTCGGAGCGCGAATGCAGCCTAATCAGCACCCTTATCGCTACTACTTGAAGTGGATCCTCGCGGATCAAGGTGGCGGGCAATTCGATTTTAAACTCCTGACTTTTGAAACTGAAAATCAAGTCCAAGCTTTTAAGGAAAAGATCTGGAGCGACCTCTCTGCTTACGATGCAATCTCTTTTCAATCGGAAGCCACTCACCTCGCGAAAAAGAAGCTCTGTGTTTTCGACATGGACTCCACCATCATCAATCAAGAAGTGATCGACGAGATGGCGCGCCTCTTCGGATTTTACGACAAAGTTGCAGAAGTGACGGAAGCGGCTATGCAAGGACGCTTAGACTTCGCCGATTCACTCCGCGATCGTTGCAAACTTTTTACCGGACTTCCGGAATCCCGGCTTCGTGAAATTTTACCCAAGCTCACCCTGAGCCCGGGTGCTCAACGCCTCATCAACTATCTGCAATCGACCGGCGCAAAAACCGCCATCGTGAGTGGTGGTTTTGAATTCGTACTTCGTCATTTCCAGACGATTTTGAAGGTGGATCAAGTGCACGGACACACCCTAAATTTGGACGCGAATCGGAATTTCACCGGAAGCGTGCAGGAGCCGATCATCGACGCTAGCCGAAAGAGAGTCTTAGTCACTCAGATGAAACAAGAATACAGCGCCACACTCGAACAAACGATTTGCGTGGGCGACGGCGCCAACGACATCGAAATGATGAAAGAAGCCGGGATTTCCGTATCGTTTTGTGGAAAAGAAAAACTCAAGACTGCCGCAAACACACTCATTCTCAAACGCGATTTATCTCTGCTGGAAAAACTCATATGAATACACCCACTGGCTCCGTGCCCATTGAATTGAAACGAAATGTTGCCTTAGACCTCGTCCTCACGATTCTTCTCTGTGGGCTATGGAACTTAGTGCTTCAATACGAACAAATTAAAACTCTCAATATTATTTTTAAGGAAGAACGCTACAACATTTGGAAGCTCTCCTTGTTCACGATTCTCACCTGCGGAATTTATTTCATTTATTTCGAGTACCGTAAATCGGTGGATTTTGCGGTGGTGATGAAACCTGGTCACACCGATGATTCGGATGCGGTGATCGCGGTGATTCTCTCTATTTTCGGTTTCAATTTCATTTATGATGCGATCTTGCAGGGCAAGATCAATGAATACATCGATCAACAAAACCCGATCATAGGTTCATAAAATGCACTTCACCGAACCGGGATTTCTTTCGACGACCGCCTTTGCCTGCATTGTGATGTTCATCATCATGTTCTTCGCTCAAGCCGTGCAATCCACACGAATTTTTGCAGGAATGCTCGCCTGGCTTGCACTCCTGTGCTGCATAGTCGCCACTGGAGTGCTCGAAGCAAACCCAATGCCCGGACTCATGATCTTTGTGGCGGGGATCAACCTCGTGAGCATTATTTTCGCACTTTCCGGCGTCGGCAAGAAACTCTCTCAAAGCCTTTCCATCGTAGGACTCGTCGGCTTTCAAGCCTTTCGCCTACCGCTCGAACTCATCCTTCACTCTTGGGTAGAGCAAAAAAGCATTCCTCAGACCATGACTTGGACCGGACAGAACTTTGATATTATTTCGGGCATTCTCGCCCTCGTGTTTATTCCACTGGTGAAGACGAATCGGAAACTCGCGTGGATTCCAAATATTGTTGGCTTCGGATTGTTACTCAACGTGATGCGAGTAGCGGTGATGTCGTCACCACTTCCCTTTGCTTGGTCTACGGATCAAATCGGCGGGCAGCCTCTTCAACTGGCTTTTCACTTTCCTTATTTGCTCATTCTGCCTGTTTGCATCGGCGGCGCCCTCATTGGACACATTTTGTTGACTCGCGCACTGCTCGCCCGAAAATAGACTAAGGGTGAATTCCCAATTTTAAAAAATTCATTAAATTTTTTAAAATCCAAAAATGACGTAACTCCATCTCAACCGCCCTACTCGCCAGTAAAAAGTTCACGTAATGGACTGGATTATGCGCACCTTTGAAGACAAATAAAAAACCCCGAATTCTTTCGAACTCGGGGTTTTATCTATCAGGCCTACTGCTAAGTTAAGACCCAATGGAGGAATGACTTGTTAAAAACTAGAAATTACTTCGCGCCTGGCTTTTTAGCTGCTGCTGCTTGCTGAGGCGAGTTTTTGTACTTGTTCATGAACTTCTCTACGCGGCCAGTGGTATCAACGCGCTTGTCGTTACCAGTGTAGAACGGGTGAGACTTGGATGAAATTTCCACTTTGAATAGTGGATATTCTTTTCCGTCTTCCCAAGTGATGTTGTCTTTCGTTTGAATCGTAGAACGAGTCATGAACGCGAAACCACTTTGAAGATCTTTAAAAATTACGTCACGGTATACTGGGTGAATATTTTCTCTCATGGGGATAGTTCCTTATATTAAACTGTTAAGTTTATAATTATTTCTTAGCGTGTGAAGGCATTTTAGTTTCAGTAAAAACAACGTGCTTACGTACGATTGGATCGTACTTGCTCAATTGGATCTTGTCCGTTTGCTTTTGCTTGTTTTTAGTCGTGTAGTAACTGTAGCCAGTTTTTGCTGATGAAATCAGTCTTACTTTTTCGCGCATTTTCTATCTCTCCATAACGGGTTTGCTTAAACACAAACCCTCTCGATTACCCCTATAAATTTAGGATTCTGAGACAATAGGATAGAATTCAGGAAATTACAAGAATGAGAACAAAAGTCTAATATCTTCGTCGTCAAACCGGAGCCCTGCGCCATAAAAATAGGAGAATTTACCGTCAACCTCACGGAAACCTTCCATCCCGGCGTCGATGTAGGCGATAGAAAAAGGCTGGAACATCACATAGGTACGCACATCTCCCTGGGCAGACCAGTCGCCATTGATGGTTTTAGCCCTAAAATAGATGTCTGCCTTCAATTGTGCGAATTCTACGTTCTCAATCGGGCCCAAGTTCAATCCGAAGCTGGCAGCCCCGTCCCCATGCAAAATTCCGACAGCCAAATCATAGCGGTGCGCAAAAACGGTTCCGATCATCCCCGTGAGGGCGAAGCCCCCCTTCGAAGTCTTGGTACTCGTCACAGTGACCGGATTACTTCCAGTGACCTGAGTCGTGATCGTATCTTGAGAAATGGTTCCCCGTGGATCCGAAGCAAGACCCAGCAAATAATATCTTCCGGCACGAGGCCAGATCGCGACTTCAAAATTTCCTCGGGTTGCATTGAATGCTGCCAATTGATCAATCCCCAATCGTACGGAGAGACGCATGTCGCTCGCTCGATTCAAAAGATGATTCACATTGATGATCGCCTTTTTCAATTCTTCCGCATAAGTCGGATCATTGAGCAACATCCCTACCGAACCCTGACCTTGATTGATTCTAGTCAGTTGATCACGAAACTGCTCAATAGTGTCTTCGAGTTTGATCAAGGTACGCTGCGCAGTTTGGGTGAGCCCGCCTTGAGGAGAAAAGGTTTTCGATGCGTCTTCCAATGTTTTGTTCAATTGCTTGATCGTTCCGCGAATTTCTTCCGGATTGATGGATTCTTTCAGTGAAGACGTGACTCCCTTCACTTCTTTCATCACGCTATTCAGATCCGTCATCATCTGTTGCATATCGGCCTGTTTCTCGCCGACTTCCACTTGATGGCCTTTTTTCGGTTCAGCCGCTTGAGCATCCGCCGCGTAAGCACTGTCGATCAGGAACAAGTGACGAAGAAGGCTCGAACTACTCTCCATCACGTGAGTTCCTGTATATTTCACCGGCTTTAATTCAAGAAATTTGTCGCCTAAGAATCCTTCACCACGAACATAGGCCTTGGTGTCTGGAGTGGTTTCAACAGGCGCGGTGATGCAAAGATTCACCTTCACTCCGCTAGCCACCAGACCAATGTCGGAAATATATCCGATATCGAGGCCGAGAGATTTCACCGGTGCTTTTTTCTTCAAGCCGGTCGCATCTTCAATCGTGACTTGAACAAGATCGCAAGATCTCCACCAAAATGGGCGGTTGTTGATATAAATGGAAAGGATTCCCATGAAGATAATTCCACCCAAGGTGAAAATACCCACACGCCATCTAATTTTTCTACTCGCTTCATTTGGATTAACGCTCATCTGAATCTCTCACTTTCTCACCAACACTAATGTACACCCAAGGTCGCGGCTCTGATCGGCAGAACCATCGTCCAAAAATAATCTAATAACAAAATCGTTAAGCAGGACGCGACTACCGTCGAACGAGTCGCCAAGCCCACGGCCATCGCTCCACCCTGTGCGCGGAACCCATAAAAACACCCTAGTATAGTTAAGGACGCACCAAAACTCATTCCTTTTACAAAACAATGAAGCAGTTCGGCGTAATCCACCCACAGGCGAAACTGAGCCCAAAACACGGGCCAACTCAGTCCCATTACTCCGCAGGCCAAGGCCGACGCCGCCAAGGTTGCAATACCACCAAAAATAAATGCGAGCAAAGGCATCATCAACGCGCCTGCCAGAACCCGGGGCATCACCAAATATTCATACGGGTTCACGCCCATCACTTCTAGGGCATCAATCTGTTCGGAAACTCTCATACTCGAAATTTCCGCACCGATGGCCGCGCCTGCTCGGCCAGTCACCATGATTGCCCCGATCACCGGACCCATCTCACGAAAAATAGAAACACCGATCGTGCCGCCAACCAAGGCCTGAGCTCCAAAAATTTCAAAGGAAACATAAAGTTGATATCCGAGAGCCGCTCCCATGAAGATCGCGGCAACGGTGAGAATTCCAATACTGCTCACGCCGATGAACTCACATTGATTGATCAAGATTCCACGACGCTTCCAGATCTTCGACGAAGATTGAAAGGTCTGCTCTACAAAAACCATGAATTCGCCGAGCCAGGAGATTCCTAGCTTTATATTTTGGATAACCACGTAATATTAATAGTACTAAACCTTCTTGCGGCCCTGCAACCAGATAAGAATAGAAGGGATAATAAGCACGGCCACCGTCACGCAACAGACCTCACCGATCACTGCGATTCTCCCAAAACTGACAAAAGCTTGATTGCCGGCAATCATGAGAGAACACCACCCGATCGTCGTGGTCATGCTGGCCAACACGACCGCCCCACCGGTGTGAAATACTGCTTTCACGATCGGTGAATCGCTTCTGGTTTCAGAACCCGGCGCGTCGCCAATTTGACGATTCTCTTCCAACTTATGTTTTTCTTCTCGATAGCGATGAAAGACGTTCACCGCATAGTCCACGCCGATCCCGAAGGTGATCGGCAAGGCGATAAAATTGAGAAAATTGATTCGGAGGCCAAACCAGTGCAGGCCCGCCATCAACCAAGCCACTCCCAAAAAGAGTGAAGTCAAAACGAGAATGGAAAGCTCCACATTTCTAAAGAGTAGAATGGTGAGAAGCACTACAGACAGTGCAGACACCACAGTGGCGATCGGCCCGTCTCGAACGACGGCCGTGAGCATGTCTGCCGTAATCGTGAGACGACCCGCCACCGGCGTTTTCGGTGCGATGGCATCCACCGCCGCTCGAATGTCTTTCACAAAACGAAGAAGTGGTTCGCCCTGCCGGATCGCATCGCTTAATGGAGGTTCCACCAGTACGAGGTTACCCAAACTTCCATCTTTTTCGCGGAAACGATCCAAAAGTTTCGACGGTAAGTCATCGACGGTGAAAGGTTTTAAGGTCGATGTCGAAAGGAAATCTTTCACCCGCGCTTTATCAGTATCAGAGAGTCTCCAATAAATTTTCGGCGGGAGTTGTTCTTGAATCGCGTGCAAAGAGCGGATTTTTTCTGCTTGATCGGCTGGCACGAAATCTTGGATCCGCATCACGTTGTTGATCATGGAGTCCTTACCCTCATGCTCTTTGATCTCTTTTAATTTATTCGCAATTTTTTCGGCATCTTCCGGATGATGGGTCATCACGGCGATCGGGGTACTGTAACGTTTTAAAATCATGTCGATGTAACCGTTCAGAAAGCCCGAGCCGGAGGTCATCGAGGTTTTATCACGCAGTTTACTGAGATCGGTTTCGATGATGCTTCGATCAATCTTCGTCAAGGTGAACAAAGCGGCGATGGAAAGCACTACCCCAAAAACGGCGAGAGGTTTCGGAACTTTCACCAGAAGTTGTTTCAATCCGTAAGCCCAAAGAGAGCGAGACTCTGTTCTGCGGTCGCCGCCCTTGATGGAAACGTAGCGATTGAAAAGGGAAAGAAACGCCGGGAAAAAAGTATAAGCACAAAACCAACAAGCAACCATGCCGATAAAACCGATGATCCCGAACTGACTAAAACCACGAAAGCTCGTGAGCATGAGTGAGCCGTACGAAATCGCCGCTGCAAGGGCTGCTGCAAAGGTAGGCAGAATGGTTTCGCGCATGGAAATTTCAAGTGCGACCACGTGAGGCTCTCCTTGAGATCGACGTTCTTCCAGATATCGCGCCAGCACCATGATCCCGAAGTTAATTCCGTTCCCCATGATGATCGATCCTAAGAACGCGGAGTTCGCGTTCAAATAACCCACGATAAAATAGGAAATTCCAAGAGTCAGGATCGTTCCCACCATCAGACTGAAGATCAAGGCTACCGTAGCGAAAAAACTACGGTAGTAAAGGAGAAGCACCAGGGCAACGAGGAGACTCACCATCAGGGTGGAAAGAACCAGGTCATTCATCAAAGACTCTTGCTCTTCCAAGATATCCTGAACGTTACTGGAATACTTCACTTCCATGTCTGGCGCGTATTTCTTCGGATTGATCTTCGCGACGATATCTACCACCGCGTCTTTCAACGCGCGTGAGGTTTCAATCAACTGGTCTGGAGCATAAATCAAAATCAAGCGCTTCGTGCCATCTGGAGTGGCGTAGATCCCGCCCGGAAAATGGGAGTACTCATCCGTCTGAGATGAATACTTTTTTTCCAGGGCGGCAAAATCAAAAGCGGGTTCGGTTGGCTTATCTTCGATCACTAGATTTACCGGATTATAAATGAACTTCTCGTAATCGATTTTCTTTTTGATGAAATCCTGAATCGACTTCATGTCCGCCTTGGAGATGAACAAGGCTTTCCGTTTTTGAAAGAAGTTGATCTCGTCGGTGATCTTATACTCCACACCGGAACTCACCGTCGGGGGAAGTTTTTCAAATGCATTTGCCAAATCTTGCTGCAAGCGACCAGCAGCATCCGAGTTTTTTGAAAATATCAGGACACCCAAGTTCTCAATCGACCGCAGGCGAGAGGTCACCTCTTTGAGATCGAGAACGCTTCGGGAAGTCGTAGGCAACATTTCTTCGATGTCTGGCTTCAGGTTCGCATAAAGCTTAACCGTGAAAAAAAGTGCAGCGGTAGTGAGGATTAGAAAAATAGCGCTGATAGGAAACGCGCGCCGATCCAAAAAGGCTGCGTATTTTTTCCACGCTGTATTCAACTGATCCTTAAACCGAGGCTCAGTTTTCATTCACGATACACTCCATGAAGAAAGGCATGGTAGAAACGGAGTCCCAAAACCAAAGTGACCAGGGAATACAGAAAGCCGACGGAAAAGGCGATCAATACCGGATGCACGAAGGGAAAGATAAATGAGTGAAAAAGACCAAAAAGAATAAAACAGAAACTCATCAGAGAAAATACGTTGTCGTCGCTCACAAATGACGTGGCATAAACCGCACGATGAAACTCTTTTCGGCGAGTCTTGCACGCTAACTCATGCATCATTTCGGCCTCTTGAATCGCCTTTTCTTTCCAGTTAGAGAGATCGCGGCGTTTCAGTACCTTCAGATACCATTCTTCAGAAACGAATTTAATGGTCATCGAGTCTACCCAAAAACCGAAGCGGGCCAATACCGGGGGATTGTTCCCTTTGGTTTGCTCGTAATGCTCACGCCATTCCACTTCCACGGCATCGACTTCTTTGTGGGCGATCGACATGAGTTTTCGTCTCATCAGGTGATACACCACGCCCGAGTGAACCGCGACGAAGGCGAAAGACAAAACTCCGACAACAATTAAAGGCTTTGGATAATTTCTAAAATCATTGAGGAGTCTCACCGCGCCGGCAATCATCAGGGCATTGAAGGCAATTCCATCACCGATGGTGTCCATCGCCCGTCCCATGGCCGTGCTCTGGTTTTTCAAGCGCGCCAGAATTCCATCCACGCAATCCAAGATCGCCCGGAGTTCCAAACACAAGACCGCAAAAATATATTGCTCACGATAAATGAGATACGCACCGACCACACCGATGAAGGTGTGCAGAATGGTGACTACATTGGGTGTGAGAACTGTAGCTTTTAAACTTTGGGCAACTGATTGAGCCAGTCGTTCACGATAAAGACGATTGAGTGGATCGAGCAGCTGCGTACTGATGGCCTGCGTTACCATAAACTATGATTCTACTCAAAGAGGCTTTTTTTGAAAGGAAAATGTGCTAAATATTGGAAATGTCATCCAGCCACCAACTCACTAAAATTGTGCCTTCTTCTCAAAAACCGCACCATGTGGAACTCAGCTTCGAAGATGGTAAATCCTTTACGCTTCCCTACTTGGAACTCCGCTTTGATTGTCCATGTGCAACATGCGTGGATGAAATGACCGGTAAGCGCACCCTGCGCAAAGAATCCCTGAAACCAGATGTCAAACCGATGAAGATTGAACCGGTAGGACGCTACGGCATTCATATCGAGTGGAGCGATGGCCATCGTACGGGAATGTATCACTTCGATACGCTTTATAAGTTGTGCACGACGGCGGCGAAGCCGGATCTTGCAAACTAATTACGTCAGTCGGCGGTAAAAATCCTGCACGGCCGGATCAATCTTGAAACCGTTCGGAGTGTATCCCTCGATCGTTAAGTCTTCCACTGAACGCACGCGAGACAGAGCCACATAACTTTGTCCGTGTTCCCACACACCACGTAAATCCACATGGGCCTTATCGAGAGTCGCGCCTTGAGCTTTGTGAATCGTACAAGCCCAGGCCAGATTCAAAGGAAAATTCGTCGCCGTGGCTGCAGGATTCCCTTCGGCATCGAGAACGTTGAAGGTGGTGGGCTTTAAATCAATGGTGCGTCCGTTCAATAATTCCACACGCACTTCATCGTCTTTCAAACGGATGATGGTGCCGAGAGTTCCATTCACATATTTCAATTCCGGATCATTCTGACGAAACATCACGAGGGCGCCTTCTTTCAAAATGAGCATCTCCCCCACTGGCGCGTTTCGTTTCAATTCATCGATCCGTTGAGCCTGACCAATATAAACCGTGTTGTATTCCTTCACCCCACCCGGCAGCGTATGCAAGCGTTCATGATTCAAACGATCCACCTGAGCACGACGGGAAAATAATCTCGTTCCTTGAAATTCGAGTGGAACTTTCTTCACGCGTTCGTCGAGTACTTCTTTCGCTCGCAGAGTAAAATTTCCCCAGCGAAGTTCGTTCAAGATCTCATTCCAGTACGCGTCAGTTGAACGCACCACTTCTTTCAAATTGATCGAGTCAAATTCAGTTTTTTGCCAAGTTTCGGTGAGAAAACACCAAGGCTTCTCCGGCTCTTGAACCACCTGCGAAAATAAATCCTGAGAGAAGGGATCCTGATTCATCGACCGCATCGGTGTTTTCACTACCGGAGGCAATTGAGCAAAATCACCAATAGCCACGATGCGGAGTCCACCCCAGGGTTCTGCATTTCTTTTACGGGCCACACGGGCAATTTTCTCCGCTGCGATCCATTCCGCGGAACCGATCATCGAGATTTCATCCAAGAGAACGTGATCTGTTTTTCTCAAACGCTGGATGATTCCCTGATGCTTCGTTGCTCGAGCCACCACGTTCTCAATTCCGCCTTCCATGATGCCGAGTCCGAAAAAACTGTGGAAGGTTCTTCCACCGAGAAGAATCGCCGCTGTTCCGGTCGAAGCCAACACAGCCGTCGTTTTAGTTCCATCCAGTCCCTGGCGTAAGTAATTTTGAATGACGGTAGACTTACCCGTTCCAGCACCGCCGGTGAGGAAAATATTATTCGCCGAATTTAGTTTCGCAATGGCCAGCGTTTGATCGGCGGTCCATTTTAGGTCGTTTGTATTCACGCTAGTGAGCGCTTCCTGATTTACCATCCGCACGTGAATTCCAAATTTTCATCGCAAGCACAAAACCCACGAGTGCAATCGGCATCATCATGATCGGCCACGTGATCCAGTTCGATGCTGTTTTTTCGGCCTCGCCACTCGGTAGTAAACTTCCATAGATCAAAGACTGAGCCGCAGCGCCGAGATAAACCATCCCATCGATGATTCCTACCGCAGTTCCTACGTTCTTCTTTCCACCGAAGTCCATACTCGCGGTACCAGAAAGCATTCCATGAACACCAATGATCGCCATCGACATGAACACCATCAACCATCCTAAATAAGGAGACTCGAGCAAGAAACACATCGCAATCGAACCAACGAGCATGAAGCCATAAAGCACTGCAGAGACTGGCCCACGTCGAGACTGAAATACCTTATCTGAAATCGTTCCCGCAAAAACGCCGCCGAGGATCCCGGCGCAACAAAGGAGGAGTCCCCAGTTCTTGGCGACAAAATTATTAATGATGCCGGTTTGCTTCGCAAAAATAATGTACTCGTTCATGATCGCGTGGCGAATGAATCCGCTGCAAAATTCAATGAGGGAAATGATCACGATGACTTTATGGGAGAACATTCTCTTGGCAATGTGAAGTGCCCCCAACTGCTCTCCTTCTTTTTCGTGTTCCAGGTCTGCAGTATCAAAGTTGGCGTAGCCCGCTTGCGCTGGCGTATCGCGAACTACGGCATAGGAAATCATGAAGAAGATAAACAAAATGATGGTCGGGATGAAAAACACGTACGGAAGGGAGAAATTCTTCGTGATCATCGCGCCCCAATCGTAGGCAAAATAGAGACCAAGCGAAATCAAAATCCCAAAAATCCCGCCGAAAGTCCCCCGTTCGCGTAAGTGAAACCACGCGGAGTTCACCTTCACGATAGCCACGGCACCAAAACTTTGGAAATACATGTTGAGGCCGTAGAGAATCGAGAAAGTCAAAACGAGATTGGATGTCTTCCCCATGTAGGTGAGCAAGCCCATAAAAAAGTTAGCGAGAGCGGAACCCAGAGCCGCGATCAGAATTGCTTTTCGTCCGCCCATTTTATCCGTGAGTGGTCCGTTGATCACAAAAGCGAAACCGTAAACGATCGTTCCCACTCCGAAGATGGTCCCGAAGTCGGCGTTCGTCATCAGATCGCCGAAGGCATTTTTACTCACAGTGAGATTGTATCTGCCCATGTATAGAAAAGCGTAAGTGAGTCCCAGCGGGAGCCAGTTCATGAGTCGGCGATTTTGAAATGCTTTGGAGTGGCCGAGATCTACTTTTGGAATTCGAGAGAGTACAATCCAAACTGCAACCAGCAAAATAGCGACTGGAAAAAACTGCTTTAAACTTTCAAGAAACATGACCGGACGCTACCAAGGCTAGGTGGAGTCTTCAATCGGTAAAAGGAGTCTGACAATTTTAGCAGGATGCTAAAATTGGTTGCCGCTAGGCCGAGCGAGTAGGATACGAGCGCAGCACACCTTTTGGTGGTGCGCCGAGCATAGACGCCGGACACGAGCTATTCGCTATTTTCGACTACGCACCGCATTGTGACTTGTCGCCTTGTTTTTTTCGAGGGACTATAAATGTTCCAAATGACGCTCCCTTTATTTGTCACTCGCGGTAATAAGTATGTTGTTGGTGCCATCATGTATAGCATTGCTTACGCTCTATACTATGCGACCAACCATTTTCCCGTGTTTGAGCCGCGCCTTCTTCCACTCAGCTGGGTAGACCAACACTCCCCCTTTCTTCCGTGGACCGTGATCATTTATGTCAGCGAATATTTCTATTTTGCCTTCGTCTATATCCTGCTCCGCAAATCGGATAATATTAATCAGTACCTTTATTCCTATTTCGTCGCCCAGATTATTGCCTGTGCCGTTTTCTTTTTCTATCCGGTGACCTACCCACGAGAATTGTTTCCCGTGCCCACCGATATTCCGATGTGGCTGCAAAATGTCTGGATTTGGCTCCGTAAGGCGGATGCACCCACTAATTGTTTGCCAAGCTTGCATGTAGCTTCGGTTTTCTTATCGGCTTTTGCCTTCATCACCGACAAACAGATGAAATTATTTTGGACCTTCTTTATTTGGTCTTCCCTGATCGCGCTTTCTACACTCACCACCAAGCAACACTACTTGGTCGATATCGTGACTGGGATCACGCTCGCGATTTGTTGCTATCAGTGGTTTCACCACAAACAGTCGTATAAGAGAATGTATCCAGCGTCCGAATTGAGCGGCGAACTGTCGACTTAGGTGCGACTTAGGTGTCGGACACCTTTTTGAGGTGCACTGAGCTAGATCGCAGAATCTGCTTTCTTCGTTCCGTCGTAATCATCTGGACCAGGAGATACGTCATCAGGGCCTGGTGTCGTATCTGGTTTTTTGTACGCACTCGCCGTATCGTAATCGTCCGGGCCGGGAGACTTATTCTGATTCGCGTTCACCATGGCATTGTTGTCTTCGGTGGTGTTTTTGTTTTGAATGTTCGCTTGAATGGTTGGGTGGTAGGTTTTATAACAAACGGTTTGTTTTTTATAACAAGCCATTCCCCAAATACCATCATTTTGTCTAAGAAGCGCCATCACATCCCCGAAAGTGGAAACGCCAGTACACTTGATGTTCTTAATGGTCTTATCATCTGAAGACACCACGATTTCCAAATTTTTGAAAGGATGACAGGTTTCGTAAAGATCGAAGTTCCCATTTTTAGAGTCGCCAAAACTACTATCACATCCCTTAGCTTTAATGATTTTTTCAGCCTTAGCCCTCGCTTCTGCTGTTTTGTAATGATGAAAAACCCAAGTATTGGGATCGTTTGTTTGAATCATCTCTACCACGTGGATGGGTCTGGAAGTCGGTCCGTCGTGACCATCAACCTTATCGAACGAACGATTGTTCACTTTATCGATGGTCTTAGCATTGACCACACATTCAGATCGGCCGCCCGTGGGATCTTTGAAAACATAACTAGTCTTACCTGCATCAATCTGAAAGGGCTTTTGAACACTCATGTCGAAATCTTTTTTCAAGTCGATACCTTTGCTATCGAGACGTGCGTCGCAACCTTCAGGCATGCCAGAACCAGGAGTTCCAGACTTCATAAAAACAGTCTTTTCTACTCGCTCCGAAACATCAGGATCAGTACAAAACGCAGGAACTAAACTACCCGGTGAGGGTATCGCTCTATGAACCTCTGTACGTTCAGCACTTTGATATACGGGCTTTACCGGTTTTCCATCAGGCATTTTCATGTGAAAGCGACCTTTATCTAACTCGTCCTTGTCTTGAGCCCTCGCCGCTCCTGCAAAAATAAGAAGGGCAGTTAACAACAAAAAATTGAAACGAATGAACTTGTTCATAGAGATCTCCATCTCTCCTATCGGGACGTAGGCGTCAAACCTTTAGCGGTGGGCCGGCTGGCTAAATAGAAATTAGATAATAAATAAGTAAAACAAGCCCTTACCAAGAAGGAGCACGAATCAATGCTGAGTACCGAGTCCCAATCCAAAAATTCCCTTTATGCATGACCAGCGAGACGGCGGCGCATTCTTCCGCTCCAAATTTTTGAGAAGTCGCTCACGTGCGGCGAGTACATAGCGATCGCAATTCACGATGCTTCCCATTTTCTCAACCTTCTTACCCACGCGAAGAGCGTAGTTTTTCTCAAAGGAATCCATCAAATGATGAGAGAAAAAACCATTGCCCAACTTTTCCTGATTGATGAGTCCCTCACCCATCCACTCCGGAATATACTGATCTAAGTTATAAACAAACCCGCCCTCGAAGTGGTTATATAAACTGCCTCTGATCGCGTTCTGCAACTCGTATTGATGATACTCTTTATTGAAATCATCCACGAAGGGCAGAGATTTCACCAAGGGCGCACCGATTTTTTTCCGGTAAGCGAAATCAACGTCGAATCCACCCAGATCCCTGAATACAAATTTTCCATTCGGCAATCCGTGTTCATCGAGTTCGATCAAAGTATTTTGAGCATGAGCCTCCATGCTAAAACCGTTGTCGATGGTCGTGGAAAGCCACATCTTGATAAAGGGATCGAGAATCCTATTTTTGATGAATACGCTGGCCGGCTCACCACTCTGTTTGATCATCTTGGCGAGAAGAGGAGGTCCTCTTGCAGAATTTCCTCCATAGAGCGCAAATAATGGGATCACCGTGCGTGTTCCTTCGGCCAAACCATGCGGAAGCTCACGAATGATCAAGCCTCCCCGCTCCATTCCTTTCGGGATCGTAGCGAGTGATTCCTGCATCCAATCGAAATTTTTCGGGAGCTGATCTTTCGACGTAAGGAGCGTGTTGTTCGTCCCGATCGATCTGGAAATTTCCGACTTCGGAATATTGCGAACGACCGCACTCACTTCTTTATTCAAGCTCACCTTCGCAATGAACGGTGTTTCATTTTCTCTCCACACCAGAAGACTGCGCGACGAGCTGGTCGCCGTTGCATGGTATGATCCGGCAGAATCGGCGTTTTTTAATAAATTTTCATAAAGGGATTCCGATTCAGGATGCACAAAAAAACGGACGAACTTGACGCCGTCTTTTTCCATGAACATCGTCTTCCGGATTTTTTCATCGATCACTTCCGATTCAAAAACATGGAGGTCATCCGCTTTGACCCAATAACTTTTTAGATCAAAAACATTCCCGTTCTCCGGTGCATAGTGAAGATCTTGCTTGTTACCCGTTCCCATATTGATGCGCGTGGGATCCACAGAAAGCGACATGTGCTTTTGCTCGTAATCAAGAAAGGTGCGGAGTGATGAGGGTAAAAGGTCGAGCGGATTTCCCGTCTGCTCGCTCTTGCCTTGAAGAGGCAAAAGCAACAAAAGTGCCGGGAAAATAAATGCGCAAATACGCTTTGTTGCTCGTAAGATCACGAGTACTTTTCGGATGAATGGGAGTTAAACTAAATCGCCAAATTTTTGGCAATTTCGAGAAAGTCTTGAGAAAGCTTCGGCTTTGTTCCACTGATTTTCTTGAAACTCACTACCTTCACTTCGCTACCCTGAACACCAATCATTCCCTCTTTAATGCCCGAGAATATTGCATGCACGGCAACGGCGCCGAGAATGGACGCGAGCATGCGATCGTGAGCACTCGGACTACCCCCGCGTTGGGTGTGTCCTAAAATGGCGATCTTCGGAGAGTAGCCGCGATCTTCCAAGACTCCGGCAAGTTTGGTGACTCCACCGAAAGAACAACCTTCGGCCACGACGATGATGTGACTCGTTTTTCCGCGTCGAGCTCCGCGATCAATACTCGCACAAATGGCATCCACCGCTTGTTTCTGCGGCATCTTCGCTTCCGGCACCAAAATACTTTCCGCTCCGCCACCGATACCGGTGTGAAGCGCGATCATTCCGGAGTGACGACCCATGACTTCAACGAGAAAAATCCGGTCGTGAGACGAAGCCGTATCCCGAATTTTATCGATCAATTCAATCCCGGTGTTTACCGCCGTATCAAAACCAATCGTTTCATCGGTGAAAGGAATATCGAGATCAATCGTGCCTGGAAT
>Ga0206918_1086_pt1 | contig 22038 bp, 19 predicted proteins | sample Alteio_BWOrgHeat_69_FD_152950 | JGI IMG/M metagenome (GOLD analysis project Ga0206918, IMG submission 152950) | Enriched cells from forest soil in Barre Woods Harvard Forest LTER site, Petersham, Massachusetts, United States -... | ecosystem: Environmental > Terrestrial > Soil > Temperate forest >... | reverse complement strand
CTTTTACTGAAGTGGCGAGTAATAGATTCAAATATTTAAACGATTCTTTAAACTCCCTCAAACCCATACTAAGTATTGCCGAGCGAATAAGAAGAAGTTTTTTCTCCTCCGTATATCGCTCTGCGGTATCGATTTGTTGGAAAATCAGAAAGAGTCATTGAATTAGTTAAACTTAAAACAGATATTGAAGCCGTTTTTGAAGCAAGCCCTGAAGAACGACATGTTTTAAGATATTTCAACTTGCTTGACTGGATACAAAGCAAAATTGATAACCGTCCTTTTGCGGAAGTGTTACATGATAAATACAATCAATTATATAAATCAACAGATGGGTTGGCACTAATAGCGTACTTAAAAGAGGATCCGGTTATAAAAAAAGCATCTCAGAGGGTTATTCAAGAATAAGTTTCCCTCCTCCGCTATCATTCTGAATTAGGGTCCCAGGTATTCCATGGCAGTATACATTTCCGGTGCCTAAAATAGAAGCGTTCAAAAGGGAATTCTGCACAGAGGAGGAGCGAATGTAATTGCTTCCGGTACAGTCACAATCCAAATAAATCTTGTCTGCAGAAACATCGTCTGTATGTATCACTCCGTTGCCAAAGTTATATAGATATATCATTGGAACGGTACCCGTGAGTTGAATGTTGGCAGGTCCGGTATGAATTGCCAGATTTGATGCTTTAGCTTTAATATTCAGAACAACATTCCCTGAACCTTCAAAAGACTCAAAGCCAATAATGGTATCATTGCCGCTGAGCCCTAGTAAAGAGTTGGTACAACTAACATCTCCGGCTCCCCAATAGAGTACTTCCCTTAGAAATTTAACAGAAACATATGCTGTTATATGACGGCCATAGCTTCGGACAAAGTTGCAGATATTGTGATTCCTAATAAATAAGGTATCATGACTAACGGTAGTCTCTATTTTATCAATTAAATGGCCTCCGGCAACTACCGCCACATGCTCTATTGTATCCTGTGTAAGCACCAAATCTATTTTGCTTTCCAGCCAGATGTAATGGAAAGGGTTTGTGTTTCGTTCAGACCGGATATCCCCTCCTGTACTTTTAAAGCAATCGCAGAGGTTGTCTTTCTTGCATTCGCTAAGAAAAAGACTACAGGTAATAAAAAGGAGGAAGTAAGCGAATTTCTTTTTTTTCATGCGCATTTTTGACGTCTGAATCGATAGGTGACACCCCATTCAAAATACTCTGCACGGGCAAAATAAGTTTTCAGCTCTGTGCCAATTAATAACCGATCTGTAAGCTGGTAACGAAGACCAACGTGCTCATACATGGGGAAATGTTCCCCTGTTACAAAATCATAGAAATAAAATCCAATTTCTATAGGCATTGAGATTTTCCCGACGCAAAGCGCATACCCCACTTTTGCAGCTGGCTGAAGGTATTGTTGACGTTGTACCCAATGGTCCGTCCGTACCCTTTCCTGGTAATTGGCCTCATTATAAAAACATTCTAACCCCAGGTTCCAGAGGTTTTTCAAACTGCTTTGCTTATAAATATTTCCAGAGAGGATTGCTGCTGGGAAATAATGACCTCCAGGAGGACTGATTTGACTAATGGCTCCTGCGACAGTGATACCCCAAAAATATTTTCTATCACAGGCAGGGAGTGTGTCAATTTTAATAGGAGAGGGGCATGGATTAATGGAATAACCTATTCCTGCACAAAGCGTTGGCATATTAAGTCCCAGGTTCGGGACTTTAAAGGCGCCGTTGGAAGTATGCGAAAAACTGATTCCAATATCTGCCCTTAATCGTTCGGTTATTTTTTGTTTGTAGGTCAATCTGAAATTGACAAACCCGTTAAAATGTGAGCCAATTGCCACATCCTTGTAATTGGTTATAGGATCAAAAGGTTTTTCCAGATAACTCATTCCGGCTCCCGCTCTAAAACAGATGCGTGTATTCATTCCGGTTGTAAAAGGAAAATCAATATAAGGGCAGATTGCATAAAGATTTCCTAAATTTTGCGGATTACCCAGATCGAAAAGGAATAAGGCAACTCCAGGTTCTGGAAATTTGAAAAGCTGATTCCAGTATTTTTCGCCATGAGTTGGTCGGGTGAATGCCAGTTCACCAACCCGGATATGTCCCTGTGTAAGATATTGCATTTCAGGATGGTGTGCAATAATAAAGCCGTAATGGAAATAGGGGGTAATGATTAAAGGACTTTTTCCCGGGACACAAACTTCACCAGGAGAAGCAACCGGAAATTCAGAGCCAGGATTGTTTTGTGAATAAACAGAGTCCACTCCCCAGAAAAGGAAGGAGAGGAAAATACAGGTGATAAGCCTAAGTTGTTGAACGTTCATCTGAAGCGTGTAAAGATAATTAAAAACCGCTGTTTGTTGAGTAATTTAATGAATTGAGTTCACAGAATGCCAAACATTCGTGTCATTATTTATGGAAAAACTTAATGAGTCTTGGATTTTTGGGATAAAGAGGTAAAATCAGGGCAAGAATAGAGGAATGTGTATATTTAAGCACCAATTCATCACTTTATGGAAAAAAAATTAGCTGCTTTTGCAAGATTGTTGACAATAATGGATGAACTCAGGGAAAAATGTCCTTGGGATCGGAAACAGACGATGGAAAGTTTAAGGCATCTCACTATTGAAGAAACCTATGAATTGGCAGATTCCATACTGGAAAAGGATATGGACAAGATTAAAAAGGAGTTAGGGGACGTGCTTCTGCACATTGTTTTTTATGCGCGCATTGGCTCAGAAACGAATGACTTCGACATTTCTGATGTAATAAATTCTTTGTGTGATAAATTGGTTTACAGACACCCTCATATCTATTCCGATGTCCATGTTGCAGATGCAAAAGAAGTTTCGGAAAATTGGGAGAAATTAAAGCTGAAAGAGGGAAATAAATCTGTTTTAGGGGGAGTTCCTTTGTCTTTGCCCGCGGTTGTTAAAGCATGGCGTATACAAGAAAAGGCCAGAGCTGTTGGGTTTGATTGGGAAGAGCCAGGACAAGTTTGGAATAAGGTTGAGGAAGAAATCAGTGAGTTGCGGCAGGAGGTTGCCAACAATTCTCCTCTTTCAATGATTGAAGACGAGTATGGTGATGTGTTGTTTTCCCTAATCAATTATGCCCGGTTTATTGAGGTTAATCCAGAAGATGCGCTGGAAAAAACGAATAAAAAATTCATTAAAAGATTCCAATATTTGGAACAGAAAGCCTCTGCTTCAGGAAAAAAATTGCAGGACATGTCATTGGCTGAAATGGATGTGTATTGGAATGAAGCAAAGAAACTTTGATTAGCCTATGAGAAGTTGAATGCATAACCATATTTTTCAGGCCAACCACCACTTTTATTCATAATGATCTGGTTTCGCTCACTGAAAAACATCAAGTAAATACTTTTGTTCGAGAGTAAATAAGGAAGACTCGTCGGAAGTATACTTCGAGTTGATTTCGAATGGCAAACGTTGATCGTGTTTTACCCCGTTTGAACCTCGCTTATTCGGGTATTTTCGTACTTTTGTAGCCTCAATTAACTGAAATTTAGCTATGTCTGGCGTATTAGTGGAAAAATTTATAGAAAAAGTGAAACACTTGCGGGTTGCTGTTATTGGTGAAACAATTATCGATGAATTCATTCCGGTTGTTTATGAGGGACATTCCATTAAGTCGGCATGTCCTGTTTATAAGTTGTCTGGAGGAATCAAGACCGTACAACAAGGAGGCGCTGCAGCCATTGCAGGACATTTGAAAGACTTTGTTCAATCCGTTCAACTGATCACAAACACCAATGGGGAAATAGTCAAAACGCGTTATGTCGATAGTTTTGATCAAAAAAAACACGTTGAAGTAAATAAATTTGAAATTGGAGGTTTTCGAGAAGTTCAAGTGGATTGTAATGAATTCGATGTTTGCATTGTAGCCGATTTTGGTCATGGCTTTTGTGATCATTTAAAAATCACAGATGGTTTTCATTTGAATTGTCAGACGAATTCCAATAATTTCGGATTTAATCGAATTTCAAAATGGAAAAAATACCGTAAGAAAAGTGTTAGTCTTGATCTTCGGGAAGCGAGTTTACAAATGAACAGAAATATAGCTGATTTGGATTCGGATATTCTGGAGCTCTTCAACTATGAGATCAATTCTGATTCTCTCTTTTTAACTCTGGGTGGGAAGGGATCGGTTTATACGAATGGCAAGGAAGTAATTCGGCAGGAAGCATATCCCAGTAAGATCGTTGACACTATTGGAGCAGGTGACACTTATTTTTCTTTTGCTTGTCTTCTTGCCGCTGTTCCTTCGGTTGTCAATGACTTGAAAATCCCTTCTTTGGCAGCAAGTTTAAGTACAACATGGCTATGTAATGAAAAATCCGTCACCCGAAAAAGTCTAATTGAATATGCAAATAGATACGTATCATAAATATTTTTCTACCTGGTTTACATCCGCAAAACTGCACACTCAAATTGGTGATGCAGTGAAACAGGTGAGCAAGAGCAAACGTATTTTCTTTATCGGAAACGGCGGCTCGAATTCCATTTGCTCACATATGATGGAAGATTATGCTAAGATGGGGAGATTTCCAACTTTCGCGTTTTCCGACCCAGCATTGATAACCTGTTTTGCAAATGATTATGGTTATGAAATGGCTATGGCAGAATGGTTGAAAATCCATTTTGTTGAAGGCGATTTATTGGTTGCGATAAGTAGTTCCGGTGAATCTAAAAACATAGTAAATGCAGCTGCTTATGCAAGCTCGATTGGGAAGAACGTAATTACATTAACAGGATTTAAAGAAGAAAACACGCTCAGCCGTATGGGTGCTTTAAATTTCCATCTTCCTGTTAGCAATTATGGAATAGTGGAATGTTTTCACCAGGTGATCCTTCATTTAGTTTTGGATATGATTACAAATACCAACTAGCTTTCGGAGTTTATTTACACAAATATACTTCCAACAACCTAACATGAAAATCGGATTTGCTTGCGGTGTTTTTGATCTTTTCCATGCCGGGCATGTTTTGATGTTAATGGAATGTAAGGAGCATTGTGATTATTTAATACTGGCGTTGAATACTGCCGAGACTTTTGATCCTGTTATAAATCCAGGTAAGAATAAACCGATTTTTTCTATTGATGAACGAAAATTAATTCTCTCATCTTGCAAATATGTCGACGAAGTAGTTATTTATTCTTCTGAACAAGAATTGTATGAACTGCTTCGTGATAAAAAAGTGAATATCCGGTTCCTTGGAGAAGATTATAGGGGGAAAACAATTACCGGAGCTGATTTATCTATTGAATTGTATTATACCAATAGAAACCATGGACTTTCAACCAGTGGTTACATCCGAAAAATTAAAGAGCGCTAAAACGGATGAGAATAGCATTATTTACCGACGGTATTTACCCTTATGTTATTGGAGGTATGCAAAAACATTCCTTCAACCTCGCCCTTCATTTGGTTCGAAATGGAGTAGATGTTGATATTTATCATTTCAATCAGAGTGATAAGGATATTAATCGGTTGGAGTTGTTTAATACGACTGAACAACAAAGGATCAGATCATTTATTATTCCTTTTCCAGATTCAGGCAAATTGCCTGGTCATTATCTCCGGGAATCCTTTGAATATTCGAAACGAATTTTATCGGAGTTCGTGAAGCACGGTGAGGTTGATTATATTTATTCAAAAGGATTTACTGCTTGGGCGCTATTGGATGAAAAACGTAAAGGAAAATATTTCCCTCCTGTTGGAGTGAATTTTCATGGATTCGAAATGTTTCAGGAGGCAGGATCTTTTAAATCTAAGTTAGAACAATATTTATTAAGAGGTCCTGTGAAATTTCTGGTTTCGCATGCTGATCAGGTTTTTTCCTACGGAGGCAAGATCACTGAAATAATACGAAATTTAGGTGTAAACGATAAGAAAATAATTGAAATGCCATCTGGAATTGAACAGGGATGGCTAAAGGAAGGTGCTGCCTTGTCGTCCTCTAAAAGGAAATTTTTATATGTGGGGAGGTATGAGCGGAGGAAAGGCATAGAGGAGCTCAATGAAGTGCTCCGAGATTTGAAGGCTGCTGATTTTGAATTCGTGTTTGTTGGAGATATCCCTGAATCCAAGAAAATTGAAAAAGAAGGAATAAGTTATGTTGGAAGCGTGGCTTCTCCTGAATTAATGAAAAGCTATTTGGGTAAAGCTGATGTTTTAGTTTGTCCGAGTCATTCAGAAGGGATGCCTAATGTTATTCTCGAAGCTATGGCAAATGGCCTGGCAATAATTGCAACAGATGTAGGAGCAGTAGCGCTAATGGTGGATGATTCAAATGGATGGCTTATCTCTGTGCATTCTAAAAAGGAGCTTAGTAATGCAATTGCCTCGGCTATTTCCATGCCTTCTGTTGAGCTTGATTTTAAAAAAGACAGTTCGTTGAATAAAGTCAGGAGTCAATTCCTATGGGATCAGCTGATTTTAAAAATGGTGGATAAAATTTCTGAGATTGTTCGAAGTGAATCGACTTTGGTTAAAAGAAGGTAATCTGAAATGAGAATTAAATTTTGAGTTAATTGTTTGGCACCATAATAGTAGGGTGCCATTTTGAATAATATAGCATGACCCCCAAGCCCATCGAGAATTTCCTCATTTTAACAACCATATTTGTAAGTTCAATTACTTTTTTCACAACCCCATTTGAGGGTTATTTTCATTATCTGATCTTCCTACTGTTCTTCCCATTTTTCATTTTTCGGTATGGATTTCCAAAACCTCCTGTTCAACTGCTTTTGTTGCCACTGCTGATTGGTGTATTTCATGTTTTCACCGGGGAAGATTCAGTTGAACTGTTTCTTAAAATCTTTATTGGATTGTTGTTATCCACCACCTTTTATTTCTACGTTTTTGAATATTATGAAATGAATGTGGAAGAATTGTTCCGCTTATATATTAGAGGTTGTGTGCTTGTTTGTTGGATTGGACTTATCCAATTGATTTCATACAAAGTTGGATTTAGACTGGGGTATGATTATGGCTGGCTATTTAACAAGTGGGCCGTTATTGAAAGTGCAGGAAGAAATATTAGATTGAATAGTATATTTGCTGAACCTGTTCAATTGGCTGTAGTAATTATTCCTACCGTGTTTGTTGCCTTTAATAGTTTGTTCACTAAAAGCGATAAGTATTTGTCGCGCTTAGAAAGCGTGCTCATAATAGTAATCCTTTTATTGACAAAATCATCCACTGGATATATAGGTATTTTTGTGATCTGCCTGTTATTCATTGTGAATTATGGTCATATTGTGAATTTATTAATTGGAGCAGGAGCCCTGACTGTAATTTTCAGTACCATTTATTTCTATGTCCCTGAATTCCATGAGCGTGTTGAATCTTCTATTGGGTTATGGGTTAATGAGGATTTATCAGTCAAGAATGTCAATTCTTCTAGTTTTGTCCTATACAATAATTTCCATATTGCATTTGAGAGTTTTAAAAATAACCCTTTGGGCGGTGGCGGACTTGGTTCCCATAAAGTTGCGTTTGAAAAATATTCACTCACAAAGAATTTTGGCGTTTTGAACTTTGCATTCAATAAAAGCGATGCTAATTCATTGTTTCTGCGCTTAATGTCTGAAACAGGAATAATTGGGATGGGCTTTGTGTTGTTGTTGATATTTAAGTGTTATGTGCGAAGGAAGCCTGGAGAGGAATTTAGTTATTATTGGATAATTTCTAACAGCCTTCTTGTGATGATTATTCTCTGCTTGTTGAGGCAAGGGAACTATTTTCTAAATGGACTTCCATTCTTCTTTTGGATGTACTACTATAATTTTAATTTATATCAAGAAAAAAACAAAAAAGAATCATCCATTGTACCAGCAATCGAAGCAAAAGTATAAAGTCTTTTTTTTGTATACCGAATTGGGTGGTTATACACTTGCTTGCATGCGGAAACTTGTTTCCTGTGGAGTAGAGGTTCATGTAGTTCATTTTCCTGTGAACAAAGAAGCTCCCTTTAAACTAATTGTGGAAGAAGGGCTTTTTTATTATGAAAACACCATATTCACAAAAGAGCAACTACTGCTGCTGATTAAAAAGGAAGCGCCGAGCTTAATTGTTTGTAGTGGCTGGGTTAATAAAGATTATCTATATGTCTGCAAAAAGATGCGTGGCCATACTTCGCTTGTAATGGCTATTGATAATCAATGGAGGGGAACTAATAAACAACGTTTTGGAAGCATATTTGCTAAATGGTCGTTTTTGAAATACTTCGATCATATTTGGGTGCCAGGCAATAGGCAAAAAAAATATGTTGAAAAGATGGGGTTTGATGTTTCAAAAGTAGCTACAGGGTTTTACTGCTGTGATGTAAATTTGTATAACAATTATTTTCTTAAATCGATTACTGTAAAACAAAAAGAAATACCCAAACGTTTCCTATACGTTGGTCGCTATTTTGATTACAAAGGTATTACTGACCTTTGGGACGCGTTTGTCCGATTTCAAGATGAATCTCCGAATGAATGGGAGCTATGGTGTGTCGGAACCGGTGATTTGGAGCCAATTAAGCATCCTAAGATCAAACATTTTGGCTTTATTCAGCCTGAGGAGATGGAATCTATTATTAACGGTTGTGGGGTATTTGTCATGCCAAGTCGGTTTGACCAATGGGGGGTGGCGCTTCAGGAATTTTCGATTGCTGGGTTTCCTTTGATATGTAGCGATCGGGTAGGAGCTTCAGATACATTTCTTATGCAGGGTGAGAACGGATATAGTTTCCAAGGCGAGGTGGTAAATGATCTTGTAAAAGCAATGAAGATAATTCGAGATACAACTAATTCGGATTTGCATATGATGGCAGAAAAAAGTCATCAGCTTGGCATGACCATAACAGCCGAATCTTGGATTCAGACTGTTTATAAGCTGATAGACCATTAAATGGTTCGATTTCATTTAAATGCATGTGAAGTTACGAATTGAAAAATAGTTATATGTGCGGTATTAATGGAATGATCGGTATTGAAGATTTGGACGATGCAGCAATGCGCATGCAACAGATGAATGCCGCTCTTGCACACCGCGGTCCAGATGATTCTGGAATGTATTGTAATGATGGAATTGTATTAGGACATAGAAGGCTTGCGATCATTGATTTGACCGCAGCCGGGCATCAACCGATGTACTCGACCGACAAACGGTATGTGATTGTTTATAATGGAGAGTTATATAATTTCAAGGAGCTGCGTTTTGAACTTCAACGCATTGCCGTAAATACGAATCAAGAAGCTTACGCCTTTTCCACGCAAACAGATACGGAAGTAATTCTTGCTTCCTACCAACGTTGGGGAACCAAATGTGTGCAGCATTTCAACGGCATGTTTGCCTTTGCCATTTGGGATACAGAAACTCGAACTCTTTTTATTGCACGCGATAGACTCGGGATAAAACCGCTGTATTACTATAATAGTGAAAAACTTTTTTTGTTTTCTTCAGAAATAAGAGGATTGCTCGCTTCAAATCTTGTCCCGCGTAAAGCCGATCCGGAAAGTTTGGTCGACTATTTAAGATATCAAACTGTTCATGCTCCCAAAACAATCATACAGGGTGTTGGAATGTTGATGCCTGGACAATGTGCTATTATTAACTCCCAAGGCATTGCAGCAGAACAATATTGGAATATTGACGAAAAAGCACAAGCAAATGCCGAAGAAATAAACTATGAACAGGTTTGCAAGCGAGTCAATTCTTTGCTGTTAAAGTCCGTAGAACGAAGATTAATAGCCGATGTTCCATTTGGGGCATTTCTTTCCGGCGGGATTGATTCCAGTATTATAGTCGGCCTTATGAGTAAGGTGGCAACCTCCAAAGTGAAAACATTTTCTGTGACTTTTGAAGAATCTGAATTTAGTGAAGCAGCTTTTGCGCGGAAAATTTCGGAAAAATATAATACAGAACATCATGAAATCAAATTATTGATTTCTGATTTTTTGCGCGGACTGCCTGAAGCACTAAAAGCGATGGATCATCCAAGTGGAGATGGAGCGAATACATTCATTGTTTCGAAAGCGACGCGCGAGGCTGGAATAACAATGGCACTCTCCGGCTTAGGTGGTGATGAGTTATTTGCAGGATATCCCATTTTTAAGCGCATTTTAGATATTGAAAGTAAAAAATGGCTGATGAGCTTACCACTTTTTCTTCGTAGAAATGGTGGTAACGTTTTACGCCTCATTAAGCCAGGAACATCTTCTGATAAGATTGCCGAGATACTAGCTCTTCATAAATTGGATATAGCTTCTGTTTACCCAATTTCTCGGCAAGTCATCCGAGATTCTCAAGTTTCTCAGCTTTTGGGAAGCTCCTCTCTCCCTGCAAACATAGTTCAAGGAAAACTCACCGAATCGGTTTCATTGGCCTCGGATAAAAGACTTTCTCAAGTTTCAATTGCAGAAATAGGTACTTACATGCAAAATACCTTATTGCGTGATACGGATCAGATGAGTATGGCTGTTGCATTGGAAGTTCGCGTACCATTCTTGGATCATACGCTGGTTGAATATGTACTCTCAGTCCCTGATAAATTCAAATATTCTCATACTCCTAAAAAACTGTTGGTTGACTCGATGCCGGATATTTTACCTCCTGAGATCATCAATAGACCCAAAATGGGTTTTACACTGCCCTGGAAGAATTGGTTGAAAAACGAACTTAGGCAATTTTGTGAGGAGAAAATTAAAGCACTTTCTCAACGGAATTCCTTTGAAGGAATTGCCGTTTTGGCTATATGGAGACGGTTTTTGGCCGACGATCCATTAGTAGGTTGGTCTCAAATTTGGTACTTGGTTGTGCTTGAATTCTGGTTGGAGGAGAATAAAGTTGAAACTTGAACATTTAGTTTCAAAATTTCTCTCTGAAGTAGATACGAAATTGAATCAAAATTAATTTATTACAGGTGCTGAAGAAAAAGGTTATTCTGCTTTTTATTGACTGGTACGTTCCTGGTTTTAAAGCCGGAGGGCCGATCAGCTCATGCGTAAACCTGGTGGACCATCTTTCTGACGAATTTGAATTTCGCATAGTTACTCGTAACACGGATTATACCGAGTTAACTCCATATCCTGAAATCATTCCAAATTGTTGGTCAGAAACGCCTAAAGGCAACTATATCTATTATTTCTCCAATGATAGGTTAAATTACAACGCCATTTCAAGATTGATTTCAGAAACACTGTTTGATGTGGTTTACTTAAACAGTCTTTATTCTAAATATTTCACCCTTATTCCGTTGCTATGTTTAAGAGGACGTTCAGATAAAAAAGTTGTATTGGCGACCAGGGGGATGCTTGCAAAGAGTGCATTGAAAGTAAAACGTCATAAGAAGAAATTGTTTTTGAAAGCTGTTAATTTGTTTGGATTGTTTCGGAATGTTGTTTTTCACGCAAGTACAGAAAATGAGAAAGCCGATATACTGCGTGAATTGGGAGCAAATAACCAGATAATGGTTGCAGAAAATTTATGTCCAAAAGTGAAAATTGCTAAAAATCTATTCAGAAAAAAACTACCTGGGTCTCTTAAATTAATAAGCATTGCACGAATTGCTCCCGAAAAAAACCTGATGTATTCATTGCAATTGCTGGGGAAAATGAAATCAGTAATGGTACAATTTGATATTTTTGGACCTATTTACGATGTAAATTATTGGAAAGCATGTCAGGCAATCTTTGCTGACAACGCGCCCGGAATCACTGTTAATTATTGTGGGAGCATTGAACCCGTTCATGTTTCTAGCAAGTTGTCCGAGTACCATTTTTTGTTACTTCCTACCCTTGGTGAGAATTTTGGTCACGTCATTTTACAGGCACTCAGCTCGGGATGCCCAGTCATTATCAGCGATCAAACTCCATGGAAACAATTAAATTCCGAGAAGTGTGGTTGGTGTATCCCGCTATCCGAACAAGATTCTTATGTGCGAGTTCTTACGGATTGTGCAAATATGAATCAGCAAGATTTCAATGAAATGTCTGCAAATGCATTTCAATTCGCTAATAAATACATGATAAATTCTTCTGCAGAGAACGATACGCGGAATCTCTTTCGATATGCTGGGTCCACTTCTGAAATCAATTAACTTTGTATGATGCAAGCTTCCGATTTGTCTCGTTATTCGAATTCCTGGTACGATCCGGGAGCTGGGTTTTTGAAACGATTCCTTTGGTATTGTTTTAGCGCTTGTTTTTTTACGAGTAGGTTTCCTGTTAATGGGATTAAGATATTCCTGTTGAGGGTCTTCGGCTCGCGTTTGGGTAAAGGTATTATTATTAAACCCGGAGTAAACATTAAATACCCCTGGAAGCTAAGTATAGGTGACTATGTATGGCTTGGAGAGAATGTTTGGATTGATAATTTAGCTCAGATAACAATTGGTAATCATGTTTGTTTAAGTCAAGGAGCTTTCATCTTATGTGGGAATCACGATTATACTAAATCAACGTTTGATCTGCTTATATCACCTGTGATCCTGGAAGATGGAGTCTGGATTGGGGCAAAAGCAATCGTATGTCCTGGAGTAAAAGCGGGCTCACATGCTGTTCTTACAGCCGGATCACTTGCAAATAAAAATCTGGATTCTTATATGATCTACCGAGGTAATCCGGCCATGCCAATAAAGGATAGAATTTTGCGATGAAAATCACGATTGTCACAGTATGTTTTAACAGTGAGGCCACGATTGAACAGACCCTGAAATCTGTACTTTCTCAGACTCACCAGGATGTGGAATATATTGTAATTGATGGGAAGTCTACAGATGGTACGCTTTTGTGTATTGAGAAATATGCCAACCAAATAAAATCCATTATTTCTGAAAAAGATGATGGAATTTATTACGCAATCAATAAAGGGGTTTCTATGGCGACCGGTGAGATAATTGGAATTCTTCATTCGGATGATTTTTTTGCTTCTAATTCTATACTTGCGAAGATCAACCATGCTTTCGAACTGAGTGGATCGGATGCTGTATATGGTGATCTGCAATACGTAGATAAAGATGACACAACGAAAATTTTCCGAAACTGGATAGCAGGTAATTATTATGACGGTTTGTTTCTTAAAGGTTGGATGCCTCCACATCCTTCATTTTTTGTGAAGCGAGATTGTTATGAACGTTTTGGATTATTTAACACGCGGTTTCGTTCAGCCGCCGATTATGAACTCATGTTGCGCTTTATTCAAAAACATCGGATACATGTGACCTATTTGCCAGAGGTGCTTGTCAAAATGCGGACTGGGGGCAAAAGCAATATTTCATTAATAAACAGATTAAAGGCGAATAGGGAGGATCGGTTCGCCTGGAGAGTGAATGATCTTAAACCAGGTTGGTTTACTCTTACTTTGAAACCGCTTTCAAAGTTGAAGCAATTTTTTCCAAACATTTAGTGTAACGAAATCGGTTTAGAATCTCAGACGAATTGATTTTTTTCGATGCTTATTGACCCAGCCATGACTAGCCGGACCGCCTTGACGATATCGATGTCCGCGAAAAACATAACTTAAATTTACGGTGGTAAAAATATAGGAATCGGTATGAGCAGGATCTCCCCGTTTGCTTCCTGGCACATAGTTGGCTGCCATCGCCGGAGAAGGGTGGAGTTCTCCCGTCCTGTTTGCGAGTGCAATTGCCAAGGGACTACTGAGATTCGCTGGAGAGGTATATTTGCCACTTACATCATCCAAATAATCGGTGAAGGTTGTTCTGCAATTGATGTCCCAGCCAATGCGATATTGCCGGTTAAAAGAAAAATAAAATCCCAAACTGGCAGGAATGGCCAGGCAATAAGAGGGGTAGGGCTTTAATTCACCTTCAGTTTTCAAAGGACGGAGGGCATACCAATTGCCACCCCAATACGCTTCCGGGTTATGATAAAATCCGGCTATTCCGAGTCCTGCATATGCGCGGAATGAATTTTTATAACGGTAGGTCCTTCCCAAGTCATCAACGGAGTAAAAATAGATCTGCCCTTCGAGAGCAAGTTCATGGATGTCATTTCTAAAATTCAAATTGCGGTAATGTCTTCCCAAATTTGAACTGAGTTTATCATCCCCCGCAATACGCCCGTAATTATAACTGAGTAAAACAGATATTTTTGGGAGGCATTTGTATCTGACAAACGCTCCAGCACTCATTTTTGTTTCACTCATCCGCATATCTGGCACAAAATCTCTTCGCGTTCCTGCGCCACCTCCAATATCCCCCAGATAGTTGGAGCCTCCTACTTTAACGCCACAATCCCATAAATACTGAGCCAAAAGTGTAGAGGTGCCAAATTGAAGAAAAAAAAACAGAAGGACACCTCTCATCATAATGAGGAAAATAGAAGTCAACTAACCGATGTCTCCGAAAATTACGAAATAAGTTCCAAAAACAAGCCCCCTCTGGTTGTATCAAACAAAAAACCCTCTATTAAGAGGGTTTTTTTAATATTAAAATTTAGCTCGAAACTTTCGTTTTTTATATTTTTTACCTTTGAAAATACTTCCATAATTTGATTTGTAGAATGTACTTTTCCCTCTAAGCGCATAACTGAAATTAATAGTACTCGTCATATAAGAATCGTTATGGGTAGCGTCTCCTCTTTTGTTTCCTTTTCCTTCAAAATATCCATAGTTATTTTTGGCCGCTTGAGAGATGTTTAGTTCAGTTGTGGGATCCACGTATTTGTCATAGGTGGCCTTACTATAACCTGCTGGATTCGGATATTTGCTATGTACATCATCCAGATAGTCTGTAAAGATTTGACGGAATGTGAGATCCCAACCAATGCGGTAACGTTTGTTAACAGTAAAATAAAAACCGATTTGATAGGGAATTGCGAATTGGTAAAGATTGTATTTAACCCCTTCAGTCTCAAGGGGCTCAAGCGGAGTGCCGTCAGCAGATTTTGGGTTATGATGAAATCCCGCAACTCCGGCGCCTACATATGCTTTGAAATCATTTCGATATCGGTAGGTATGCCCCAGATCGTTTATTTCATAAAAATAATATTGGGCAAGTAGGTTAAGTTCAAATATGTTATTCTGAAAATTCAGATTTCTGTCGTGACGGGCTGGATTGAGTGATAACTTATCATCTCCCTGAATGTGTGCATAGTCAAGACCAAACTGAAGAGACACCTTTGGATGGATTTTACATCTTCCAAATGCCCCTGCAGCAAAACGAGTTTCACTCATCTTCATGTCAGGGACGAAATCTCGACGAGTGCCAGCGCCTCCCCCGATATCTCCTAAGTAATTTGAAACTCCTAATTTCCCCCCAACATCCCATTTGTATTGGGCATTGGAAATAAGTGATATGGAAAAGAATAGGATGAGAAGTAAAATCTTTCGCATGAGACAAATATACAATATATTCGATTCTTTGCTTAGTAAAATATAAGTATTTTTCAAAAAAGAAAATATCTAAGTTTTTGTTATTCAGTTGTTTAGTGTCAGATTAGTGATTTTAAAAGCTTTTTATGGAGTTTTCAACTACACAAAATTATACCAGTTTCTTCCATCTGTTACGAGATGAACGTAGCGAGTCAAAAAAACCTTACTTTTAACCTTCATTTAAAAAGATGGTTAATCGGATTACCTCCTTATTTGATATTCAGTACCCTGTAATTCAGGCTGGTATGATTTGGTGCAGTGGCTGGAGACTGGCTTCTGCGGTTAGTAATGCTAATGGATTAGGGCTTTTAGGGGCCGGATCCATGTACCCGGAAATTTTACGGGAACACATCAGAAAATGTAAAACGGCGACAAATAAGCCATTCGGAGTTAATTTGCCTTTACTCTATCCGGATATTAACGAACATGTTAAAATAATTCTGGAGGAAGGAGTAAAAATCGTGTTTACTTCTGCTGGGAATCCTAAAACATGGACTTCACGACTCAAGGAAAATGGGGTAACTGTGGTACATGTCGTTTCCAATGTGAAATTTGCCCTCAAGGCGGAGGATGCTGGAGTTGATGCAATCGTCGCGGAAGGATTTGAGGCAGGAGGGCACAATGGAAGAGAAGAAACAACAACATTATGCCTACTGCCGCTTGTAAAAGAAGCTACCCGGATTCCATTAATTGCTGCTGGTGGCATTGGCACTGGAAAATCAATGCTTGCGGCAATGACTCTAGGTGCAGAAGGAGTGCAGATTGGATCTCGCTTTGTTACTTCTGAAGAATCTTCCGCACATCCAAATTTTAAACAACGAATCGTTCAAGCATCTGACGGAGACACCCGCCTTACCTTAAAGCAATTAACGCCTGTGCGGCTGCTGAAAAACAAATTTTCAGAGGAAGTTGAGGTTGCTGAAAAAAGATGCGCCTCAATAGAAGAATTGGTCGATTTACTTGGAAGAGGAAGAGCAAAAAAAGGAATGTTTGAGGGGAATCTGGAAGAGGGGGAACTGGAAATTGGCCAAATTAGTGCCTCTATAAAGGAAATTAAGCCAGCAGGAGTGATTCTACAGGAGATTTTGAAAGAGTTTGAAAGTACCCGAAACGTGATTTCTGATATTCGTTTCTCTATTGATGCATAATTTTAGCTGATGCATTAAAATGTTAAGCCATTTCTGGCGAAAAAATAATGGTTAATTATAACGTATGATAAATTTCGACCGGTTTAAACTTGCAAATGGACTACGCATACTCGTCCACAACGATGTTTCATCACCCCTTGCCTGTATCAATATTTTGTATGATGTTGGAGCAAGGGATGAGAGCCCTGATCAAACTGGTTTTGCTCATTTGTTTGAGCATTTGATGTTTGGTGGATCGGTGAATATTCCGAGCTACGATGAACCATTACAAAGAGCGGGAGGAGAAAACAATGCATTTACGTCAAATGACATAACCAATTATTATCTCACGCTTCCTGCAGCTAATTTGGAAACGGGATTTTGGCTGGAAAGCGACCGGATGCTGAGTTTGGCTTTTTCTGAAAAGAGCCTGGAAGTTCAACGAAGTGTTGTTATTGAGGAATTTAAACAGAGATATCTGAATCAACCATACGGTGATGTATGGCTACTTCTTCGCCCTTTGGCATACAAAGTGCATCCGTATTTGTGGTGTACAATCGGCAAAGAAATCAAGCACATTGAAGATGCCCGAATGGACGATGTGAAGGCCTTTTTTAAAAAACATTACAATCCTGCGAATGCAATTATGGTTGTGAGTGGGAATGTAGAACTGAATGAAGTGAAACGGCTCACTGAAAAATGGTTTTCTTCAATCCCAGCTGTTTCAAGACCAGTAAGAAATCTTCCAGTTGAACCGAGACAAGAAACATACCGTAATCTAAGTGTTGAACGGGCAGTCCCCAGCAGTGCTATTTACATGGCTTTTCATATGTGTTCCAGAAGGGATGAGGCTTATCATGCATTGGATCTGATATCTGATTTGCTTTCTCGAGGAAATTCTGCACGACTTTATAATGCGCTTGTAAAAGAAAACCAACTTTTTTCGGAGATAAGTGCATATTTGATGGGGGATTTGGATAAAGGATTATTCGTTGTTTCCGGAAAATTACTTGATGGAGTTGGCTTTCAAACAGCGGAAGATGCCGTTTTTGAAGAATTAAAGAAACTAAAAGATGGCATTGTTTCAGAAATGGAATTGGCTAAAGTTAAGAACAAGATGGAAGCCACAATTCTATTTGGCGAGATGAGTGTGCTTGATAAAGCGATGAATTTAGCTTTTTTTGAATTGCTTGGTGATGCACGGGAAATTGATGAGGAGGTGAACAAGTATGCCGCCGTAACTGCATCTAAAATTCAGGCAGCAGCAAAAGATGTACTTCGTAAAGAAAATTGCTCTTCCCTTTTCTATCAAGCGATAAAATAGGGTTTCAAATGCCCTGAAATAAACCAGCTTATTTTAATCAATCAAAACAGTATGATGAATAAACAATTCACGCCTGACCGGGCACATGCCCCGTCTTTCGGAACCATAGATAAAGTGGCTATCCCAGAAGCCAAGGGGGAAACATTGTCAAATGGACTGCCTGTTTTCAAAATTGATGCCGGAACGCAAGAACTTGTCAAGGTCGAACTTATTTTTCCCAAAGCTGGAGCAACCAGCCAACCTTATCCTTTGGTGTCGGTTGGTACAAATGATATGCTCGATGAAGGAACGAGTAATTATTCTTCTCAGGCATTTGCCGAACAAATTGATTATTATGGGGCTTTTTTGCAATCAGAATCAACATTAGATTTTTCTTCAGTTTGCCTTTTTTCTTTAAATAAACATTTACCGAACACTATTCCTTTGTTGGAGGAACTGATCAAAAATGCAAATTTCCCTGTTCATGAATTTGATACTTATATTCAAAATAAGAAACAAAAGTTTCTGGTAGATGAGGCAAAAGTTTCTACCGTTGCCCGCAAAAAATTTGCAGAGTTACTTTTTGGAGCCAAACATCCTTACGGACATTATCTTACAGAAAGTGACTTTGGGAATATAAATCGGGACATGGTAGCTAAGTTTCATTCTGAAGCATATCAGCTTTCCAAATGCCATCTAGTGATTTCGGGAAAGATTGATCCTCAGCTGGATAAATTGATGGAAAAATCTTTTGGACATGCAGGTACTAAACTGATTCCTCCCATTCCGATGAGCAGAGCTTCTGAATCACAGAACAAGGTGGTGACCAAACATTTTGTTGAAAAGAAAGAAGCCCTCCAGAGTGCAATTCGAATTGGAAGAGTGCTTTTTAATAAAACACATCCTGATTTCCCTGGTATGCAGGTACTTAATACGATTTTAGGAGGATATTTCGGATCCAGGCTGATGTCAAACATTCGGGAAGACAAAGGATATACCTACGGGATTGGATCTGGTATCGTAAGTCTTCAAAAGGCAGGTTATTTTTTCATTAGTACGGAGGTTGGAGTTGCTGTCTGTAAAGACGCACTTCGGGAGATTTATGCAGAAATTGCCCGGTTAAGAAACGAGCTGGTGGAAGCAAATGAACTCGATTTGGTTAAAAATTATATGATAGGATCGTTCCTTCGGAGTGCAGATGGTCCTTTTTCCCTGGCAGATAAATTTAAGGGGATTTACGATTATAGCCTTGATTATCAGTATTATGATAGATATTTTCAAAAAATCAAAACAATTACTCCGAAAGAGATTCAGGAGTTAGCGAATACTTATTTTCAAGAACAAGAATTGACTGAATTGGTAGTGGGCAAGATGTAGTAAATGATCGTTTTTCATCATTACTCAATCGCTTAAATCGCGCATTTTGATCTCCAATGCATAAAATGCTGACTTTTTCGCAAAAATAAGATGCTTTATGCTTTATCTCGTTCGATTTGCGAAGCCATGTTGAATTGCTTATATTTGTTAGTCGAGCAATTTATCGAATGCAAAAAAGAATTTTTTGGTTTCTTTCATTTTTGATTTTGGCAGGACCGATTACGGGTTATGCTTTTGTTAAGTCCTTTCCCAAATTACCATATCAATCCCATTCTTCTAATTTCCGTATAAACCGCGCTTCCGGATCTGCTATTGTTTCACCAAGCTTACGCTGTTTATCTGTGCAGTCAAATGGAGATGTCGTACTCTCCTGGGTTTTGACGGATACTTCCACGCTTTCCAATTTGTTTAATGCTTATTTGATATATTCTTCCACCAATCCTGCTGGACCGTTTAGCCGTATAGATAGCGTGTTTTCTTATTCAACGACAACCTATACGAATGTTGGCGCAAATGCGAACAATGTTTCTCATTATTATTATGTTCAATTGCGCTATCAAAATGGTTCACTAACTAGCGCCCCTCCCGTTGATACACTTCATTCCGTCATGCTGACCGTCACAAATCCTGGAAACGGTACAGCTCAGCTGAATTGGACTCCTTTAGCCACCCCTTTACCACATACCTCGTTGAAATGGTACCATGTTTACCGGGAATACCCTACAAATGTTTGGAAACAAATTGATTCAACTCAATCCTTGCGCTACATTGACACAATAACCATTTGTCATGCGTTGATCAATTATAAGATTGAAATCAGTGATTCCTGCGGTTGTACCTCTGTTTCCAATGTAACAGGAGGAACTTTCAGTAATATTATTGCACCCAAAGTGGTTCTTTTAGATTCAGTTTCAGTCAATGCTGGAGGCCAGGCTACTCTTGGTTGGTTAAAAGATCCGGCATTGGATACAAAGGGATACATCATCTACAAATTCACTGGAGGTATTTGGATCGCAATTGATACCGTTCACGGTGCTGCAGTTACCTCATTTACCCCTCCTAGTTCAACCGCAGGTAGTGGAATGGAGACCTATGGAGTGGCAGCTTACGATTCCTGTATGAATGTGTCGGTTTTGAGCGAAGTTCAAAACAGCCTCTTCGTTTCTTCGAAGAAGGATATTTGTGACATGTCGGTGTTGTTGACATGGAATAATTTTATTCATATGCCAAATTCGCTTGGTTCCTATACCATTTTGGTAAGTGTTAACGGAGGAGGATATTCGATAGCCGGCACAACTCCTGCTTCTGACACGACCTTTAATGCGACTCACCTTACACCGGAATCAACCTATTGTTTTATCATCGTTGCCAATGACGCAACGGCTAAGATTACCGCGAAATCAAATCGTATTTGCTATACAGCGACATTGCCATCTCAACCCAAATTCAATTATCTGCGGGCCGCGAGCGTACTTGTTCCCAACACTACGGTAAAACTCACAGCATTCATTGATGTGACTGCAAATGCAAAAGAATATCATTTTTACAGGGCCTCTTCTCCAACTGCTGTTCCCGTTCACATCGCCTCTGTGAAAACACCTGTTCCTGCAAATTTTTCGATTGTTGATGCGAATGTAGATGCGTCGGTTCAAAGCTATTATTATACCATGCATGTGGTAGATAGCTGTGGTAATGAAAGAACAATCTCGAATGAAGATGAAACAATGTGGTTGCAGGCAAGCTCAAATGACGCATTGGCTACCAATGTGCTGTCGTGGAACGATTACTCAAGATGGCTTGGAGGTGTTAATAGCTATAATATATACAGGGCGGTAGATGGTGTTTGGGCAAGTGGTCCAATTGCAAATATCCCATTTTCCAATGCAGGTATGAATACCTATTCCGATAATGTGTCAGCCTTTTATCCTACATCGGGTAAATTCGAATATTATATTGAAGCACTGGAAGGCTCTACAGATCCCTACGGCTATTCAGATACAAGTCATTCAAATGTTGCGGAAGCGCTTCAAAATGCCACATTCTATATCCCCAACGCTTTTAAACCGGCTGGTATTAATAAGGTGTTCAAACCAGTTTGGACATTTGTTGACCCGACGGATTATCATTTTGCGATTTTTGACAGGTGGGGAGAGAAACTATTTGAAACGAGCGACAAAAATGCCGGCTGGGATGGTACTATCAAAGGAAAACCGGGCGAAGTAAATGCCTATGTTTATCTCATTTCCTTCAAAACCGCTTACGGTGAATTCGTGGACCGTAAAGGTACAGTTACACTTCTTCGCTAACTCTCCTTAATTTTTAATGATTTCAATCTCACTCGATGAAAGTTACAATCGAACTTTCATTAGGTTAGCTATTTCTGTTTTTGCGAAAAAATATCAATAAAATTGGCAAATGAAAAAGGTAAACTTGAAAATTAAATTAACGAATTATCTGAGCAAGGCTATCTTTTAATTGCCGGTTAAAAAGAACGGCACCCTTATAATTCAAATGTGTTGTATTTAGAAAGCATGAGTCAGGGTAGGTAACTTTGCTGAAATTGAAAATTCTAACATTTTTTATTCCTGCAAGCTCTTTGAGGAAAATAGTTGCTTCAGATAGATTTTGGTATTTTTCAAAATAAGAGGCATGGTAAGGTGCCACAACGAAAAGGTAAAAACGTTCAGGATGATTCAGGATGAGGCTGAAAAGCCTATTTTTGAGACTTGAATTGCATTCGAAAAGTGTTTGTGAATTTTTTCTTTCCTGAACCAGTTGATTGAATTTCTGAACGGGCAGGACATCCTTT
>Ga0206918_1084_pt1 | contig 22333 bp, 17 predicted proteins | sample Alteio_BWOrgHeat_69_FD_152950 | JGI IMG/M metagenome (GOLD analysis project Ga0206918, IMG submission 152950) | Enriched cells from forest soil in Barre Woods Harvard Forest LTER site, Petersham, Massachusetts, United States -... | ecosystem: Environmental > Terrestrial > Soil > Temperate forest >... | reverse complement strand
AATGACCGGGGTATATTCCTTTTCTTTATCAAGTTGTCTTTCTGCAATGCGTTTGGAAAGTTCCATTTGATTTTGAAGAAAATTAAGATAGGTAGTCTGTGTTTTTTGAAGGGAATCGCTATCGGAAACCATCTTCCCGGATACTTGCAGGCATGAGGTAGCGAACTCCTGGTACGTTTTCATGTACTCCGGAAAATTTGCGATATAATTCTGAGCCAATGCCTGCCCGGCTTTGGCCATTTCAGTAGTCAATTCCTGAATTTTGATTGAATCCGGCTTCTCCATTTTTTTTCAATTAGTGATATAAAACGTGTGTGTGATTTGGGTATAACAAAGGAACGATTTTTTTAGCTATAGAAACCGCTCCACAAAAAGCCAACACCTTGTTCCGACAGATTCCGGAACAAGGTGCAGGTTTCACAGGCCTTGGGCCCGGATAATTTAACGGAAGTTTAATAAGAGCCGGTACAAAATAGGGTTCCGGCATGTCCAGACTAAGCTTTTTCTTTCTGATTTTGTTTCCACCAGTCGGATGCCCACTCGGTAAATTTGTTCAGTCCTTTGGTCTGAATGTTAAACAGAGAGGTCAGTTGGGCATGAATGTTTTCACCGAATTTTTCGTTGAAGTTCAGTGCCAGATTAGTGTGCTTGTTGTAAAATTCGAGAATCTCCTTGGTGTTTTTGATAGTCAATTCCCTGGAGGCTTCAAAATTATCCTGTATCAGTTTCAAAACCTGATCGTGATTCTTTCCATTGGATTCCTTAATCGCATCAACCAGACGGGTGTTGAAATCAACATTCAGTTCCATCTGACGGGTGTATGAATTAATGATGCTGTCGAGTGTGTCTTCGGCCAGTTCAATGGATTTACCAAATGTTTTTTTCATGCTCTGGGTCACAGAGTCGTCGATGGCTTGCTCATCCAGTTGCTTCTTGATAGAGTCAACGAGTTTTTTGTTGGAGTCCATTGCAGTACCCAGGTACTTCGTGTTGGAGTCAATCAACTCACGGATGGTCTCTTTGGATTTTTCAGCGGAGCCATTAATGATCCCTTTGATCTTTTCGGCTTTGTCGTTCAGGGTGGTTTTCATGTGGGGTATAGGTTAAAAAATTAAATGGTCGTTTTTTCTTTTTTATCAGTTGCTTTCTTTTCAGTGCCGTTGGAGGCTGCTGTATCTTTTGTTGTGGCTGTTTTCTGAACACTTACAAAGTCAGACCAGAGTTTCATGTTTTGAGTAGCCAGGCGATTCAATTCCTTGTTCAATTCTTGAAACAAATCCAAACCAGCCTGAGCAGTTGGAGGAGTTTGTTTGTTGAATTTCTCCTGCAATGTTTGAAAAGCGGTCTGGGTGGAAGCCTGTGTGGTTTCAAATCCTTGTTTAAGTTTCGCGGCCAGCTCAGCGGATACAACTGTAGAAGAACTGTTCAGTTGCTTGGTGATTGAATCAGCGAATTTTTTATTGACCTGCTCCAGTTGAGCGGCTTCTTTGCGGTACGCATCAACCAATGCATCGATTGGCGCTTTGGAATAAGTTCCATTGCCGGCCTCCTGGGTAAATTGGGTGTAATTCTTTAATGTAACTTGAGACAAATTCGTCACGCTCTCCATGTTTTTACGGGTAATTTCTTTGAATTCATTCATGACACCTGAAAATAGGTCATTTACTTCACCAGAAACGGTTGTGGTAAAAGACTGGAGATTCGTGTTGAATAAATTGCTCACCAGTTCCAGTTGTTTGGAGTATGTATCAGTAGCTATGTGTGACGCTTCCCGGAACCAAGACATGGATTCATTCAATACTTTTTGAAAAGATGCTGCACTTTCCTGGAATTTTTCGTTCATCATTTGCTGTTTGTTTTAGATAAAATTGATTTTTGGTTGGATAAAGATTGTTTATCAGACCACAAAGATAGACACAATCACTTCCCAACACATTTTTGTTAATAACTTTTTCGAAGAGCTATTTTGATGGCAAAATAAAATCATTAAATGCCCGCTTCAGATGATTTTGCTCAGACACGGAACTGACTGTAATCACATTGAACTTATAGAATAAAATAGAATAAAACGCTCTGCATTAGAATTCAATTAGATTTTACCGGGTTTGGGAATTAATCCTGAACTTTGTGAACCATGCGATCTGCCAAAATTCTAATCATAGAAGACGAACCCAAAGTAGCTGCCTTTATAAAGAAGGGGCTGGAAGTCAATGCTTTTAGAACTGCTGTTGCCATTGATGGGGAAGAAGGACTGAAAGAAGCCCTGACTGGGAATTACAATGCCATTGTTTTAGATATCAACCTCCCGTTGATGAGTGGGTTGGAGGTTTGCCGGCAAATACGGAAAACGGACGTTCTTACTCCGATACTTATTCTCACAGCGATGGGAACGGTAGCAGATAAGGTTTCGGGATTTAACCTGGGAGGAGATGACTACCTGGTTAAACCGTTTGATTTTGAGGAACTGCTTGTGAGAATTAAGGCGTTGCTGAAGCGGTCCAGTGCCGAACAAACTTTGTCTAATAGCTTGTTTGTCGCCGATCTGGAAATTAATAGCAATACAAAGGTCGTGAAACGGGCTGGTAAAAAGATAGATCTAACTGCCAAGGAATTTATGCTGTTGGAATACCTGGTAAAAAATAAAGGGAAAGTGCTTTCCCGCGCAGACATTGCTGACAAGATTTGGGACATCTCATTCGACAGAGGGACCAACATCATAGATCTTTATATCTTTTATCTCCGGAAAAAAATCGATGCTAATTTCTCTCCGAAATTGATTCATACTCAGGTTGGGATGGGATATATCGTGAAAGAAGGAAGCAACTAATGCAAATCAGAACCCGACTTACGATTCAGTTTACCTTCTTTGTAGGGCTCATTCTCCTATTCTTTTCCATTGCCATTTATTATTTTTCATACCGTTATCAGCAACAGGAGTTTCGCGGCCGCCTGAAAAACAGAGCGCTCGTTACGGCCAAACGTTACAGTCAGGACGTGAGGGAAATTGATGATAAAATATTAAAGATAATCGATCGGACATCGGTGACTGTTTTTACTGCCGAAAACACGGAGGTGTTTAATACCAGGCACAAGATGGTCTACAACAAATCCGATAAAGATTCAGTCTTTTATCCCAATGTCTTGCTTGATAAAATCAAGGATCAGAAAGAGTTCACTTTTTCTCATCAAGACACAATCTATGTTGGAGTTTTTTATACCGGCATGTTTGAAGAGCTTGTTGCCATTAGTCGAGCAGTTGATACTGCAGGGATGAGCAAACTCTGGAACCTGCTGTTGATCCTTTCGGGTTGTTTTCTGTTAGCAATGGCTACCACAGTATTGTTGGCATTCTTCTATTCCAAACAAGCCTTGTCTCCTATTGCAAATGTCGTGAGTCAGGTAGAAACGATCAAAGCTTCCAACCTCCGACTGAAAGTAAATGAAGGCAACGGAACAGATGAAATCGCGAGACTGGCCATTGAATTCAACCGCATGCTGGAACGGTTAGCTGACGCGTTTGAAATCCAACGTAGTTTCATTTCCAATGCTTCTCATGAATTGCGTACCCCCCTTACTTCCATTACCGGACAGATTGAGGTTTCCCTGATGAACCCCAAAATAAATGAGGATGCGAGAGAAGTATTGATTTCATTGCTGGAGGACATGCGTAACCTGAACAAACTCAGTAACGGACTGCTCAGTTTGTTTCAGGCTAGTCTCGAATTGAACGACATGTCGCTTTCTGTGTTACGCATCGATGAATTACTTGGGCAAACCCGGGCAGAGATCATACAACACAATCCGGGTTATACGGTGAATGTAACATTGGCAGAATATCCCGAAGAAGAAAGCCGCTTGTTGATCAGGGGAAATGAACAATTATTGAAGATTGCTTTGCTGAATGTCATTGAAAACGGATGTAAATATTCTCCGGATCATCAGGTAAACGTATCCATTCAGTTTGTTCAAGGAAAAGTGAAATTGCTGATTGCCGACAAAGGCATAGGCATTACGCCGGGGGATATTGAACGTGTATTTGAAACCTTTTACCGGGGTGTCAATACGAGTAAGCAGAAAGGACATGGCATAGGTCTTACCTTGACCAAACGTATTGTGGAGGTTCATAAAGGCACCATTCGTCTCGAATCGACAATCAACCAAGGCACCACGGTGACAATCCTGTTGCCGGAAAATTAACGGTATTTTTGCCAGACCTTCAGATCAAAAATCAGGCTGGAATTACCCTCCATAATGCATTCCCAATTGATAAAATACAAAACTCCACATATCGGTAAATTCATCGATTTGTTTGGACGTTGGTTTTCCACCTCCGTGTCCAGCATTGACATCTACCCGCAGCAGGATTGGAAAAGGACTTTGATTTTTGTCCTGTAAGGTGGCTGCAAACTTAAAGGAGTGCGCCGGCACCACCCGGTCGTCATGATCACCAGTAAGGACGAGTGTGGCCGGATAACTGGCTTGCCGTACCTGATGCAAAGGTGAATAATGAAAAAGACATTTAAATTCCTGCTCATTATCGCTCAAGCCATAATCCATGGCCCATGATTTCCCTACACTGAAATACTGATAACGCAGCATATCCAATACTCCTACGGTAGGTAAAGCTACCCGTGCCAGGTCCGGCCGTTGTGTCATCACAGCTCCGATAAGCAAACCTCCATTGGAACGGCCATGTATTGCAAGTTTTTCGGACGAAGTATATTTTTCGGTTATCAGGTATTCTGCGGCAGCAATAAAATCATCAAACACATTTTGTTTGTTGCATTTGGTTCCGGCCAGGTGCCATTCTTCACCATATTCTCCGCCACCACGCATATTGGCAACGGCATATACCCCTCCGTTTTCGAGGAATATGGCCCGGTCGATCCGGAATTCGGGAGTATAGCTGATGTTAAAGCCTCCGTATCCGAATAAGAAAGTAGGGTTGCTGCCATCCAGCTTGGTTCCTTTTTTGCAGGTGATGAACATCGGAATCCGGGTTCCGTCTTTACTTTTTACAAAAACCTGTTTGGTTTCCAGCTCGTCCGACTTAAAATCAATTACAGGTTTGCTATAAAGGCGCAATGTTTTGCTGAGCAGATTATACTTATAAACAGCAGGAGGGGAGATAAAGGTGGTGTAGGTGAAAAACACCAGGCTGTCTTTTGGATCTCCATTCAGGTTGTCAATCATACCCGGTCCTCCGGGTTTTAGTTCTTCGCCTATGACCCCTTCCCGGCTGCAAGTATAGAGATGGCCGGTCACATCTTTCAAATAACGCATCATAAACAGGTCTCCTGCCGCCTTGACTCCTTCCAGCAAATCGGCTTTTTCAGGAACAAGGGTTTTCCAGTCGGCTTCTCCCGGTTTGTTCAGATTGACCGCAATCAAACGATATTTCGGAGCCTTGCGGTTGGTTCTCAGATATAGTACAGAATGCGTATAATCCACCACCTGATAGTCACTCTCATAGGTGTCCGATATAACTACAAATCCGGCTACTGGCAGGTTGAGGTCTTTTACCTTCAGGGAGGTGCCACCGGTTGTTTCGGATGTAAACAGGAAAAGTTTGGATTCATCTTCTGATGTTTCCGCAAAATGACTCCGTTTCGGATGCTCCTTGTCTTCGTAAAAAAGCACATCCTCGGTCTGAGAAGTTTTTAGCCGGTGAAAATAAATCTTCTGATTCTCCGCCTTGACTGTAAGCTCGGTGCCTTTGGCCGGAGTTTCAAAACGACTGTAATAGAAACCATCGCCCTTCCAGGCAATAGCTGAAAATTTAATCCAAAGCAGTTGTTCCGGCAAGAGCTTGCCGGTTGCTATTTCAAGGATGTGTATCTCTTCCCAGTCCGACCCCGCCTTGCTCGTGGCATAGTCGAGGTATTTGCCATCTTTTGAAATGCTGATGGTGGCCAGCGATACAGTACCGTCGGCCGACAAGCTATTGGGGTCAAGCAAGGGCCGGGGTGTGCCATTGATGCCGTCCCGTATCATCAGCACGCTCTGGTTCTGTGTGCCGGTATTGTAATAATTAAAATAGTAATTCCCCTTTTTAAACGGTGCTCCAACCTTTTCAAAGGACCAGATTTGTTTCATTCGTTCCCGCATTTTTTCCCGGTAAGGAATTTTTTGAAGGTAGGCGTAGGTCACTTCGTTCTCTTTTTTTACCCAGGATTCGGTTTCAGAAGAGCGGTCATCCTCCAGCCAGCGGTAAGGATCGGCAACGGTTACGCCAAAATAGGTGTCGGTCTGGGTCCCTTTCCTGGTTTCCGGATAATGTATCTTTTCAGGAGCCGGTACCTGGGAGATCAGGGGAAGAGCAACTGTGCTTAGGAAAATAAAATAGTGTATATGCTTTTTCATAGAGGGTAAGTAAGAACCAAAAATAGAAAACGGAAGCGGATTCTCCTATTGCAATTCGCTTGGTCTATTTAAGGCCTGCATTGGTATATTTCCCTTTGATTTTCAGTTGAAATGGCTTATATTCGGGCCTCTAAACACTTACCCATGAAGAAATTCCTTGTTTTCTTCCTGGCAGCAGTCATATCCTTATCGGCATATTCGCAAAGAGGGAAAGACGGAGCCAAGACGATTACCGCTGTCAATACCATAGTCAACGAATATACCGCCCTAACGGCCGATGCGTCTGCCGGTGCCGTATCCATCAAAGTAACCGCCAGCGGGTTAAATACCAATAGCCGTTTTTCCCGGACTCTTGCTGCAGGCGATCTTATCCTGATTTACCAGGCTCAGGGCGCACAGCTCAATGGAGTTATTACAACCAATGTATATGGGACCCCTAATGACAGTAGCTGGGGGCAGGTACTTAATCTCGAAAACTGCGGACAATATGAATTTCAGGAAGTAAGCAGTGTCCCCAACGGGACGACAATCAATCTGGATTGTGGTCTTAAAAACAGTTATTCCGATACAGGGCTGGTACAGGTGGTGCGTGTTCCACGCTACCTTTCGCTGACAGTCAACGCAGCAGGAGTGCTCACTGCTCAGAACTGGAATGTTTCACCGGGTGTAGGAGGAATCCTTGTGGTGGAGGTTGAGGGAAATACGGTTATCAATGGAAAGATGGATGTTTCCGGCCTCGGTTTCCGGGGAGGTAAACTGCTGGATAACACTTCTGGTTATGGGGGTGGGTATTTTGCCTGTATGCCTACCGGACCTGGCGTGGGTGGAGGGGAAGACAAAGGAGAAAGTATCGGAGGTTTTGAAACCAAATACGATCCTTTGGGAGGGCACCGTGCCAATGGTGCTCCAGCCAATGGAGGCGGTGGAGGGCGATGTCACAACTCCGGTGGCGGAGGCGGTGCAAACGGGGGAGTAATCCTTAACTGGAATGGAAAAGGGAACGTTGATAATTCGGTAGGAACGTATGTCACAGCCTGGAACCTCGAGTCGCCCGGTTTTTCAGCCCATACTTCTTCCGGTGGAGGAAGAGGAGGATATTCTTTTGCGTCAAATGCCGGCGACCCAACAACCACAGGCCCTGTAAACGGAGCCTGGGGAGGTGATGCACGTAAAGTGGTCGGTGGATTAGGAGGCCGACCGTTGGATTATACTACCGGAAGATTATTCTTTGGCGGCGGCGGCGGTGCCGGTGACCAGGATAACAGTAAGGGTGGTGCAGGAGGAAGCGGGGGAGGATTGCTTTACCTGATGAGCTACGGAACGATTACAGGAACCGGAGGACAGGTTATTGCCAACGGTGCCAACGGAGGAGATACCCAAGCCAATACCATCGTAAGTAATTCATCCGATGGAGCCGGAGGTGCTGGAGGAGGAGGTGTCATTGTGATCAATTCTGTCGGAGCTGTTTCCGGATTTACCGCCTCCGCTAATGGAGGAGCAGGTGGGAAGCAGGTCGAGACCGGAACGATCAGCGAGTCGGAAGGGCCAGGTGGAGGGGGAGGCGGTGGCTATATCGCCATCTCTAACGGAGCCATTGTTCAGACCGCCACAGGTGGCGCCAACGGAACCACCAATAACAAATCCATGACACCCAAGTTCCCTGCCAATGGTGCAACAAAAGGGGATGCCGGAACCATTGATCAACCCATTACCAATTTTACGATAACCACCAAGACGGACAGTGTTTGTAGCGGATCTACGGCTACCCTCACCGCTACCTTAAACGGAACAGTACCTGCAGGAACAACTGTCATGTGGTATGCTGCAGATACCGGCGGAGTAGCCATAGGCAGCGGCAACCCTTTTACAACCCCGGTGATCAACGCCAATACGGTTTATTATGCAGGCACATGCCCAGGTACATACCGGGTTGCCGATTCCATTAAAGTTGTTTCCGCTCCTACTGCCAGCGCCGGTTCACCTGTAACAATTTGCGGAGGAGGTTCCACCTTACTTACGGCTACAGGCGGGACTGTATATTCCTGGTCACCGGCAACCGGTCTCACCAGCACCACTACTGCCAGCACTACTGCTTCACCATCCTTAACCACCACCTATACCGTTACCGTAAGCAATGGAGTAGGGGCTTGCAGCAGCACAGCCACTGTAACTGTTACCGTTAACGGGGGCAGTGTAACGCCTACTGCAAGTGCTGCTCCATCAACAATATGTAAGGGAAAGACTACCGCACTTACTGCAGGTGGGGGAGTCAGCTATAGCTGGTCTCCTGTAACAGGTCTCAGTTCTACCACAATATCCAACCCTATCGCTACCCCATCCGGTACAATTACTTATACCGTTACGGTAAAAGATGCGGGAGGATGTTCCGGAACCGCCACCACTACCATTACCGTAAACAACCGTCCTACGGCCAATGCAGGAACTGCTGTGTCGGAATGTGCAGGCAGCGGTGTTACGCTTAACGGGTCAGGAGGAGGGAGTTACTCCTGGAGTCCTTCAACCGGACTGAGTAATTCAACCATTGCTAACCCTACTGCGACGTCTGCCGGCTCACAAACATATACACTCACAGTAGTAGATGCGAACGGGTGCAGAGACTCTGCAACGGTAGCATTGAAAGTAAATCCTAAGCCTGTTGTAAAGGATGGAGGCCCTTCCACTACTATCTGTTCAGGCGGAAGCGTGGGGTTGAATGCAACAGGAGCGGCAACCTACACCTGGTCGCCTGGAACAGCGCTTACCAGTACCACCATCCCGAATCCTACTGCCAACCCATCTTCAACGATCACATACACTGTTGTCGGAACCGATTCACTTGGCTGTGTAAACAGTGATACGATACAAGTGGTGGTGGGAGGTAGCATCACACTTATTACCAGCGGACCTGTATCTATTTGTCCTGGCACCGGTACAGCCCTCTCCGCTTCAGGGGCTACCACTTATTCCTGGACTCCGGGCACCGGATTGTCAAGCACCATCATCTCCAATCCTACCGCCTCACCTACAGGAACCCAAACATATACTGTTACCGGAACTTCCGGCAGTTGTTCGGCTACGGGCACTGTTACCGTTACTGTTTACCCCAAACCGGTAGCCAATGCCGGTAAGGACACGGCTTATTGCAAAGGTGGAATGGCCCAGCTTTCAGGAAGCGGAGGCGTTTCTTATTCCTGGACTCCTTCCGGCGGCTTGAGCGGCACCACTGTTTCTAACCCCACTGCCAATCCGGCTTCTACTACAACCTATACACTTACTGTTACTGATGGGAATAACTGCACGAATAAAGACAGTGTGAAGGTTACTGTTAATTCCCTTCCTACACTTGGTATTACGGGTAACCTGAATCCATGCTCGGGATCTGGCACCACGCTTACCGCTACCGGTGCTGCGGTGTATAGTTGGAGCCCTGCTGCAGGATTGAGTACGAGCACCGGGTCTGTAACTACTGCCACTGTCGCCACCAGTGCTACTTACACGTTGACAGGAACCGACGGAAATTCCTGCACCAGTATAATCACCACCCAGGTGGTTGCACATCCTTTACCGCCTGTAGGAGTGACTTCTAATTTAAATACTGTTTGTTCCTCGGGTTGTGTGATACTCAACGGTATTGACTCTGTTGGAAGTTGTTCTACCGTTTTATATACCTACGGTGATGGGCATACCGGTTCAAGTCCCAACCATTGCTATACCTCGGCAGGCAGTTATGCCGTTACTTTTACCTGTACCGATGGAAATGGTTGTGTCGGTTCTGTTACAAAACCCAATTTCATACAGGTTAATCCTGCACCCGTGGCAACCTTCTCTACTTCTACAGGTGCATCTGAAATAAGCTACACGGGTAGTAAACCCGACAGCGTTTGTTTTTCCAACACATCCACCGGTGGTGTTTCCTGGTTCTGGAACCTGGGCAATGGTACTACTTCCACTGCTCAACAGCCTTGTGTGACCTATGCCGACAGCGGGAGATATTGCGTCAAACTAACCGTTACAGGCCCGGGAGCAACGGCTTGCCAGTCCAGTGATTCCAGCTGCATCACGCTCATACGGAAAGAACCGGTAACCTATAATATTCCGAATGTGTTCAGTCCGAATGGGGATGGTGTGAACGATGTATTCTCAATAAAAAGTACAGGTATTAAAAGCCTGGATTGTGTGATCTATGACCGTTGGGGAATCAAACTATCCGAATTCAAGACGCTTACAGGAACGTGGGATGGCAGCACAAGCGGGGGACAGAAAGTCACCGACGGTGTGTATTACTACCTCGTTACCCTCACCGAACAGGATGGTACACGCAAAGAAGAAAAAGGATTCATTCAGCTGATCCGGAATTAATTGGCCTTCAACCGTCCTGCTTTATAGTAGTACTTCGTGTAATAGGCTTCTCCCAGGTCGCTGATCATCACGCCTTTTTTGACTGTGGCATGAACAAATTTGTTGTTTGCCAGGTAAATCCCTACATGCGATACTTTCTCCGATTCGATCTTGAAGAAGAGCAAGTCTCCTTCTTTTAAATCCTCCTTGTCAATTACCTTGCATTGTTCAAACAGGTCTCTGGATGACCCGGTGATTGTTTTGTCAAAAACGGTTTTGTAGAGTACCTCAGTAAAGCCCGAGCAATCAATTCCCTCCTTGGTCTTTCCTCCATAGTGGTAAGGCGTTCCTGTCCAATCGTCAATGAATGCGTATAGTTGAATGTTTGTAATTTCATCCAGTTGAATACCGAGGAGTGAAGCATACGTCTTCTGGAGAGCGGAGGTTTTGGACCGGGATTCAGCAGGCATTTTACCCGAAGACCCCAATTGTTGACGGTTATGGCAGGAGCTGAGCCAGAGTGAGGAGAGGCAAATAAGCACATAGCTGATTCTTACTAGCTTCATTTGTACGAAGATAGCCAGATAGCAGGAATAAAAGAAGTATTGCTTTGACTAGGATTGAGATTCCTATTCCCAACAGTGTCAATCCTTAGAGCGATGGTGTAGATCGGTTTAGCGGTAGCGTCAATCTTTAGAGCGATGGTGTCAATTGTTTTATTTAAAAGCATTAAAAAAGCCCCGAACCTAGCAAGTCCGGGGCTATGAGAAAACATGGCAAAAAAATGAGCAGGAAAAAGCCCTTCTCCGGCTCCTTTTCATAACAAATATGCAAAAAAGAAGCTTGGGATGGGTTATTGCAATGTTTCTATTCCATTAATTTGCAAGGGACGTGGGGTGAATTAATGTAAGTGGTTGATCATTAGTAAAATAAACAGAAATATTGTTTGCTTTTGAAGCAGACCAAGCAAGAAATTTTATGCGGTTTGGGTCATTTTTCTGCTGAATTCCTTCAAAAGGAGCTTAGTTTGCTAGTTTCCTCTAAAAGTTCTACTTTTGAAAGTTCAGAAACAGATATTCTCCTGATATTACATCCAGTCTTTTAGACGGAAGGAAATGAGAAAATACGGATTCTGTTTATTCGTTTATGAGAAAATGGCTGTTCATCCTTATGGGCTTCTTGATTTTTTCCGCTTTTCAGCAGCGGGAAGATGCCGCGGTGATGAACGCACACCAGAAAGCCATCTTTCTCTACAATTTCACCAAGCTTATTGATTGGCCGGCAGATTATAAAAGCGGAAATTTCGTTATCGGCATATACGGTTCGTATATTCCGCTGTTGAATGAGCTGAGCAAGATGGCGTCTACCAAGACTGCTGGTGCGCAAAAGTTTGAAATTAAAGAAGTAGGTGCCATCGAGGCTGCGGCCAAATACCATATCTTGTTCGTCTCTTCGGATAAGATGGCGCAATTTGCCGACATCACTTCCAAGCTCAAAGGTCACGGTACGTTGCTGGTGACAGAGAAGGAAGGAATGACCAAGAAAGGATCGGCCATCAATTTTGTGGTGGTGGAAAATAAAATCAAATTTCAGCTGAGTAAGGCCAATGCGGAAAAGCAACAACTGAAGGTGAGCCGCGACCTGGAAGCCTTTGCAGTAAAAGAAGAATGAAGAACACACGCACATATCTCCTGGGACTAACACTGTTGTGTCTGTTTGCATGCGTGCATGCTTCTGCACAGCAGAACCCTGACTTTGTGGCGGCCTTCAATTACGTGAATCTGAAACAGGCCGACAGTGCCCGTGCGCGTATTGACAAAGCCATCAAAGACTCGGCTGTGGCCAAAGAAGCCCAGTCCTGGTATGTCCGTGGATTTATCTATAAGTTTTATTACACTTCCAAAGAAGTAACCAATCAAAGCTCACCGGCTCGTGCTGAAGCCCTGCGTTCATTGCGCAAAGCTCTGTCCATGTTGCCTGATACTTCCCGTGAGCTGAGAAGTTCGATCCTGGCAAACATGAAATTTATTGCGGCAAAGTACCACAACGATGCTGCCAAGTCACTCGACACTTCCAATTACCAGCTCCCTATCCGGAACTTCGGCATGTATATGGAAATCATGAAACAGATAGAGCCGGGCATGAACTTAAAACCTGCGGAGATCGAATTCAATCTGGCTCTTTCCACCATATATACCAGTCTCTATCAGGCCAATCCCAAAACCCGTACAAACATCCTGGAGATGGACAAGGAAGCACTCAACAAAGTACTGAAGCTCGACCCAAACAGTGTTACGGCCAATTATAATATGGGTATCCTGTATTACAACCAGGCGGTTTACCTGATCAATAATTCAGATTTCGATACGCCGCTTACATCCCTCAGCGGAATACAGGATAACCAGGTGCAGCTGTTCAGGCAGTCGCTTCCATTTACCGAAAAAGCGTACGAGCTCGATCCTAAAAAAGCAGAAACGTTACAGGCCCTTTCCGGTATTTATTTTGGTTTGAACGAATACGACAAGTCCAAACTTTTCCAGGAAAAGCTGGATGAGCTGAAGAAACAAAACCAACATTGACGTGTTTCTGACAGGTGTTTCAGAAGCCTGAATACTGTACGAGTAGAACCAACGGATAGACTTTCCCAGTATGCAGTTTAGATTTTCAATAGGACGTAAGATAGGGTTGGGTTTTGCCGTCCTTATCTTACTCACACTTATTGGTTTTGGCGCCACCCTGCTTACGCTCAAAAAGAGTAGCAGCATCAATCGGGAAATCAACCAGCTTTATACCCCCTCTGTTGGAGCCTTGCGGGAACTCAGCCTGATGGTTGTGCGCTCCAAAATGCTGATAGAGAACTGGCTTCACACGCAAAAAGACAGTGAAGACAAAGGCAAACTCAAAAAATTACTTCAAGGCGAATACCCTCAGCTCAAAGACAAAATCCTTAGCCTCGCTTATAACAAAACCCGGGAGAAAGACCTTCCCGAATGGAGTGATACGGCCAAGGCCGAGATTATGGCTATCCTCAGTCTCACCGACAAATTATGGGATGCCCATCGTGAAGTCATGTCACAGCTGAATTCCTTCGACAGTTATCAGGATGCCATGATCCAGATGACCAACCAAAATGAGGTGGAAGATGTAGACGGAAGCATCAATGTGGAAACACGGTTGATTCTGGCCAAGCTGGATGCCCTTATCGCCCGACAACAGAAAAATGCAAACGACAAGAGCGAAGACATGCGTTCTTCCTTCCTGACCCTTCAGAGCGTCGTAATCATGCTGGGTATCGCACTGCCTTTTGGTGGGATCCTCATTGCCTTATTTACCGTTCAAACCATCGTTCGTCCTATAAGGGAGATCCGCAAGATTATCCTCGACATGGGAATTGGTGTGATGCCCCGTCAAAAAATCAAGAACCGCAACGACGAGATCGGTGAAATGTCGGTGGCCTTAAACGGACTGATTGACGGGCTCAAATCAACCATTGAGTTTGCCGATGAAGTGGGTGCAGGTAACTTTGATTCCTACTACAAACCCCTCAGTACAGAAGATGCTTTAGGTCACGCCTTGCTGAAGATGCGTACAGACCTGGCCGAGAACGAACGTATACTCGAAGCCAAAGTAATTGAGCGGACAGAAGAAGTGGTCCGTCAGAAGGAAGAAATCGAGCGGCAGAGCGGCAAGCTTGAAATTCTATACAAACACGTAACCGACAGTATTCGTTATGCAAAGCGCCTGCAGGATGCCATCCTTCCGCGCAATTTGTTTGTGAAGAAGTTGTTGCCCGAGTCGTTCATTCTTTTCAAACCGAAAGACATTGTCAGCGGAGATTTTTATTGGCTCAACCAGAAGGGCAACCGGGTATTGGTGGCAGCAGTGGATTGTACTGGTCACGGTGTGCCAGGGGCCTTCATGTCCCTGGTAGGTAATAACATGCTTAATCAGGTAGTGAAGGACAATGAAGTGCTGGATGCAGGAGATGTACTCAACAAGCTGAACATACTGGCGGCGGCCACCATCAGTCAGAAATCAGAAGACGGAGCCATACGCGACGGGATGGACCTGACCATGTGTATCATCGACAAGGAAAAGATGACCATTGATTTCGCCGGCGCCAACAACCCGCTGTACTTCTTCCGCAACGGAGAATACAACGAGGTGAAAGGCGACAAATTCCCAATCGGGTATTACTCTGAGGAAGCCAAGAGCTTTACCAACAAACGACTTAAGATTGAAAAAGGCGATACCTATTACATCTTCTCCGATGGTTACGCCGATCAGTTCGGAGGCCCGAAAGCGAAGAAGTTTATGGTCAACCAATTCCGTACACTCCTTATGCGGATACATAAACTGCCGTTAGACGAGCAGAAAAGTATCCTCAACCAGACAATCGAAGCCTGGAGAGGAGGACTTGAGCAGGTGGATGATATCCTGGTTATTGGTTTCCGGTTCTAAATTACTTCCCATGAAATACATCTTCGTGCTTTTTGCAACACTCCTGCTTGCATTCACTTCCTGTGAACGGGCGAAAAAAACAATAAACAAAACAGGAGAAACAGTAGGGGAGGGTACCTCTGAATTTGTGAATGGTATCTCTTCCGGTATCGACAAAACCTTCCAGTGCGAGCTGGACCTGAATCCGGCTTTGAAGGCAAAAGGACTTAGTACCGGCAAGTTTAAAATTGGGGATTCCGAAGGCTCCAAAAACAATGTCGTAACGGTTTACCTCCTGTTCGACAAAGATTTCAGCGATTCACTTTCCTTGAAAGTGGTTGATGTAAAAGGACTGGAATACGGTCGCCTGCGCACTCCTGTAGCCGGTAAAAAAGGAGAGGGGAAATATATCGACTTTACCTTTGATAAGCGTACCGAAATAGAATCCCGGAGTAAACTGGTGATTGATTAGGGTAACAAAATTTTCGCCTCACCGGTAATCACCAGTTCTTTCTTACTGTTATAAGCCTTGGTAAGAAAGGTGCCAATCTTTTTGTCGGCATTGACTTCAGTCAGTTCCACCTCCGCCGTCACATCGTCATCCAAAAAAACAGGTTTTAGGAATTTAAGTGTTTGTCCCAGGTAAATAGAACCTTTGCCAGGATAAATGGTGCCGAACACGGTGGAGAACAATGCGGAGGTAAGCATGCCATGTACGACCACCTGTTTGAAAATGGATTGTGCCGCTGCTTCCCGGTTGATATGAATCGGGTTCACATCTCCGGAAAGCAATGCAAAGGCATTGACTTCCTCAAAGCTAAAGCGTTTAACATACTGGTGCTTGGTACCAACGAGGTACTTGGTAGTAAGGGAAACGTCTGACATAATAAGCGGGCGGAATAAGTGAGTGAGCGCTAAAATAGGGCTTTTTTTCTATAGAAAACGTATATTTGCGGCCTAAAAACCCAGAAGCTGATCGTCCATGAAGAAAATTGCCCTTGCCATCCTGTGTCTGATTGCGTTTCAAGCTGCCTGGTCTCAGGAACAAACTACTCCTAAGAAAAGGAAGATTGTACATAACGGAAGCTTCTATTTTTCCTGGGGCTACAATACCGAGTGGTATACCCACAGTAACATTCATATCTCCCAGCCTGCCCTGAACAGCAATTATACCTTTCTGAACGTTAAAGCCACCGATCACCGGGGCTGGGATGATCATCTGCTTAAGAAACAGCTGACCATTCCCCAATACAACTACCGCCTGGGTTATTTCTTTAATGAAAAGCAGGACTGGGGCTTTGAAATCAACTTCGACCATACCAAATATGTATTGACTCCCAGTCAGCAGATTCATGTGAAAGGGACCATCAATGGCAGAACGGTGGATACCATCGTCGTTGCCGGAGATCCAAGCATCTCCTGGATGCTGAATAACGGAGCTAACTTTTTGCAGTTTAATATCGTTCACAAGCTGAATATCGTGGACGCGCATAACTCGAACATCGTATTTGACTGTCTCTTAAAAGCAGGGGTAGGACCGGTTATTCCTCATGTGCAAAACACTTTGTGGAACGTGCCTAACAATCCCAATTTCCAGTTTGGCGGTTACAATGTCGATGCTGACCTTTCTTTCCGGGCAACATTCCTTAAACACATTTTCCTGGAACTTCAAACCAAAGGCGTATACGGACAGTATTTCGGTCTGAAAGTATACGACGGCACTGGCGATCAGCATTTCTACTGCTTCGAAGTGGCGCTGGTGGCGGGAATTACGTTTAAATTATAAGAATCTTCTACGGTGCCTGAGCGAAGTCGAAGCCAGCATTGATAAAGTTAGTCCTCAAACCGCAGGTGCTTCACTGTAAGCCCGTTGTTAATCAACTCGTGTAAGGAATCAATCCCGATCTTCAGGTGGGAGGTTACGTAGTCGGTGGTGACTTTTTCGTCGCTGGCAGCAGTCTTCACTCCCTCCGGGTTCATAGGCTGGTCGGAGATGAGCAGCAGGGCGCCGGAAGGTATTTTGTTATAGAATCCTACAGTGAAAATTGTGGCCGTTTCCATATCAATACCCATCACACGTAGCTTGCGGAGGTAGTCTTTAAACTCGTCGTCATGTTCCCATACCCGACGGTTAGTAGTATAAATGGTTCCTGTCCAATAGTCGCGGTTGTGGTTACGGATAGTGGTAGAGATGGCTTTCTGTAAACTGAACGCAGGCAGGGCGGGTACTTCGGGCGGGAAGTAGTCGTTCGAGGTACCTTCTCCTCGTATGGCTGCGATAGGCAGAATCAAATCGCCCAGATTGTTTTTCTTTTTTAATCCCCCGCATTTCCCCAGAAACAGACAGGCTTTCGGTTCGATGGCGCTGAGCAGGTCCATTATGGTGGCTGCTCCTGCACTGCCCATTCCGAAGTTGATCATGGTAATGCCCCCGGCAGTAACCGTCTGCATGGGTTTGTCGAGACCAATGATCTCTGCATTGTTCCACTCAGCGAAGAGCTTGATATAATGACTGAAGTTGGTCAGCAGGATATATTTTCCAAAATCTTTGAGCGGGGTTCCGGTATAACGGGGTAGCCAGTTATTAACGATTTCTTCTTTCGTTTTCATAGAACAGATACTTTTTAAGGAGGAATGGTTTTTCAAATATAGACAGAAAAAGCTTACTCCCGTTTTTGAAGGCCGGCCGTTATTTGTTCCGGATAGGTATCTTTGGGGAAAATACCAGGGATTTGGAACGGTTGAATTTTCCGGAATACGGCTTCCGGCTCAGGGAAGGACAGATCTTCGACCCTGCCCGGAAACGGTTTGTTGCACTTACCCCCGAAGAGTGGGTGAGGCAGCATGTCATTCGTTATCTGGTGGAAGAGGGCTACCCACTGTCCCTGATGGCGGTGGAGGCCGAGATCAATGTCTATGCGCTCAAAAAGCGGATGGATATACTTGTTTACGGAAAAGACGGAAAGCCCTTACTCATTGTCGAGTGTAAAGCGCCTTCGGTAAAGATTGATCAAGGCGTATTCGACCAGCTGGCGCGTTACAACCTGCGTGCAGGAGCTCCTTATTTCTTCCTTTCCAATGGCCATAACCACTATTGTTGTAAAGCCGCAACAGATGGAGGATACCTGTTTCTCAAGAACTTGCCGCCTTTTCAGATCCTCAGCAACATCTGATATACCCCCTTATACAAGATCTTTGTGGATCCGGCCTATTTTGCTACTTTTAGTAAAATTTACAATCAACATTCAACCTTACTCATGAAAAAAATAACTACGCTTTGCGTGTTGGCGCTGCTCGGTTCATTTGCCCTGTTCGCTCAGAAAAAGTATTCAGCAGCCGTTCCGGGACAACATTTTGTGTTACCTGTGGGAATCAGCATGGATGAATTCATGCCTCAGACCCTTGTGCTGAAGATCAAGCCTCAGTACCGCACGCTTTGCACCCCCACCGGTTTCAATCAACCTGCTTTTCAGGCACTGATGAACAAGGTGGGTGGAAGCGGCCTTGCACGTGTGTTCCCGCACACTCCCGCTCCGGATGCTCCGTTTAACAGGTATGGACAACGGATGATTGACCTTTCTCTTACTTATTCTTTTAAATATTCTTCTTCCATTGCCCTGGCCAAGCTGATTAACCAGTTCGTAGACCTGGGACTGTTTGAATATGTAGAACCCATGCCGCTTCCGAAAGTGGTAGGCAACACCAACGACCCTTATGCGGTAAACGGCACGACCTCTACCAAAATGTATAACATTTTCATCATCAAAGCTGCAGGAACAGGTACTACTGGTTGGGACATCACCAAAGGCGATACCAACGTGGTGATTGGCATTACCGACACCGGTACAGAGCCTACGCACTCCGACCTGAACGGAAATATCAAGCGTAACATGGGAGAAATACCCAATAACGGTATTGATGATGATGGTGATGGATACATTGACAATTACATGGGCTGGGACCTGGGCATGAACGATAACGATCCTACCTGGCAGGGCAACGCCCACGGGGTGCATGTATGCGGCATTGCTGATGCGGTGACCAACAATGCCAACGGTGTGGCCGGTGTGGCATACAACTGTAAATTTCTCCCGGTAAAGATTGCCGATGCTTCGGGTACACTGACCCAGTCGTACCAGGGGATTACCTACGCAGCCGATCACGGTGTAAAAGTGATCAACTGCTCCTGGGGCGGAACATTCGGAGGCAGCTACGGTCAGAGCGTGATCGACTATGCCACCATCAACAAAGACGTGCTCGTTGTTGCTGCCTGTGGCAATGATGGACTGGATGAGGAATTCTATCCGGCCTCTTTCGATAAAGTGCTCAGTATTGCTGCTACTACCAACTCGGATGCACGTGCCGGTTTTTCGAACTATAACTATGATGTGAGTGTGTGTGCTCCCGGTAACAACATTACTTCTACCTGGAACGGTGGATCTTACGCCCAACTGAGTGGAACTTCCATGGCATCACCTTGTGCAGCAGGTGTGTGTGCGATGGTTAGAGCCTATTACCCGAGCTACAATGCTTATCAGACGGCAGCCCGCGTAAAACAAACAGCTTATAATATTTACCCTATCAGTACAAATGCTGGTTTTGCAGGTAAACTCGGAACAGGACGTGTGGATATGTATGCCGCACTCACGAACCCTGCCGGCCCTTGGGTACAAGACTCAGCGGTGCAGGTGTCCGATCATAACGACGGAATCTTTGTAGTGGGCGATACCCTTCGCATCGGAGCGACTTACCTGAACCTGATGGCTCCGACAACCAACCTCTCTGCCACAATTTCCAGCACCTCTCCTTATGTGCAGATCAGTAATGCCACCATCCCGCTGGGTGTGATCAATACGATGGCTACCAAGAATAACTATGCAAATGATTACCTCGCCAAAATTATTGGGAACCCTCCGGTGAATCAGACTGTGGACTTTAAGATTACTTATACCGATGGTACCTATACTTCGTCTCAGTCCTTCACTATTGTCATCAACGTGGATTATATCAATATCGCCATCAACGATGTGGCTACCAGTGTTACCAGCAAGAGTCTGGATGGTTTCAACGACAACCCGAATCAGACACAAGGACTCGGTTTTCAATACTCTACCTACGGGAATGTGATGTATGAAGGAGGACTGATGGTGGGTACTTCCCAAAGTCAAGTATCAAGCAATGTGCGCGGTAACCCGAATCCAAGTGTGTCATTTGTGGATGTGCAACGCGTTCGGCAGGTACCGACCGTTGTTTCCAATTTCGACGCGAGCGGAGAATACAACGATGCCGGAGCGGTGTTACCGATGAATATTCGTGTGCTTCAGAAGGATTTTGCCTGGACCAGTGCAGGCAACCGTAAGTTTGTCATGTATCAGTACTTCATCAAGAACATGAATACCGACACTACGACACTCCGGAATGTATACGCGGGTATTTTTGCCGACTACGATATCACAGCGGCTACTGCTTCTACCAATAAAGATGATTTTGATGCAACCAACCGCATGGGTTACGGGCACAGCACGGTAGCTCCGACTTTATACGCCGGTACGAAGCTTCTGTCGCACACTGCTCCAGTGGTGCATTATGCGATCGACAACATTACCGGTGGTGCAGGAGGGATGGACATTTCTGCCGGTTTCTCCGATGCCAATAAATACATTGCCCTGTCTACCAACAGGCCATCTGCCGGAACAGGTTCTCCTGCCGGTAACGATATCTGCGATGTCACCAGTTCCGGTCCTTTTACCATCGCTCCCGGCGATTCTATCCAGGTGGCTTTCGCAATCATTGCAGGTGACAGCCTGAAAGATATTCAGACAAGCGCTGTCAACGCTCAGATTCTATATGACAACACTCCTTTTGCAGTGAATGATAAGCCAGTGGAATATGCTTCGGTAAGTGCTTATCCTAACCCGGCAACAGGTACTTCCTTCATAGATGTGACGCTGGTTCAAGGCATGAATGCCGACCTGAGCGTATATGATATCGCAGGAAGATTGGTCGCAACCCTTCACCACGGAGAGCTGAAAGCAGGAGAACACCGCTTTCAGTTTAACCTGGCCGGACTGGATGCAGGAGTTTATACTTACAAACTGACAACCGATAAAGGCGTTATCAGCCGTCGTTTGGTGGTGACGAAATAAGCAGTCAGGCCGTATAACCGGTAAGATTATCATTAAAAGAAGAAACGGGCAGTATTTTCTGCCCGTTTTTCTTTTTTCTTCCGGGTTCTAATGTGTATTTTTGCCCTACCTAAAAAAAACGAATATGGACTTAAGCGGAGTAATATCAATTTCAGGAATGCCCGGGTTACACAAAGTGATTGCCCAAACGAAGAACGGTGTGATTGTAGAATCACTCGCCGATAAAAAGCGTTTCCCTGCATATTCCAGCAGCCGCATCAGCGCACTGGAAGATATCAGTATCTATACAACCGGAGAAGACCTGCCACTGAAAGCAGTTATCCAAAAGATATTTGAAAAAGAAAAGGGCGGAGTTGCTCCGGATCACAAGACAGCCGATCCCGAACTGCTTAAGTATTTCGCTACTGTGCTTCCCGAGTTCGATAAAGACCGGGTACATACCTCCGATGTGCGCAAGCTCATTAACTGGTATAACATCCTTCAGAAGACAGACCTGCTTACCAAGGAGCCCGCTCCTGCTGAAGCAGAACATGCTGAGTTGCCTAAAGCAGGTGCTGAAGCTGAAAAGCCTAAGCCTACTGCCAAGAAATCAGCTGCTGCAGGTAACAAGAAGATGATGAAGACGGATGCACCTAAAGTGAAGATCCAAACAGCACGGAAATCGGGCGCTGCCTGATTTAATTCCCGGATGAACGAGAAGACCGCTGCCGTGCTGCCTAAAAGGAAGGAACGTAAATTTCTTCCTGCTGATTTCAGTGTCTCTACCTGGGAGCTGATACAACCCTACTTTGCTCAACTCGAAAAACGCCCGCTCTCCAATCTTTCGGAATTGGAGAGTTGGCTGCTCGATCTCGAAGAACTTCAATCTGTATTTCAGGAGTCACAAGCATGGCGGTATATCCGCATGACTGGTGATATGAGCAATCCTGCTTTTGAGGAAGCCTTCAATTATTTTGCTTCCGAACTCGAACCCAAGGCCGCCCCTTACTTCAATACCTTTCATGAACGCCTGCTTTCGGCTCCTGCCACAGCGGAGCTGAAGAAAG
>Ga0206918_1082_pt1 | contig 22439 bp, 16 predicted proteins | sample Alteio_BWOrgHeat_69_FD_152950 | JGI IMG/M metagenome (GOLD analysis project Ga0206918, IMG submission 152950) | Enriched cells from forest soil in Barre Woods Harvard Forest LTER site, Petersham, Massachusetts, United States -... | ecosystem: Environmental > Terrestrial > Soil > Temperate forest >... | reverse complement strand
GTATGTCATTTAATTGGGCGTTTGAGTTAGGAAATGCGTCGAACTGACTCTTGGGTATGGGCGTCGCATTGTCATATTCGATATAATTTCGTTTTATGTCTCTTATTCTTATCAGCTTAAAGTCTCCGATTCCAAAAAATTTGCTCTTGAAAGGGTCACCACTGAGTACAGTTATGCCAGTCTCATCAATTGAACTGAATTTTTGAACTAAGTGGGCAATAATTACATTCATTCCCGTATAATACATCGGATCAAATTTGCCCGTCAAAAGAGCGCTATTAATTCTAAATGATCGGTTCGTAATTGAGTCATTCTGAAAATGCCGTTCAAGAATTCCGTCTAGGAATTCTTCCTCGAGAAGTTCAAGCATCTTGTGGCTGTAATTATTCATCTTTAACTCCGATTAATTTTAAAACATCTGAGAATTTATAGTGTACCGGATCGTTCTTGAATCTCTTAAACTCTCCAAGAATACCTTTGTCTCTTATAATCTTGCCACTGGCATCAACCTCATACAGGTCGTTTTTCTCAGGTTTACCGGTGGCATCATAGCCAACATATTTTGCAACAGCCATGAAAACTGGGTAGCTATTATTTTTCAAAGCTTGTTGTTCTGCAGATGCTTTAGTTTGCGCTATAAACAATTCCATGGCTTTTTTTGCTTTCCCGGCCCCGGCTTTTGTGGTCTGATCAATTGACCCAAGAAGCTTTTTCAGCACTTCTTTGTTGGTTTTATTGAGTTGCTTTATTAATTTGGATAGTTCAAGCTCCTCCTTCGCAATTTGCGCTGCTGTCTTCTTTTGAAGGAACAAAATAGATGTCTTCACGCCTGTGCCGCTAGGCATAAATGTTTCCTTTGGCAGAGAGACTACTCCTATGATTTGGAAGCGCTTCATTATATAGTTCCTCACATATTGTGTGGTGGAATTTGTGGTGATGCTGTCAGGAACAACGATCCCCATTTTCCCCCCAGGCTTGAGAAGCTTGAAGGCACGTTCTATGAAGAGTATTTGAGATGAAATTTGATCTTTGCCCTCCGCCAATTCATACTCTTTTACATATTTGTTGGTGTCCCTTTTGATTGTAAAGCCGAAAGGAGGATTTTGGAGCACAATACTATACTTTCCCTCCTTTATTTCCCTTTTAGGGTCATAACTATCGAAGTCATCCAAACCATCTCCAAGTTCAATGTTTGTATGTCCGTCGTCATGGAGGATCATATCCATCATTGCAACCCTTCCAATTTGGTGATTGACCTCTATACCATACAAGTTATATCGAACAAAATCTACTTCCGCTCGATAAGCCTCCTTATCATTCAGGTTTTGATAAAGTTCTTCTCTTACGTAATCGAGTGAGTTTAACAAGAATCCGCCCGATCCGCATGATGGGTCAATTATTACGTCTTCACTCGTTGGTTCTAACATATGAACCATAAATTTCACTATTTCTCGCGGGGTAAAGAATTGTCCTAATTCACCTCTGAAAATCTTTCCCATAAACGTCTCAAATGCACGACCTTTGGCATCGATGTCACTCCTGGCGAGGCTTACTGATTGAAGCGTCAGGACTACATTGTAAATAATTGCATCATCTAGGTCTATTTTGGTCTTAAATACGTCTGGGTCTTTATTTTTTGCGACAGAATAAATTGCTCGAATTCGCTTGGCAACGGATTTAGGTTCTTCATACGTTTTTATCTGAAACTGATAAAAACTACCATTTCGGCAATCTCGTTCGTCTCTCACCTTGCAAAACATTAGCTTGCTCATTTCATCAAATGCCTCTGCAGGATTCTTTTTTCCACCTTGCCAAATCAAATCATGGCAATTGTTAAAAAGAGACATTAGGAGGTTAGTATTTGCATTCACCAACTCCCATTTGTCATCACCTTTTTTGTATTTCCATTCTTGTGGGGCGCCGAAATTGATTGGAAGATCAGCAATGATGTTTTTGAATCTCTCCTGTGCCGGAAAACTCGCAATATCGTAAAAAGTACGAATGGCTCCCGCTACCATTGACGTATATTGCGCCTTTAAAGAGTTGGCATTGCCGAACGCTTGTTCAATGGCTTGCCTTTCTTCCGGAGTGGAAATATTTTCATTTTTGCACTCTACAACTATAAATGGCACTTTGTGACTTAACTCTTTGAAAACTACGATATCGGCATGGTCGCTGGGAACTCGTCTGGGCACTGTAACTTCTAATTCGATGAGTTCCGGTTTATATTGGTACTTTTCTATTAGTTCAACATAAAAACTGGCTCGCACTTTTTCTTCAGGGTCGGAGTAAACATAGGTTTTTTTGGGGATTACATAAGTAACATGCCCCAGATTCTCAGATATAGTGATGTAACCCTTCTTCACCCCGAGGGAAGTATAATCCATATTGAAATAGGTTTAGTGGCCGCAGTATGTTGGCAAATATAGTTGAAAACTGAACCCGTCGCTGAGTGTTGGTTGGGGTATTCCATTAAAGTCACGATGGTACCACTGGTCAAGAACAAGTCTTTTCTTTAGGCCCGCAGGTAAGGACTTGCCGCTTTGCGCTGCTCCCACTGTTCTTGCAGGGACAGTTCGTCTTTGCTCAGTCAGACCCAATTCAGTTCAAGTTCGGCTGCAACTTAGGAAATAAATTTGTATCGCACTTATTCCACTTTCTGCAGTGCATACATTCGCCGTCCCAAAGTATCCAAAACGCAGTCGTTCCCTGCCTGCTTTAAACAATCTATCATGTAAATCTCCAAAGTGTTGCCGGCAAAGCGAAAGCCGTAGTCATGCAGATGCTTTCTGTCCGCTCCGAGTCTGATATGATCCAACTTCGTTTCGTAGCCCCAATATGCATAGTCGATTGTCGGCTCATACCAACCCAGGCTATCAAGTCCGCTAATTTTTATAATAGTCTCGCACAAATTTCAATCTTTTGCCTGCCAGGACATGCAAGGTATCGACGAGGTTCCCATCATACAAGTCATGGGCAAAATACTCAGAGCCTTGCTTCACCAATACCAGGCTTGGTCCTCCTTCATGGAAACCAAAGATGATTCTGGTAACCTGCAACGTTCGCCGGGGAACCACTATACAGGTCGTCTCGGTATCTTGACAATCGCGAATAGCTTTTCCTGCTTTAATCTCGTTGACATAGTGCTCATTGACCCACAAGCCTTCAAACGGAATAGATGTGTCCGAAAACCTCGCTTTCAGCTTGCTCAATTCAACCGAATCCTCGTTCCAATGTGCAGCGTTCGTCGACACTGCGCCCGAGTCCTTTCGAGGGCTGCCGGAATTCATTTTCAATGAGGTTGAATCCTTGTCTTTTTTGCCGGGGTGTTCAGGCTGCTCGCAAGCGACGGTACAGAGAATAAAGGAGATCAAAAATGGAATTGGCAGTCTCATGCTTCTAAGATACTCTACTTTTGAATTTCAGCTGCCCAGGGGAAAACCAATAAAGCCGGAATTTATATTCCGGCTTCTGTTTTTAGCTTGTCCCCGTCCGATCTGGGAATTAAATTTGGCTTAGAAAGCCGATCAATTAACCGAGATAGAGCCGCTGCCGGTTTGCGTGGTCTCCGAGAATATCCCATCAAAGGAAACGGACCCGCTGGATGGCATGGTAAACGATTTGTTGGCCGATCCATTGGTTGCCGTCACGGTGGTACTCCCATCGGCAAAAAAGGCCCCGGAGATCTCGCATTCCATGGAGTAGGTTCCGCCTGGAGGACCACTGGCGGCCACAGTGACCATTATTCCTTCGGTGGGGTTACCAGTAATGCTGCCCCCGCCTACTTCATGCGAGGCACTGTAATATACGGCACTCCCACCGTTGATCAACGCAGTCCAGTGCACTCGTCTGGATCCTGTCGAATGCTGCGGAGATAGGCCCTTGCCGAATGGAGTCTTTTGTGTGCCCTGACAAAACACGACCAGGGACAGGCATAGCCCTGCGATCGTTAAGCTTTTTTCCATACGAATGATTTAATGGTGATGAAGGAAAGAATCTGCTAGTCAAATCTAATTACAAGCGCTGCGAGAAGATGGCAGTCCTCATATTGTTGAAAATGGATGCGAGATAATTAGCGTAGGGAGAAGTCAAAAGGGATGATGAAAAGTGGGTGGCGACTGGAAGATATATGCCGATATGTTTAGCACGAGTATGCCTGAGGTTCCCCCAAAACAAAATCGCCTGCAGGCTTTTGACTTACAGGCGAGTGACTCCTAACTTCGTGGTGTGGGGCGGGATCGAACCGCCGACACAAGGATTTTCAGTCCTTTGCTCTACCGACTGAGCTACCGCACCATCCCTATTTGGGGAGGCAAAAATAAAACATCCCGTGGTAAATTGGAAATCTTTTTTGCCCCTCTTATAACTTGCTAATCAATGATTTTGTTGCCTGCGAGGCCTTGTTTTTCCGTACCCGGGCCGGGGGATTTGCCTATGCAAAGGACTTGACGAGGCCCGTTATTCCAAAGGCGATGGCCGCCCCTAAGATCATCGCCGTAAACAGGTACCCGCGCCAATTGGCCTTTACATACTTGTTGTTTGGCATTCCAAACAACTTTAAAAGCCCCTTCTTGCCCACAACCGCGATAAGGATAGTAGCAACGACCCAGCAAACGATGGCAAAGATTGCGTAGTTCATAACCACAACATTTGTATAAAGGTACAATTTCTCACCGGGGATCGGAGACCCCCCGTCACCCCCTACATCCCATACTCACTCAAAAACTTGATCCGCATGATCTTCAACTGTTCCCAGGTAAAATTCCCCTCGGACAACTCCTGCTGCGCCACCTGCAAGCTGCTGGTCTCACAACTTTTGAAGTAATCGATGATCTCATCCTGCTCATATTCGTCGAGCATTTCGTCGACCGCATAATTCAAGTTGAGCTTCGTGCCGGAAGCGGCAATCGTTTCCATATCCTCGAGCAACGCATCAAGCCGGAGGTCTTTATTCTTGGCGATCGTCTCCAGCGGGATCTTTTTGTCGACTTGCTGGATGATATACACCTTATTGACGCTCTTGTTGACCACGCTCTTCATCACAAAATCATCCGGCTTCTCGATATCGTGCTCGTCGACATACTTCGCGATCAGGTCGATAAACGGCTTGCCGTAGCGGATCGCCTTCCCCTTACTGACACCCGAGCATTTTTCGAGCTCGACGATTGTCGTGGGATACAACGTCGCCATATCCTGCAGCGACGTCTCCAAAAAGATCACAAAGGGCGGCAGACTTTTTTTCTTTGCTTCCTTCTGACGCAACTCTTTCAACAGCTCGACCAGCTTTTCATCCATGGCACTCGCTGGAGCGGCCTCACCGCCTTCCTCCTCATCATCGGCATTGGCCTCTTCAAAGAGATTGTTGAGAACGATCTTGAAAGAACGGGGTTTCTTCAAATACTCCTCTCCCTTCTTCGTGATCTTCAGCACGCCATATTCCTCGATATCTTTTGTCAGCAGGTCTTCCAGCAACAGCTGCCGGATCAGGGAATTCCAGAGATGCTCGGCGTCTTCTTTGCCGATCCCGAACTCGGCAATCCCTTCATGCCGGAACATCTGGATCTGGGGCGTAAGCCGGCCGAGCAGGATGTTGATCACATACCCCGTGGCAAAACGTTCGTCGAGGGCGCGGATGGTCCTGAGCGCCTTGACCGCCATTTCCTTCACTTCGACCCACTCTTTCGGCTGGCGGCAGTTGTCACACTCGCCGCAATTTTCGGCCTGATGGTCCTCGCCGAAATAGCTCATCAGGACCTTCCTGCGGCAGACGCCGCTTTCCGCATAGCCGACCATTTCGTTGATCAGCTGCGCGCCGACCTCGCGCTCGCTGAGGGGCTTATCCTTCATCAGATGCTCGAGCTTGGCGACGTCCTTATGCGAATAATATAAAATACAGTTCCCTTCGAGCCCATCACGGCCGGCACGGCCGGTCTCCTGGTAGTAGTTCTCGATCGACTTGGGAATATTAAAGTGGATGACAAACCGAATGTCCGGCTTATCGATACCCATGCCAAAGGCGATCGTCGCGACGATCACCTGAACATCCTCATTGAGGAAAAGGTCCTGGCGCTCCGCCCGGAGCTTGCTGTCCAAACCCGCATGATAGGCCACGGCCTTGATGCCGTTGGCGACCAGCATATCGGCCAGCTCTTCGGTCGTCTTGCGGTTGAGCGTATAGATAATCCCGCTCTTTCCCTTATGCTGAAGGATATAGCGGACGATACTTTTGATCGTCTGATCCTTTTGTATTTTAGGTTGGATCTCGTAGTAGAGATTCGGCCGGTTGAAGGAAGAGATAAAGATCTCCGGATTGCGAAGACCCAGATTCTTGATGATATCGCTTTTGACCTTTGGCGTCGCGGTGGCGGTGAGCGCAATCACCGGGATGTTGGGATTGATCTGATCCATCATCTCGCGGAGCCGGCGGTATTCCGGGCGGAAGTCATGGCCCCACTCGGAAATACAGTGCGCCTCGTCGACGGCAAAAAAGGAGATCTTGAGGTCACTGAAAAAGTCCATGTTCTCCTGCTTCGTTAGAGTTTCCGGCGCGACATACAGCATCTTGGTATGACCGTTCAGCAGATCCTCATGCACCGCCCGGATCTGCTTCTTATTGAGAGTTGAATTCAGGAAATGCGCGACGTTGTCCCGGTCGCTATAGCCGCGGACGAGGTCTACCTGGTTCTTCATCAGCGCGATAAGCGGACTGACGATGATGGCGACGCCTTCGCTCATGATGGCGGGTAGCTGATAGCAAAGACTTTTGCCGCCGCCGGTGGGCATGATGACAAACGTATCTTTACCGGCTAAGACGTTTTGGATGATCGCATCCTGGCTGTCCTTAAAGGCGTCGAAGCCGAAATGTTCCTGCAGATGCGATAAAAGTGTGCTGGATGGTTGCGGTTCTTTTTTGGCAGACTTGCTACTGACTGCGGCCTTGGGTTTTCTGGTGGAGGTTTTTTTTGTTTCGGTTGTTGCCATTTCTTCAATGATTTTCTTTCTCACAGAGGTCGGCGAAGTTACAAAAAATCGCCCCAAGCGCCTAGCGGATTGTGTTAAAATTGCCCGTGAATCCCTGAATATACAAAAAAAATTAATGTGTTTTTTCGAACTTATTTGGCTGTACTTTGTTCTGGATCAGTCCCTTGTAGTTCACAGGGCGCGAAAGTTCTACAAAAGATATAAATACCGCTGCAAAAGGTGATGGAACGTTGTAGGTTTGCGGCTTAAAATCAAGGAGCAGGGCATTACATTCTATGAGCAAGGCCGAAAAAATCATCGAAATCGCCAAAACCACCATCCGAAAAGAGGCGGCTTCGGTCGCCGCCCTGGAGCATTTACTCGACGAGCGGTTCCTGCAGGCGGTGGCACTGATCCACGCCTCCAAAGGCCGGGTGGTCGTCAGCGGCATCGGCAAAAGCGCCATCGTCGCGCAAAAGATCGTCGCCACCCTGAACTCCACCGGCACCCCCGCCGCCTTCCTGCACGCGGCCGACGCGATCCACGGCGACCTGGGGATGATCCAGGCCGACGATGTGGTGATGCTGCTGAGCAAAAGCGGCGAAAGCCCGGAAATAAAAATGCTCCTTTCCTTTATCCGGGGTTTTGGCAACACCCTGATCGGCATGACCGGGAACCTTCAGTCAGGCCTGGCCCGGCAGGCAAATGTCGTCCTGAATGCATCGGTAGCGGAAGAAGCATGTCTGAACAACCTGGCGCCCACCAGCAGCACGACCGTGCAGATGGTCCTGGGCGACGCCCTGGCGATGGCGCTCATGGAAGTGCGCGGATTCGGCAGCGAGGACTTTGCCCGCTTCCATCCGGGCGGCACCCTGGGGAAGCGACTATACCTGCGGGTACAGGAATTGTATACCCACAATGAGCGACCCTGCGTGGGTACCGCGACCTCGCTCCGCGACGTCATCATCGAGATCACCTCCAAGCGGCTTGGCGCCACGGCGGTGACGGATGAAGCAGGCCGGTTGCTGGGGATCATCACCGACGGGGACCTGCGGCGGATGCTGGAAAAGAACGGACTGAACGAGACGACAAAAGCGGGCGACATCATGACCAAAAGCCCGAAAACGATCGAGGCGGACGCCCTGGCGGTGGAAGCGCTCGACCTGATGCGGACCCACGATATCACCCGCCTCGTGGTGACCCACGGAACCGAATACCTTGGTTTTATCGACCTTAATAACCTAATTCGAGAAGGCATAATATGAACAGACATAATTATGTGGTCATCATGGCGGGCGGCATCGGCAGCCGCTTCTGGCCCATGAGCCGCCAGGATTTCCCGAAGCAATTTCTCGATATCCTGAATACCGGAAAGACCCTGATCCAGTGGACGTATGAGCGCTTCGCCACCTTTATCCCCGAAAAAAATATTTACGTCGTCACCTCCCAGGAATATGCGGGGATCGTCCGCAAACAGCTGCCCCACCTTCCGCCGGAAAACATCCTGGGTGAGCCCTCGCGGAAGAACACCGCGCCCTGCATCGCCTATATGTCCTTCAAGCTGCAGCAGATGGACCCGAAGGCTTCGCTGATCGTGGCGCCGGCCGACCACCTGATCCTCGACAAGACGGCGTTTACCAAAGTTTGCCTCGAATCCCTCGATTTCGTCAATAAACACAGTGCGTTTATCACCCTGGGGATCAAACCCACCTATCCCAATACAGGCTACGGCTACATCCAACACGACCAGCATTCGGTCTCGGATAATGTCTATAAGGTGAAGACCTTCACTGAAAAACCCAACCTCGAGCTGGCAAAGACCTTTCTGGCCAGCGGCGACTTCCTCTGGAACGCGGGTATTTTTGTGTGGCAGGTGAAGACCATCATCGCGGCCTTTGAAAAATACCTGCCGGAGATGTATGACGTGTTCGCCTCCGAACGGGACAAGTTCAACACCCCGGCAGAAAAAAAGGCGCTGGAGCACATCTATCCCCTCTGCACGAATATCTCGATCGACTTTGGCATCATGGAAAAGGCGGACAATGTCTACGTGATCCCGTCGTCCTTTGGCTGGAGCGACCTGGGGACCTGGAACAGCGCCTACGAGAACCTCGAAAAAGACGATCGCGACAACGCCGTCGCGGGCGATAATGTGATCGTGATCGACGCGGCACATTGCGTGGTACACGCGCCGAATGACAAGCTGCTCCTGCTGCAGGGACTCGACAATTTTATCGTGGTCGATACCCCGGACGTGCTGATGATCTGCAAACGGGAAAAGGAACAGGAGATCAAAGAATATGTCGCGGAGGTAAGACGGAACAAGGGAGATCAGTATCTTTAGACTTCGGACGTCGGGCGCTCGAACGAAAACTATGTCTCCTCATCCCCTGCATACGATTCTATTCCTCGACATCGAGACGGTGTCGCAGTTTCCCGTATTTTCCGACCTCTCGCCGGAGTGGCAGGAATTATGGCGGCATAAAGCCGACAGCCTGAACCGCGACAAAGCCCCGGTCACGCCGGAGGAGCTGTACGGCCGCGCGGCCATCTACGCGGAATTCGGCAAGATCATCTGTATCAGTTGCGGGGTGTTGTCGGGGCCGCCGGCGGAACGGAAACTGCTCTTGAAATCGTTCTATGGCCACGACGAGAAGGATTTGCTGATGCGGTTTTACGAGCTGGTTCATAAATGGGCGTCGGAAGGACAGAAATTTCTCTGCGCCCACAACGGGAAGGACTTCGATTTCCCGTATCTCTGCCGCCGCATGATCATCCATGGGATGGGCCTTCCTTCCATCCTAAACCTGGCCGGAAAAAAACCCTGGGAGATCCCCCATCTCGATACGATGGAGCTCTGGAAGTTTGGCGAGTACAAAAGTTATGTCTCCCTCAACCTGCTGGCGCATACCCTCGGCATCCCCACACCAAAGGACGATATCGACGGGAGCCAGGTGGGCGACGTCTACTGGGTAGAGCGCGATCTGGCGCGGATCGTCAACTATTGTCAAAAGGATGTGGTGACCGTGGCGCAGGTCTATCTGCGCCTGCATGGCGAGCGCCTCATCCGCGAGGAAAACATCGAAATCAGGTGATATGATCCACAGCAAACTCCCCGATGTCGGAACGACTATTTTCACCGTCATGAGCTCGCTGGCTGCGGAGCTGGGCGCGGTCAACCTGGGGCAGGGATTCCCGGACTTTCCGATGAGCGAAGAGCTGGTCTCGCTGGTGGCGCAGGCGATGCGCGAGGGGCATAATCAGTATGTACACATGAACGGACTGTCCGCGTTGCGCGCCGTGCTGGCCGAAAAGATCGAGGGACTATACGGGGCGGCCGTCGACCCGGAGACCCAGATCACGGTTACTCCCGGCGGGACGTATGCGATCTATACGGCATTAACGACCGTTTTGCAGCCGCGGGATGAAGTGATCGTCTTTGAGCCGGCGTATGACAGCTATATCCCCAACATCGAGATCAACGGAGCCGTCGCAGTGCGGATCGACCTTCGCTTCCCGGACTACCGGATCGACTGGGAGGAAGTACGGCGGAAGATCACGCCGCGGACGCGGATGATCCTGCTGAACTCGCCGCACAATCCTACGGGTGCGGTGTTGCGGCCGGCCGACATGCAGGAATTGCGGAGCATTGTCGCGGGGACAAATATTCTCATCCACTCGGATGAAGTATACGAGCACCTGATCTTTGACGGCATCCCGCATCAGTCGATCCTGCGATATCCGGATCTGCTGGATCGGGCCTTCGTATCGTTCTCTTTCGGCAAAACCTATCACTGCACCGGCTGGAAGCTGGGGTATAGCGTGTCGTCCCCCGCCCTGATGAAAGAGTTCCGAAAGGTGCATCAATTCAATTGTTTCAGCTGCCATGCGCCGGCGCAGTTTGCACTGGCGCGCTTCCTGACGAACAAAGACGCCTATCTTTCGCTCGGCGCTTTTATGCAGCAAAAGCGGGATTATTTCGCGCGGCTGATGGAACAGACGCGCTTTACCGCCCTACCCTCCTACGGAAGCTATTTTCAATGCTATCAATACGACCAGATCAGCGACGAGCCGGATGCGGCGTTTGCGATCCGGATCACGAAGGAATATGGGGTGGCGACGATTCCCGTATCGGTCTTTTACCGGTCGGGGAAGGACGACCGGGTGGTCCGATTCTGTTTTGCGAAAAAAGAGTCCACGCTGGACGCGGCGGTGGAACGGTTAATAAAGATTGTATGAGTAAGATCGATACACTGGTTTTTGACCTCGGCGGAGTGCTGATCGACTGGAATCCGAACTATCTATATAGCAAGCTTATCCCGGACGCGAAGGAACGCCAATGGTTCCTGGCGAATGTCACGACGCCGGACTGGAATGAAGAGCAGGATGCGGGACGATCGCTGGCGGAGGCGACGGAGCTGCTGGTACGCCGCTATCCGGACCATGAGGCGTCGATCCGCGCCTATTATGACCGCTGGACGGAGATGCTCGGCGGACCGATCCATGAGACGGTGGAAATTTTTCGGGAATTGAAGACCCGCGGACATTTGAAATTATATGCGCTCACGAATTGGAGCGCCGAGACATTCCCGGTAGCCCTGGAGATGTACGAGTTCCTTCACTGGTTCGACGGCCGGCTCGTGTCCGGTGAGGAAAAGACACGCAAGCCGTTTCCGGAGATTTATAAAACGCTGATCGAACGCTTTGGGATCGAGCCCACCCGGGCCATCTATGTCGACGATAATGAGCGCAACGTAAGACCCGCGCGGGAGCTGGGATTTATCGGCATTCACTTTCGGACGCCGGAACTTTTTAAGGAAGAATTAGTAAGGCTGGGCGTGTTGTGATGCGGAATGTTTATGGAATTTGAGTAAATTTCAGTCACTTCCCAATCAACCCCCGCTTATGATAAAAAATTATTTCAGGACCGCGTGGCGGAACATCCGGCGTAACCTCACGTACGCTTTGATCAATGTCCTGGGCCTCGCCCTCGGCATCTGCACCTGCATCGTCATTTTTCTGATTGCGCACTATGAGTTTAGCACGGATGCCTTTCATCCCGGCGGCAAGCGGATCTACCGGGTGGTCGAGACCCTGGAGATCCCCGGGTTTCACGGTGCCATGCAACGCGCGAGCGCGCCGCTTGATCTTCCCGCCTCTACGGCCGGTAAGGTGACCGGTGTTGAGCATCTGGCGTCCTATGTGTCGCTTACGGCAAAGATCGCCGTCCCCGGCGGCGATGACCCAAACCGCCAATTTGACAACGACATCCAGGGGACACCGCTGGCTTCCACGATCATCGCGGGCCCCGAATACTTCCGCATCTTTCCCTACGACTGGGTGGCGGGCAACCCGGCCACGGCGCTGGCGGGCCCCAATCAGGTCGTGCTGACCATGGCGGCGGTACGGAAATTTTTCGGCAATCTCCCGGCGGACAAGGCGATCGGCCGGACGCTGATCTTTAACGACACCATCCAGACACAGGTAACCGGTATTCTAAAAGACTGGACCGAACCTACCGATAATCCCTTTACGGAATTTATTTCCCGGAGCAGCGCGCATCAACCAAACGAAGAAGAGCTGCAGCAGGGCAACCGGCCCGTCATGGCCCCGTTCGCCTCCCGGGCATATATCCAGCTTCTCCCGGATGCCTCGCCGGCCAGGGTGCAGGCGCAGCTTCATTCGGTTGCCGCACTACGCGCCGAGCCGGATGGTTTCAAGTACGATCTCGTCCTTCAACCGCTGGCCGATATCCATTTTGATGACAAGATATATGACGGTCTTGTCAAGGCGCATCTGCCGACGCTGTATGCCCTTATGGGCATCGCCGCCTTTATCCTTTTGCTGGCGGCGATCAATTTCATCAACCTTTCCACGGCCTTGTCTGTCCGCAGGAGCAAAGAGATTGGCGTTCGGAAGGTGATGGGTGGCAGCCGCCGGAGTATCACCGTTCAGTTCCTGACGGAGACGTTTGTGCTCGCCGTTGCAGCCCTGCTGATTGCCGCCCTGGCGGTGAAGCCGGTGCTGGGCGCTTTCCGAAGTTTCATTCCTGATGGCGTCTCCTCGCATCTTTTCGATTCGGCCAACCTGATCTTCCTTTTGCTGCTTGTCATTGGCGTCACGTTGCTCGCCGGAATGTATCCTGCGAGGGTTCTATCCGGTTACGTCCCCATAACGACGTTAAGAGGACCTGCAGTTCAGCAAGGGGGGCGTGGCTGGAATCTCCGCAAGGCGTTGACCGTCTTCCAGTTTACGATATCCCTCGTCTTTATCATCAGTACCGTCATCGTTAGCCGGCAGATCAAGTATATGCGCACGACAGACATCGGATTTAATACCGATGCCATCATTACACTGCCTGCCGGCCCCAGGGACTCCACCGTCAAGGCGGCGCTGTTTGCAGACCGACTGAGGCTCCTGCCCGGTATCACCAACGTCGCCCGTCAGGCCTTTGCACCGATCAGCCAGATGGGCATCAGCGGCGAGCAAGGATACAAAGGTAAAAATGGGCGCGAGATCCGGCCCATCCTGCAGGTCGGCGATTCCAATTATATCCGTCTTTACGGCATTCACCTGCTCGCGGGTAGAAATCTCGTTGAAGGCAGCCGCCGCGACAGCCTGCAGGAATTGATCGTCAATGAATCGATGATGAAGGCCGTCGGATTCAGGACGCCGGCGGAGGCCGTAGGACAAATCCTTTCCCTCGGCGACCAGCGGTTTCCCATCATCGGCGTGGTGGCGGACTACCATGAAGGCACCTACAGGATGGCCATAAGGCCACTCGTTCTTTATGACATGGCGCCCATGGAGGATAATGTCGGCGTAAAGCTGGCCTCCACCGGCAAGTCGATCCCGGCTGTGAAAAATACATTGGGACAGATCGAACGGATCTGGAAAGAAATGTACCCGGGCACTCCCTTCACCTATAGTTTCCTCGATGACTCGATCGCCGCGATGTATGCCAAAGAAGAAAAGACCGAGACCCTGATCAATGTGGCGGCGGCCATCGCGATCTTTATTTCCTGTATAGGTCTCTTCGGGCTTTCGCTCTTTTCGACGGGGCAGCGGAGCAAAGAGATCAGCATCCGAAAAGTCCTTGGCGCCAGCGTGACGAGTGTGGTGTCGTTACTCACCCGCGATATCATCGTCTTTATCGGGCTTTCGGCGATCATTGCCTCGCCGGTCGCCTGGTATTTTACGCATAGCTGGTTGCAGGACTATCAATATCGTGCTACGGTCAGTGTCTGGGCCTTTGTGTTGCCGGGAGTGATCGTTGCGTTGCTGGGGATTTTGACGGTGAGCGTGACGACCATCCGGGCGGCGACGGCGAATCCGGTGAAGAATTTGAGGACGGAGTGAGGGGCCGAGCGAAGCGAGGCCTCATTTTAGCAGTTGGTAGGCGATAAAGCTCGCCAGATACGCCAGCCCGGTCATATAGATCACCTGGATGATGGGCCATTTCCAGCTCCGCGTTTCGCGCCGCACGACCGCCAGCGTGCTCATACATTGCATGGCCAGCACATAGAAGATCATCAAAGAGACGCCGGTGGCGAGCGTATACACGGGCGTTCCATCCTCGCGCTTCGCCGATGCCATGCGCTCACGAAGGGTCTGGCGGTCGGCGTCTTTTCCGCCTTCGACGCTGTATAGGGTGGCCATCGTGCCGACAAAGACTTCGCGGGCGGCAAAGGACGTGATGAGTGCGATACCGATCTTCCAGTCATAGCCCAGCGGGCGGATGACCGGTTCGATGACTTTGCCGAGGTGACCGGCATACGAACGTTCCAGTTTGGCCGACGAATTGCCGGCGGTACTCACGCCGGGGCCAAACGAGCTGAGCGCCCAGAGGATGAGGCTGATCACGATGATGACCTTCCCGGCATCGGTGACAAAGATCCGGGCCTTATTGATCATGGTCACTACGATATTGTTCCAGCGCGGAGCCCGATATATCGGGAGTTCGAGGATAAAAAAGCTTTTTTCCTTCAGCCGGATAAACCATTTCGCCACATAACTCACGATCATTGCCATCACGAGCCCGAGCATATAAAGCCCCATCATCACCAGCCCCTGAAGACCGAAGATGCCCAGCACATCCTTTCGCGGAATGACCAAGCCGATCAGGATGGTGTATACCGGCAGCCGCGCGCTGCAACTCATCAGCGGCGTGATCAGGATCGTCAGGAGCCGTTCCTTTTTGTTCTCGATATTGCGGGCGCTCATAATGGCCGGGACGGCACAGGCGAAACCGCTGATCATCGGCATGACGCTCTTTCCATTCAGTCCGACCTTTCGCATCAGCTTGTCCGTGAGAAAGCTGATCCGGGCCATATAGCCGGTGTCTTCGAGGATCGTGATGAGCCCAAACAGGATCATGATCTGCGGGACAAAGACGAGGATGCCGCTGAGGCCAGCGAGCAGGCCGTTGACCAGGAGATTGCTCCACCAGGCGGCCGGGAGTGTCGCGCCCAGCCAGCCGCCGATGCGGGAGAAAGACCAGTCGATGGCGTCCATCGGGAATTGCGCCAGCCAGAAGACACTCTGGAATAGCAGGAAGAGGACCACCAGCAGAATGATATAGCCCCAGGTGCGGTCGAGAAAAAGTTTGTCGAGGCGTTCCGTAAAGAGGGTCTTTTGGAGGGGGTCGGGTTCTGAAACGGTGTGCTGCATGATCGTCTTGATCCGCGAATACCGTTGCAGGATCTCGTCGGCCTGGATGCGGGTATGGTTGAACTGATGAGCCGATTCGATCCGCTCGACGCCGGTCTGCAGCGAAGGCTTAAAATTGAAATGCTCGTGGTTGATCAGGTAGTGGATGGCGGTATAGTCGCTGACATGCGGGAAAAGCGCTTGAACGTCTTTGATGGCACCGGCGGCGAGCGCATGGTTTGGGATAAAATCGCGGGGCTGGGCCTGGTGCATCTGGCGGGTGCGCCATTCCACGATCTTCTTTAGCTGCGGGATGCCCTTGTTCTTCCGCGGATTCACGATGACAACGGGGATGCCCAGCTCGCGTTCGAGGCCTTCGACGTCGATCTCGATGCCTTTTTTACCCGCGATGTCCATCATCGTCAGCGCGACGACGACGGGGATCTTGAGGTCGATGATCTGCGAACAGAAGAGGAGGTTGCGTTTGAGGTTGCTGGCGTCCACGAGGAGGATGACCATATCGGCCCGGACGGCAGGGTCCTGGTTGAGCAGGACCTTATAGGTCACCCATTCATCGGCGCGTTTTGGATAAAGGCTGTAGGTTCCCGGGAGGTCGATGATGGTGGCGTGGACGTCATGGGCGAGGTTGGTGGACCCGCTTTTTTTATCCACCGTGACCCCGGGGAAGTTGCCCACTTTTTGGTTGAGCCCGGTGAGGGCGTTGAAAAGGGAGCTTTTCCCGCTGTTCGGATTGCCGACGAGGGCAATATGGATGTTGTTCTGCTTCAGGACCGCAAAGGTAGGGCGTGGTGGGGGTACCCTATTTACGAAATGAGGAACTTGGACCGGCGGGGGCGGGAACCTTACAGGACAATTAACTTACCGTTTTCGTAAAGCGGCAAGACCGGGGAAAGATCGGGGGTCAGACAGTAGCGGATGTCCTTTTCGAGCCCGAAATTCATCAGGCGGTGGTAATGGGAGGCGTCTTTACGCTTCATGAACTCAAACATATCGTTGTTGGCATTCGCTTCCCGGTAGACGGCTTCGGCGATCCGGGAGGAGTCGCAATGGATGGTGAAATGGTCTTGTACCTGGTGGATGACGGCGCCGGCAAAAAGCAGGTCTTCGATGTTGACCTTGTCTTTCCAGGCCGCGCAGGCCAGGACGACGGGGAGGTTCTGGTCGACGAGGTAGTTGCACACCGACCGGAGGTTGGGAAAAGATCCGGTGATGATCTGGCCCGCGCCGCGGTCAAGGGCCATATGCAGGAGCTTTGTTCCGTTGGTGGTGGTCAGGACGAGGGTCTTGCCCGCGATAAAAGGCCGGGAGTATTCGAAGGGCGAATTACCATGTTCGAGGCCCTCGGCAATCATGCCGTCGCGTTCGCCGGCGGTGATCCCGTCGATCTGACGGCCGAGCTCGATACATTTTGCCACACTGTCGACGGGGATGACGCATTTTGCTCCGTTGTGCAGGGCGGTGGCGATCGTGGATGTGGCGCGGAGGACGTCGATGATCACGACGATGGCGTGGTTGACATCATAGAGATGGAGTAAGGCAGGGGACAGGGCCGTGTGCAACGATGGTCTGGGGTTTGTCAAGATGATTATTTTTCCAAAATGAATTTCCATTTATCCGATTCCGCGTACTCCTTGATGGTCTTATTCCGGGTCTCCAGCAAAGTCTTCATATAACTCGTGAGGAACAGCTTGTCGGCGAGCTTCCCGAGGCTGCCGTAAGGGGCTTCGTAGGTAAAAATATCGATGAGCAGCGTGCCGTTGTCGATCCGTTTAAAATGATGTTCATGGCGGAAGCTTTTGAAATCTCCATTCACCATTTCGTCGGTAAAAGACAGCGGCGGGTTCATGGCCGTGATCTTCGACTTCAGGATCCGGACCTTTCGCAGGTGTTTGGCTTTCCAGGTAACCGTTTCGTTGAGGCCGATCAGCCCGCTGGTGGTGCCGGCGATGGCTTCTTCCCCGGTATGGGCCATCGACTTCCGGTGGAGGTCGATGCTTCTGGCCAGGTCAAAGACCCGTTGGGCTGGGGCCGCGACGAAGGTCGTCAGATGAATGGTTGGCATTTTCTTAATAGTAGGTCCTGGATACTTGGATCGTGACCTTGATTACAGAAAAAATCATTCCAAAAGCTCAACTAAAAGGGAATTTCACCACTTTAGCCTGCAGGAGTTTATCCCGGACTTTTATATAGATCTTGCTGTCGATCGAGGCAAAGTTGGTCCGGACATAACCCATGCCGATCGCCTTTCCGAGCGAGGGGCTTTGCGTCCCCGAGGTCACCCGGCCGATCACGGCCCCCGAGAAATCCTTGATCTCATAGTCATGCCGCGGGATGCCCTTTTCGACCATTTCGAAACCGACCAGCTTTTGGTGCGGGCCGTCGGTCTTTTGGCGTTCGAGGATAGGCCTGGCCGTGAAATCTTTTGTGAATTTTGTGATCCAGCCTAGGCCGGCTTCGAGCGGAGAGGTCTTGTCGTCGATGTCGTTACCGTAGAGACAATACCCCATTTCCAGCCGGAGTGTGTCGCGGGCGCCAAGTCCGATGGGTCGTAATCCCTGGGGGGACCCCACTTCGAAGATCTTGTTCCAGATGGTGGCCGCGGTGTCACCCTTGTCTTCAAAATAGATCTCGATGCCGCCGGCGCCGGTATAACCCGTGGCGCTGATCAGGACGTTGTCCACTCCCGCGAACCGGCCCTTGGCAAACGTATAGTATTTGAGGTTCAGGATGTCGATGTCGGTAAGGGCCTGCATGATCCGGTTGGCGTTTGGCCCCTGGATGGCGAGCAGCCCGGTTTTGGCGGAGATGTTGTGCATCTCGGCGCCCTTTGTATTGTGGCGGGAGATCCAATCCCAGTCCTTTTCGATGTTGGAGGCGTTGACGACCAGCATGTAGGCTTTGTTGTCCTCCAGGCAATAGACGATCAGGTCGTCGACGATGCCGCCGGTGTCGTTGGTCAGGGCGCTGTACTGAGCCTTACCCGCGGTCAGCTTCGAGGCGTCGTTGGTGGTGACGCGCTGGATGAGGTCGAGGGCGTGGGGGCCCTTCAGGATGAATTCACCCATGTGGCTCACATCGAAGACCCCGGCGTTGGTGCGGACGGCCTGGTGTTCGTCGTTGATGCCGGTATAGCTGATCGGCATGCTGTAACCGGCGAATTCGACCATTTTTGCGCCAAGTGCGAGGTGAAAGGGGGTGAAGGGTGTGAGCTTCATGGAATGTTTTTGAGCCGCAAAGGTAGGCTAAAAATATAGTCCCCCGGCAGATGCCGGGGGGCTTTGTTCCAACTTCAACCAACGAGAGTAAAGAGTTGATCAGATAAACATCGATGAGAGCAGGACGAACGGGGACGGGTGAGGCGCCGCGACCACCTTGTGAGGCGTTGCGACCGACGGGCGAGGCAATACGACCATGGTGCTGCTCTTTGGCACCGGCGTATCGGCGTCGCGTTTTGGCGCCGGCGCCTTGTAACGGTAACTTCCGTTGGCCGGCTGGCCGGACTTGCCCGACTTTTCGGGCTGAGCCGACTTTTCGGGGGCCTCCTTTTTCTCTTTCCGTTCCGGGCGTTCCGGATTTTCGGGGCGCTCGGGGCGCTCGCCATATTTGCCCATACCATTCACCGGCTTTAGACCGTCTGCCGTCATGATATACTGTATACCGCTGTTCCAATAGAAATTATTTTCGAGGCTGAATCCTTCGTCGTCGTATTCGCTGCTGTAGTCGTTCCGGCCGTCTTCCCAGTTGATGTGGCTGCGGCCGACGTTGACATTGAACCAGTCGTACCGGCCGACCGAATTATCCAACAGGATCTTCTTGCCCACCGGGATATAGACGACAACAATGACCTGCTGGTTACGGAATTTTTGTTCCCGGTTGATGGTAAATCCGGCCGGAAGCTGCAGGACACTATCCGTCTGCGTCACGGGGAAGCTGATCTGGCGGGCGCGGTCGAGTGCCGAATTCGAGCTGCCACCCAGGCTGCCGCGGAGGATGCGGACGTGATAGGCCGAATCGTCGCTGCGAAGCACCTTGATCTGCACCGTATTCAGCTGAATGCTGTCGGCGTTGAGGGTATAGAAGAAGTCATTCCGCCGCCAGCCGCGCCGCCATTCGTTGCCAAACCACCAGTCTTCCTGGTCATAATAGTCGCGGTGAACCATTTGGCGCGCTTTGACGACCAGGTTCCCGGTGGAAGGCTGGACGAGCGCGAATTGCTCTTCGGAATGGGCGCGGGCGCGGAAGTTGTTGATGACCATGCCCGCGAGGATGACAAAACTGATCAGCCCGATGATCCAAAGCGTGGCAAACACATAACCCAGGTAGTGGCGTTTGGAGCGCATGCCGGTTATGCGGCGGATCAGCCAGGTCAGCAGGGCGATCACCGGGATGACGAGGACCAGGATAAAGCTTGCCCAGGCGAGGATATCCTCCCAGAAGCCGTCGAGGACATAGCTTTTCAGATCCAGCAGGCCGCCGCCGCTAAGGGCAAGCCCGACCAGCCCCATGATCAGCCCGAAGGCGATGAGGCCGGCGATACACAGGAAGAAGGCCTTGAACAATACCCCGATGGCATGGCCGATACCGGTGCCGTGTCTGCGCGCGGCGCCGGAAGCTTCTGCGCTGAAGGTCTGCACGTTCTGACGGATCTGGGTGCCCATTTGCTGGCCCATATTCTTAAAGCTTTCCCCCATCTCGGTACCCATTTCCTTGGCGCGGCCCTTAAAGGTTTCGAGGTCGCTCTTGACGGTATTCTTGATGGATTCCAGGTCGATCTTTTCGCCGCGCATCTCCAGCTTTTCGGAGGCCGTGGTAGCTTCCGGGATAACGATCCAAAGCACGATATAGGCAACGACCAGGCTACCGCCAAATCCGTCGAAAAAGATATGGCCGCCCCAGTTAAAGAAATGCCACCAGATATTGCGGAAGACCGAAGTGAAGATGCCGACGATCAGGGGCAGGGCGAAGATCAGGCGCGGGATCCAGACCTCAATATGGAAATAGGCGGCGATACCGCTGGCGACACCCGCGATGACCCGGTCGTCCGGGTTCCGGTAAAGCCGCTTCCGGGCGCTGGTTGCCAGCGATTTGGTGGGAAGGACGATCCAGAGGACGAAGTAAAGGAGCAGACCAAAGCCCCACGTCAGGGTGATGAGTACAAAAAGGATGCGGACGATGACCGGGTCGAGTTTCAGGTAGTTGGCCAGGCCGGCGCAGACCCCGCCAAGGACCTTGTCATTGGCGGCACGGAAGAGGCGTCGCGGTTCTTCCGCGGCGTGGGGGGCATAGCTTTGCTGTTGGCCGCCGCCGGCGCCGGAGGCGCCGGCGGCGCTTCCTGCCGCGCCAGCGCTTGCGCTGGCGCGGGGCTGCTCGGGCTCGCCGGCAAATTCCTCCGGCCGGCCCATGCTGGCGATGATGGCGTTGACATCGGCATCCGTGATGCAGGCGGCGCCCTTCTTTAGCTTCTGGTCGAAGAGCTCCGAAAAGCGATTTTCGATATCGCTGATGATCTCGTCCCGACCTTCTTCATTGGCGAAATACCGGCGCAGACTGTCTACGTACTGCTGCAGGATCTCATAGGCGGTCTCTTCGATGGGGATCACCCTGCTGTAGAAGTTTATGTTTATGATCTTTTTCATACGTGAAAATTTGACGGTTGAAATTTAGAAGTCAAGGGCTTTCAAAAGGTTCCGTTTTTTTGTGTCAGGGCTTGGACGGCATTCGTCAGTTCGTTCCAGGTTGCCTGGAGTTCCCCGTAGAACTCCTCACCTTTCGGGGTTAAGGAAAAATATTTGCGGGGCGGCCCCGAGTTGCTTTCCACCCACCGGTAGGTGAGCATCTCCGCATTTTTTAGTCGGGTCAGGAGGGGGTAGAGGGTACCTTCCAGGATATTCAGGTTGGCAGCTTTCATTTCTTCCACGATGTCGGAGGGATATGCTTCGCCGCGCCTGATCACCGAGAGGATGCAGAACTCCAAAATGCCCTTCCGCATCTGGCTTTGAGTATTCTCGATATTCATACGCTTACATTTTAAATAATGACCTGGTCTATTATAACAACTCAAAGATAAGATGAATTCCAGTACTATGCAACACAAAGTACCGTTGTAAGGCAGGTAATTTTTATAGACCAGTAATCAAGGAATGAGCGGTGATTATCCGGGATAAGCGGTAAGAAGGGGTGGCGGGGCACCGAGATCGCTTAAAAACCGCCCCCGGATCGCCTCAAAACCACCTCGAGATTAAAACGAGATTAAAAAAATGGGTTAGAAAAGGGCGGAATCGCCGGGTTTATGGCGTATTTTTGAGGCACACCCCTAAAGTACAACCGACAGATGAAATTGATTCTCTGTTTCTTATTGGGAGCAGTCTCCGCTCTTATCCTCTTATACGTGTTCCACGCATAACCGTGAACCTAATCGCCCCGTCGCCCCCGCTTCGCCTCCCGCCTATTTCTTTAACCCGATCTCGCGCAGCCTTTCGTCCAGGTATTCGCCCGCCGTGGCGTCCGGATAGGCTTTTGGATGGCCGGCATCGACACAGCCGGGCAAACACGCCAGGCTCATGCTGCTTCGGGGGTGCAGGAAGAAGGGAATGGAATAGCGGGAACTACCCCACTTTTCCCGGGGCGGGTTGACGACCCGGTGCGTCGTGGATTTGAGCTTGTTATTGGTCAGCCGCTGGAGCATATCACCCACATTGACGACAATCTGTTCGGGGAGAGAGGTCACCGCCACCCATTCATTCTGCTTGGAGAGGATCTCCAGACCGTCGGCGGAGGCCCCGATCAGCAGGGTGATCAGGTTGATGTCC
>Ga0206918_1083_pt1 | contig 22463 bp, 18 predicted proteins | sample Alteio_BWOrgHeat_69_FD_152950 | JGI IMG/M metagenome (GOLD analysis project Ga0206918, IMG submission 152950) | Enriched cells from forest soil in Barre Woods Harvard Forest LTER site, Petersham, Massachusetts, United States -... | ecosystem: Environmental > Terrestrial > Soil > Temperate forest >... | reverse complement strand
ACCTTGGATTTGACAATTTCTTTGCGTCCTAGCCTGGAAAAAGAAAGCAACTCATCAATGAGATGGCCCATTTTCAGTGCATTCGATTTGATAGTGGAAAGCAGACGCATGGCTTCTTCGTTCATGGTATCTGCATGGTCTTCTTCCAGTATTTGGGCATAACCGTTGATGGCACGTAATGGCGCTCTCAGGTCATGCGAAATGGAATAAGAGAAAGCTTCGAGCTCCTTGTTCAATTCCAGAATGGCATCTTCTCTTTTTTTCTTTTCCGTGATATCTTCGGATATGCCCAGCAGGTAAAGCGGCTTTCCGTCATCCCCGAACACCGGTATTTTCTTGGTATGCAACCAGCGCTCACCGTGTTCTTTGGTTTGAATAGGCTCTTCCGGGATATCCAGCAGTTTTCCTTTGGACAGTACCGCACGGTCTTTGGCCGTGAAAAAATCAGCCTGTTTCTTAGGAAAAAAATCAAAGTCATTCTTCCCCAATAACTCTTCCAGGGGAATTCCGATCAGGCGTTCTCCCGCTTTGTTGAACCGTACAAAACGAAGATGTTCCGCATCTTTTACAAATACCATATCAGGAATGTTTTCCAGAATGGCGGAAAGGAACATGTTCGATTGGCGTAATTTATCTTCTGCCTGTTTTATCAGGTCTGGGGTTTGGTTTTGTAAATACTCCAGCTCTGACAGGATTTGCAAGCTCAGTTTCAGATCCTGCGTATAGAGGGGAAGAAAACGATGGAACAATTGACGTTGCTCAGAAAATACATGAAGCAATCCTATCGCAGGTTCACCTGTTTTTCCTGAAATGCTTTTGATGAATTTTTGCTGCACGATCTCACTTTGAAGCACATCTTCGGATAGGCAAATGCTTACAGCAAAATTGGAGAGACCTTTCAATGTTTCTGTATCGATGGAAGGGGCGACAGAAGTACCATTCGGCTTTACCTTCACTCCGATAGTACCTTCAGAGGAGCTGGAGCGTGCAGCCGATGGTTTTACCGGAGTTGAGCTCAGGTGCCCATTTTCTGACAAATGAATTAGAAATTTGCAAAGCTCAATCATAGGTTTTCTAGAAATAAAATGGCAAAGTGTGTTGGTTACTGCTTTCCCATAAAGTTAATCCGAATTACTGAAAATCCCCCTCCAAGTACCATAATATTTCGACGAATATATTTATCATTAGTCTTTAATAGTATTAATTATTGAATAATGGTTTGTTTTTAAATTGAAAAACTGAGAGTCTCTGAAAGGATTTAAAAACCACCTCGAAATCAGGATGCTAGGTGATATTCGTCACATATTAAAAAAATATTTCACCCGACTTTTGTAGACAAGTTATTCCACACAAGCACCCCTTATTAATAAAGTCATATGAATCTGAAAAGTCCAAATGAACAATTAATCCTGTTTCTCGAAGATTTAGAGGACGATTACCTGTTGATGTTGCATGAGCTGCAAAAGAGTGGAATGCGCTACAGATCCATGCGGGTTACAGATGGTCCTGCCTTTATTGATGCGGTGAATCGCTTTCAACCGGCTTGTATTCTCAGTGCATATCTTTTACCCGGTTACTGCGGACTGGAGGCCTTTCAAGATCTGAAAAGCATGGGAAAGACCATTCCATTCGTGCTGGTGGCAGGTGACAGGCAAAGCGAATTGACGAAGAAATGTCTGGATCTGGGAATAAATGGCTTGCTTTATAAAGATAATTTTTCCGAGCTTCCTCGGGTGTTGAGATCGGCATTCCATGCACCGGAAGGAAATAGGACTAAGACATCTTGAATACTTTCATCCAAACAGCAAAGACCATAAATTTAAAGATACGCCCGTTCTCCGGCTTGCCTTCAATGGAGAAGAAGGCATCATAATCTTTTGTCAACTTATCCAGATTGAGGTATGGTTTTAACGTGTCGGTGAAGTAAGGTCTCATTTCCTCTTTCATTTCGCTCACCCAGCGGTTATTCGGGGTGCTATATCCCATTTTGTCGCTTCGGGTGCTGATCGCAGCAGGGATGTATGGCTTGACTGCTTCCCGCATGAGGTATTTATTTATTCCGTCATGAATCTTGTAAGCGCCGGGAATCTGGAAGACATATTCAATGAGCCGGTGATCATCCGCAAAGGGAGTACGCGATTCAACCGAATGCCACATGGAGCAACGGTCTTCACATTTCAGATACCCTTTCAACCGTGTATTTACAAATTCTTTGTGCAGGATTCCATTAAGCGATCGGGGAAGAACGGAAGGCGTGCTTCTTTGGGATTTTTTATAGGTATCGAGTAAATCTTTATCCACGTATCCCAAATCGCTGAAATAGGCTTTGCTTATTTTCAATTGCATGGACACAGGCAGGTGGTGGATGGCTTTCAGCTTGAGATAGTCTTTTCCAAGTGACTTAAAGTTTTGAGGAAAGGAATCAAAATCCTTCACCGCTTTCAATGCACTGCCTATGTCCAGCCGTCGGATCATGTCACCCATATACCAGGTATAATAAGGGCTATATCCTGCAAAAAGCTCGTCTCCGCCTTGCCCATCCAGTATCACCTTGATGCCGGTATCTTTGGCGAGTTTCATCACGCGGTACTGCGCGTAGGTGCTGGTGCTCCAGATGGGGGAGTCCTGGCAGTAAACGAGTTGTTCCAGGTCTTGCACCAGCTCTTCCCGGGTAGGCACACTTTTGTGTGGAATGGCACCCGTCTGTTCATTGACGAGTGTAGCCCATTTACTTTCATCGTAGCGCGGATCCTCAAAAGAAGAGGTAAACGTATGAATGGGTGCGGAACCCTGTTGCTGCTTTAACAGTTCATGTGCGATGCCTACTATAGAAGAGCTGTCTATTCCTCCGCTCAGGCAGGAGCCTACCGGTACATCCGAACGAAGACGCAGCTGTATGGCGTCTCGCAGCAGATCTTCTGTCTGGTTGCGGTATGTTTCAAATTTCGGAGTTTGAAAATGTTCGTAGGTTTCATTGGTTTTTAACTCATAATAGACCCATTTGGTGAAACTACCCGAACGCAGGTCAATCGTAAACGAATGGGAAGGGAAAAGCTCCAGGATGCCTTCAAATATTCCCTGCTCCTGGTATTCAATTTCTCCAGCAATAAAATAATCAGCAAGGGCCCTGGGGTTGATGCTGCGCGAAACTGCCGGATGCTCCAGCAATGCTTTTTGTTCGGAAGCGAATAGGAAAGCCTCTGTGCTCAGGTGGTAATAAAACGGTTTCACTCCAAATCGGTCCCTCGAGCCAAACACCCGGTTCTTCACTTTGTCGAAGAGTACAAAGGACCACATGCCATTGAATGCTTTCACACACTCCACTCCCCATTCCTTGTAAGCAGCCAGGATGACTTCAGTATCTGTTCGCGTACGAAAAACATGACCTTTGTTTTGCAATTGCTCCCGTAATTCCAGGTAGTTGTAGATTTCCCCATTGTAGGTTATCCAAAGCTCACGGGAAGGATCACATTGTGGCTGATGGCCGTTTTCTGATAAATCCAGGATCGCCAGCCGGCGATGTGCCAATGCCAGCACACCGGGTTCCATCAGCTGTTCCACAGGCACTTTTGGTGCATAGGCGCAGGAAGCTTGTTTTACGCTTTCCGGTGTGTCGGTTCCATATGCAGTGGTAAACTCATTTTCAGAATAAAAAAGAAATCCATCTCCATCCGGTCCGCGGTGACGTATCGCCTGATTCATGCGTTGCAGATGACGCGGATCTGCCATACGGCCCTGAAGGCTTATTATTCCGCTAATTCCGCACATGTGTCGCCGTATTTTGAATGGAGGCCCGCAGGCCTTTGAAAGAAAAAAGCAGTTCGAAGATGCCTTTGCCGGAATCGGATTTGAAACAGAAAAAGAGGTAGGCAGCTGTTGCCAGGTATGAACAGCAGGCGGTGATAGCAGCTCCTGCTAGTCCATACACAGGAACCAGCCAAAAGCCAAGTATCAGGGTAATGCCAAAGCCAATGAGCGATCCCCGGGAGCTGATATGCATTTTCCCGATTCCCGAAAAGTAGTGGCTGTACATACTCGCCAGACCGAACGCACAGATCCCTGCACTTAAATAAGCAATTACCAATGGAAGCTCGGTGAATTCTGAGCCAAAGAGCCAGCGGAATAAAGCAGCCGGCAAACAGCAGAGTATTCCAACAGCCAGCACGGTAGCTAACAGGCTTACTTTGGAAAGTGAAATGGTTAATTCCTGAGCGGCTTTGCGATTGCTCATGTTGGCTATCCGTGCATATTGCACCATCGATATCCCGTTGCTGATGACCCAAACCGATTCACAAACAGAGGCGGCGGTAGAATAAACTCCTACGAGTGACTTCCCGATCAAGGGATGAAAATAAACCAGGAGATAAAAAGCAAAGCGGTAATTGAGCAATTGAACCGCATTGCCGAGTTGAACATAAAACCCGTTGCGCAGCAATTGTTTCATCAGCCGTTTGAATGGAGTGAATTCTCCCGGAAGGAGGTCAGCACGCAGATAAAAGAGACTGAGCAAAAAGCTGATGAGGTAACTGACCCCGAGCGAAAAATAGAAAACAAAAGGTGTTCGGGTGTTGAAAAGGAATATCCCCACCCACAAGAGGACCAGTAATACCACCACCTGCACAATGGAAACCCAATTGTTTTCTTTTATTTTTTCTTTACCATTTAAGGCCGCCAGGTTAATGCTGCTCAGGTTGAGGAAAACACTCAGTCCGCAAAGGGTGAGGTAATCGGCGCCGGAGAATGGTCTTGCAATAAAAAAGAAGAGCGGTAACAGGCAGCCGCAGATTATCCCCCAGATCCAAGAAGGCAGGAGCAGGCTCATCAGCCTGTAACGGGGCACCATAAATACCATGGCTCCTCCACCCAACAGGTCATTCAGTAAGAGGATCAAGGTGATGTTCAAGACGGTTAGACTGATTTCCCCTTTCCCGGCAGCTCCCATGTATCGAGCCGTCAGGATAACGCACAGAAAGCTGCAAAGGGAAGTAAGCCCTTTGGTAAAAACAGTGCGTGAAAGGATTTTAAACAAGTGCATGCGTCTTTGCAAAGGTGCTAAATTCCGTGAATACGCGGGCAGGGGGCAAGTCGGCAAGACACTCTCTGGTAGGGCAGTCTTCCGGTTTAGCGTATCGGGAAGTATTCGGAGAAATCCAGGCGCTGCATGGTGAACAGCTCAGCTGCAAACTGCAAATTTTGTTGTTTCTGGGATTGAGTTGTTCGTAGCCGTAAAGCAAGGGATTGGATGGGCCCCACAGGGTGAATGTTGGTATGCCTTGCGCAGCTGCAATATGCATCAGTCCTCCGTCCAATCCCACAAACAAGCTGCTTTTTCCAATCACTTCTGCAGCCTGAGTAATAGTTGTTTTGCCGATAAGCGACTGCACATTGCCGGTGTCAGCGCGCAGCACTTCTTCTCCCAGAGCGGTTTCTGAAATGTCTCCCAATAAGACGAAGTGGAGTGCCGGAAAAGTAGTCTTGCAACGTTTTAAAAAAGAAATCCAGTGAGCCACAGGCCAGTTCTTATAGGTCTCCTTGTTATGATTCGCGCTGATCTGAAGTGCCAGAAAACCGGAAGGCAAAGGGATAGAATTGCGCTCGGGTCTTGGAATGTGTAAAAGGGCTTCTGTCCATGCCACCGCACCGAGGCCTGCTAATAAAATATTTTGTTCCGCATCCGGGATGCCAGGCTTGGGCTTAAAAAAAACAATGCCTGATTCGAGCTTGGAGCTGGCTCCTTCAGGTACCCGGTTGGCATGTACCATCGTAGCCATTTGTTTTGCCAGCATCAGGTTGGAGCGGTTGGCTGCAAAATAGTTTACAATGGCCAGCTGATAGTTCCGGTATTCTTTCAGTGCGAGCCAGGCTTTGCGTGCACGCGTGCGTGCAATGATCAGGTGGTCAAATACGGCTGTTCCTTCGAACAACTGTTCACACGGGAACGGAGAGGTAACGATTGCCGTAACCGAATAACCTTGTTGGCGCAATAACCTGGCAAGCGGGATGAGGAGGATGGCGTCACCCAGTCCTGCTGCAATAAATACAAGTGCTTTTCGCTGTTGTTGAATGGCCATTATCCGATAAACTTAAGCATTGGACGATTCTATTTTGTCTCCGCTTGATACCAGGGTATACCGGTTCTTTTTCCGCAAGAAATACTTTTCGAAGAACTCATACGAAAGCCAGGACATACCAATGGTTAAGAGGAAAACAGTCGGGTATAAAAAGGTGTTGCCCAGGGCAATTCCCATGGAAGGGAGAAACTGCCTGGAGCTATAAAAAATCAAATAAAAGCAAAGCGGATGAAACATGTACAGGCCATACGAGATTTTTCCAAGAAAACGGAATCCCTTGCTTTCCAACTTCAGTAACGTGTTTTTGTTTCCTGCAAGGTTTAGTATCAGCAACGTAAAGAGCATCGCGTTGAACAGGTAACGCACTTTTACATGGCCGAAGAGGCCGGTAGCTAAGGAGAATAAAATCGTTGCATACAAACCGATCTGAAATGCCGGATGAAAGAGGACGGAGAGAATTTTCTTTTTGTTTTCAAACAAAAGCCAGGCACCTAACCCACCGATCGCCATAAATTCGATATTGAAGGTATCAAGAAACCGACCTAAGAGTATTCCTGCATGCTGCAGATGACCTGGTGCAAGCCGGTCACATAACACCACCAGCAATTTACGGCCAAGAATCAATACCACCGGGATACCCGCCAGAAGCAAGGACAGAAATCTGCGGAAGCGTTTGAGAAGCCATGGCCAGACCAGGTAAAACTGTTCTTCAGTACCGATGGACCAGGCCTGGGAAGCAAAAGGAACAACCGGTACTACTTTCAATGCCAGGTTAGGAAGAAAAAAAATGAACAATAGCAGCTTGGGCCAGAAAGCCGTTTTGAGTACATTTTCAGCACCTCCCACTTCCAGGAAATGAGGCAATACAAAAAAGGCCAGGACGATAAGCAGATAATATAAAGGCCATATCCTCAGAATGCGTCGCATGTAAAATTTCCTGACATCAATTCCTCCTGTCATTTTCTCTTCTGTCAGTAACAGGGAGGTAATCAGAAACCCGCTCAGGACAAAAAACAAGCTTACCCCATATTCTCCTGCAGTACCTATGAGGGTGGTATGGTCGAGATTGGGTAAGCCTTCTTCTTTCTTGAATTGTTCGATATGGGAAACAATAACCATTGCAGCGGCCAAAAACCGGAGCCCGTTCAGCCCCGGGAAATAGATTCTCCCGGAAGCGCTTTGCGGCATTCCCTCTGTTAAGGGCGTAGGCGAATTGGATGACAAGGGTGTTGCTGACATTTTCCGGTCACAAAGATAGCCTTCCTCCCGACACCACCGGGTGTAAGCCTTCTTTAGCTCAGTTTTTTGGTTCTCAGGCGGATGGAGTTACCTACCACGATAAGGTCTGAAAAAGCCATGGAAAAAGCAGCAACCATCGGGTTTAGCAGTCCGCATGCTGCAAGCGGAATCGCCAATACATTGTAGAAGAAAGCCCAGAAGAGGTTCTGGCGTATGGTGAGGAGGGTGTGTTTACTGATTAACCAGGCGTCTTTCAGCTGGCCCAGCTCCTGGCTGTTCAAAAGCACGATCTGTGCCTGCTGGATGGCTACCTGGGTGGCACTGCTGATGGATATCCCCACCGTGGCATGGGCGAGTGCCGGAGCATCGTTCACCCCGTCACCAAACATGGCTAAGGTACCGTCCTGTGCAAGTCCGGAAATGATTTCAAGTTTGCGGGAGGGTGTTGCATGACCAAACCAGGTGGTGATCCCTGTAGCCTCAGCTGCCTGCCGGGTTTTTTCTTCCGAATCGCCGCTCAGCAGCAGGCAGCGTATGCCTTGGCTTTGCAGGAAAGCAATGGTGGCGGAAGCGTCTTCCTTCAGGGTATCATCCAATGCAAAAGCCGCAATCAGCACCTCATTGCGCAGGAGATAGACCTGGTATTCACTGTCCTGGGTAAGTGTGTTCGCAAGTGCATAGGATCCTGCCGCGTAGGTATTGCCCGCTTCATCTTCTGCCCTAAGGCCCAACCCTTTTTCTTCTTCCAGCTTGCGGAAAGTGAGTGCAGGTCCGGAAAGATTCTTTTTTAACGCTTGCACGAGAGACCGTGCGATAGGATGGGAGGAGAACAGCTCCAGGTGGTAGAGCATGTTCCGGGCTTCCGCTTCGGTGGTGTTTCCATAAAGCTTCAGGCGGCCGATGCTGAACTTTCCGGTACTCAGTGTACCCGTCTTGTCAAAAACCACCTGCTTAATTCCGGCAAATGCTTCCAGTGTGCTTCCGCCTTTAATCAATATTCCTTTACGGGCTGCCCTTCCTATGCCTACCATCACAGCTGTTGGAGTAGCGAGTCCCATGGCACAGGGACAGGAAATGACCAATACCGCAACACTGTTCATAAGCGCTTCGGAAAGGGAGATGGCAAAAAAGAAATGCCGGATAAAAAAGGTGAGCAGGGCGACTCCGATCACTACAGGCACAAAAATGGCGCTTACTTTATCACCCAGATTTTGGATGCTGGGCTTGCTTTCCTGAGCATGCTTCACCAGGTGTATGATTTTAGCAAGCGTGGTGCCTTCTCCCACTTGCTCTGCCCGCATCCGGAGTTGCCCGTTAATCAATATGGTGCCACCCACCAGCCGGTCTCCCGGTTTCTTTTCGATTGGTAAACTTTCCCCCGTTATCATCGACTCGTCCACACTGATTGTTCCTGTCAACACTACTCCATCGGTGGGAATCCGGTCACCCGTATTCACCCCAAGCACATCTCCCACCACGACTTCGGCGTAGGTAATTTCCACTAATTCCTCTCCCTGATCAGTTTTTTTAACTTTTCTGACAAACAAAGGTTGCAGGGAAGAGAGCTCGCGGATGGCGTCGGTCGTTCGTTTAACAGAACGTTTTTCAATCAGGTTGCCGAGAAGGATGATACAGATAATGGTAGCAGCTGTTTCAAAATAGAGGTGCTCGTGCAGGGAATGTCCGGAATACAGCCACATGGCCGCCACACTATATATGAATGCCGCAGTAGAGCCCAAGGCAACAAGCACATCCATGTTGGGGAAGCCGGAAAACACAGATTTGACCGCACTTTTTCCAAAACTAACAAGCCCCAGCAGAAATACCGGTGTACATAATAACAATTGAACCCACGGTTGATTCAATACCGCCTGATGTGACAAGAACATATGGGCTGTAAAAAGAGGCAAGGTGAAGATCAGAGAAAACAAGAATTTTTTTTCCGCGCTGCCAAAGCGAGATTCGGGCACTCCGGGCTTTGGTGGGTTGATGACCTGGTAGCCCAGACTTTTAATTGCTTCTATGGCTTGGACTGTGGCTTCAGGCTTTTGAGAAGAAAAAGAGGCCTCTCCGGTTGCAAAATTGACTGCAATCGTATGCAGGTCCGGGTTTTTCTGAAGCTTTCTGGAGATGGAGAGTGCACAATTGTTACAATCCATACCGGATACCAAAAGCGTTACATGTTCCTTGTTATCAGGCATTAGAATGTAAAATTACAAAGAAAAGAGGGGGAGAGGAGAATATTTTTTGTGAAGAACCGGAGGAATAGTATATTTGCCACCTGAAATTTGGCGGTCATAGCTCAGTTGGTTAGAGCATCAGATTGTGGTTCTGAGGGTCGTGGGTTCGAGCCCCATTGATCGCCCTTCCCTGAAGTAGTACGCCACGGCGGATACTTCAGGTTTTTTTTTGACCGTTTTTGCCTCTCTTTCATCTCTCCACAACAGCATTCCTTATCAACGAACAAACAGCCTGCTGTCGAATTCAAAAGGTTCAATCTTTTGAATAATGATCTTATCCATGTCGATATGTGCCGGATTAATCAGGTAATTGCTGTCTCCCTGCACAACTGCTGAGGGTACTTTCAGTACCAGGTGTTTATTCCCCTCAATAAAATCATCACCCTGTGTTTGGGTAGCGCGCAGGTTGAGCCTCCAGTTCTTGGGCAAAGCAGTCAGCAGCAGTTCCCGGATAGAAACGGTTTCGGGAATCAGTAAAGTAATCAAGTCGTAATCGGGAGGGAGGTTGCCCAGAGGAGTATGCACCGCTATTTCAGCTGTACACAAGGCCCGCGACTCGGCGGTATAGATCATGGCTGTTCCTTTACTGTTCCAGCGTCCTCCGCTTCTTCTCGCTCCCATGCCTGACAGGTCTTTACTGTATTTCGATTTGCTCAGCCGAAAGACGATCATGCCAGTACACCGTGTTCAATGCGGATGAGTTCTTCTTTGAGTAGTTCCATGCCAAAGGCGTTGTCGAGGAGTTCTTTGGGTTTAATTTTGCCTAAGGCCAGGTTAGGTGTTTCAAGCCAGGAGTTGAATTTATCCTTGGTGCCGTATACCTGGGTGCCGAATTCATAGAGGATGGTAATCTGGATTATTTTTTCGGAGTGGACCGTATCAAAGACTTTGTTTTCTTTTTCGTAGCGTTGCATGGTACGCTCGGAAATATGCAGGAACCCCGACCAGTCACTGATTTTGAAAGGACTGTTTTTGGTGATCGTTAAAAAATTGGTGTACTTGAGGCCTTTCCGAACAAGTTCCATCAAGGATATGAGTTGGAGCTCCGTGGGTGAGTTATAGGCAAACTCGGGTTCCTGAAGAGAGGGCAATTTGCTCATGGTTCTTATTGTTTACACAAATATACGACATTTGTCTTAAAATAAAAGACAAATGCCGCAATTATTTTACGCGCTTTCTGTTCAATTAATCCCGATTTCTGCCATTAACCGGCATCTTCGTATCTTCATACCCGATGAAAATAACCTTTCTAGGCACCGGAACTTCTCAAGGCGTACCCATTATCGCCTGCAGTTGCCGGGTATGTCATTCGGAAGATCCCAAAGACAAGCGTTTGCGTTCATCTGTATTGCTGACCGTGTCAGGAAAAAATTTTGTCATTGATACAGGACCGGATTTTCGTCAACAGATGTTACGTGCGGATGTACGCGACCTGGAAGCAGTATTGTATACCCATGAGCACAAAGATCATGTTGCAGGTATTGACGATGTCAGGGCATTTAACTTCATTCATAACAAGGCCATGCCCCTTTGGGCGACGGAGCGGGTACAGCGGGCCATCCGTGGTGAAGTGCCCTATTGCTTTGATGGTACCGACTACCCGGGTATTCCCCGAATCCAGCTGAGAACAATCAACGATGAACCTTTTGAAATCGCCGGGCAGGAGTTTATTCCCATTCGGGTGATGCATCACAAAATGCCAGTCACGGCTTTCCGCATAGGCGATTTTACCTATGTCACAGACGCCAATTTTATCGCTCCGGAAGAAAAGGAAAAAATAAAAGGCTCCCGTATATTGGTGCTGAATGCATTGAGACGGGAAAAGCATGTGTCTCATTTTAACCTGGAGCAGGCAATAGCGCTTGCCAACGAGCTGGAACCCGAACAGGTATACTTTACGCATATCAGCCACCAACTCGGCAGGCATGCAGAAGTGTCTCCGGAGCTGCCTGCTTTTATGCAGCTGGCTTACGATGGATTGGAGTTGGAACTTTGAACCGGCAGTATCCCGATAATCTTACCTTTGCTCCCGAATAAATATTCCTTAATACCACGCGAATGGATACCGTACAGGCTCCTGCCTCCTTTTTCATTACCCTGATAGCCATTGTACTTTCTACTGCCCTGGTGGTTATATCAAGGATGCTGCTATTTGAAAAGGCCGGACGTTCGAATGTTTCCGCTTTCATTCCCTTTCTTAATTTATACGTAATGCTGGGGCTGGCAGGGATGAAACGAATCTGGACATTGCTGTATTTCGTTACGCTGATCAATATTTACCTGACATTAAAAGCCATGATGCCTTTACTCATGCCGGATGAAGTGGGGCCTGACCGCTTGAATTTGATTTCGTTTTTTATTCCTTTCCTGCATCCCCGATCCATCAACGGACTCTTCATCGGTTATTGGATACTGAACGGAAGCTACCTGCTGCTCTACATCCGCATGCATATACGGCTGGCAGCAAAGTTTGGAAAATCCAGATTGTTTGGCTGGGGAATGGCACTCCTCGAACCGGTATTTTATCCGATTCTGGCTTTTGGCAAAGCGGAGTGGAACAACACGAAATAAATCCGTCTAGTTAATCGATCTTATTCAGTTTCCCGTTAAGGAACGTCGCCAGGGCTTTTCCTTTAAAAGCATGTCCTACAAAAGGCGTGTTTTTTGACTTGGAGCGAATATCAGTTGCCTGGAAGGTCCAGTCTTTTTTCGGATCAAACAGGGTCAGGTTTGCTGCAACACCTTCTTTGATCACCGGTACAGGCATGCCCAGTAATTTCCGTGGGGCGATCGCCAGCTTGTCAACGAGCGCTTCAGGTGTGAGACCTGAAAAGGTATTCGCCAGGGCATAGGCTGTTTCCAGTCCTATCATTCCAAAGGCTGCATGATCAAATTCAAGCACCTTGTTCTCCACATCTTCCGGCAGATGATCCGATACGATGACATCGATCGTGTTGTCTTTTAATCCTTTTTTCAATGCTTCGATATCAGACTGGCTGCGCAGGGGCGGGTTGACTTTCAGGTTGCTGTCGAAACCGGCTAAGGCAGTGTCGGTGAGTCCCAGGTGATGTGCATTGACAGAACAGGATACCTGCAACCCTTTGGCTTTCGCCTCGCGTATCAGCTGAACACTTCCGGCGGTGGATACCGAGCAGAAGTGGATAGGGGTTTCGGCATATTCGGCCAGCTGAATATTACGTGCCACCATCACCTCTTCGGCTAAGGCAGGCATGCCTTTCAAACCCAGCTCGGTGCTGGTAATTCCTTCATTCATCTTTCCTTCTGCCGACAGACTGGTTTCTTCGCAATGTGTAAATATCAACCGGTTGAAGTTCTTGGTATAAAGCAGGGCGCGAACAAGCAAGCCTGCATTCTTCAGAGGTTGTTTGTCGTCCGAGAAGGCCACGGCTCCACTGAGGTGCATGTCGTACATCTCGGAAAGTTCTTTCCCTTCCAGTTTGTGGGAGACAGTACCGATCGGAAAGATATCGACTGCCGCTCCTTTGGACCGGTGTATGATGTATTCAATTTCTGATTTCGAATGGGTTGGGGGAGTAGTTGCAGGCATCAATGCTACGGCAGTATATCCTCCTGCTGCTGCTGCTGCCGCTCCGCTTTTCAGGTCCTCCTTGTATTCTAGTCCCGGTTCCCGAAAGTTTGCCTGCAGGTCGAACCAGCCGGGTGATATACTCAGGTTAGGACTCGTAAACACCGGTATTCCCGCTTCAGCCGGAATGGTTTCCTTGATTTGTTCAATGACTCCGTTCACTATCAGCAGGTCGCATACCTTGCCATTAAAGGAGGAGTTCGGGTCGGTGATTCTGGCTTTTTGAATGAGTAGTTTCATCGGCAAATACGAGTTACTTGAATAAACGGAGTAGGGCAACTTCTGCAGCCAGGAATAATAAGGTCAGCAGAATGCAGTATTTCCACAGTTTTTTACCCTGATCAATTTCGGACAGTTGAGCACGCAAGTCTTTCTGACTGTTTTCCACCAGGCTGAAGTTATCCAGTCGGGTTTCGGCAAGAGACTTTTGCAGTTGTTCGGGCTTATAAACAGCGATGTCTGATTCTTTACGGTTGTAATTGAATGAAAGATCTGCCAGTGTTTCCTCTCCGGTTTTCAAAACATAATTGCCTGCCTGTGTAATCTGGTTGCGTACCCACACATCTGTTCTCGAATCAGAAACCCGGTGTTCCGGAATGATGTCAAATTTGTTATCCGCCGACAGGATATGGAAAACCTGTTCCCCGCTTACCGGTGCATTGGTCAGTTCTATCACTTCCGGTCTGCCGATAGTGTAGAACAGCTTGTTCTGCCGGGTGCTGAAAAAAGCGATTTGCAAGAGGGTAGGTACAAAAAGCGCATGTTTGGCAAAGTTGCTGCCCCCGGCAGTCAGTGGGGAACTGCAGAGATACAATTTCCCTTTTTGGTAATTGTTGACAGACAGAAAAGCATCTCCATTACGCAAACGCATGAGCATTTCCTGGCTGGAATGGGAGTATTTGTTTTCGGGATAATGAGAAAATACCACCGGCAGATCAAGTTGAGAATTAGACGAAGTCCCGGTACCGCCTTTGTGTTCGAAAACGCCCTCCTGGTATATCTGTTGCTCAAAATTAAGTTGGTCTACCTGGGTACGTGAGGTGTCTTTGCCTTTAAAGGCGGGAATATTCATGCTTCCCAAAAAAGCCGAGTAGCTGGAATTGTCAATGTCTGCTGAAGGAAAAACAAGCAGGGAGCCGCCCTCACCCACAAAACGTTTCAGCTCCTGACCCAGGCCGGAAGAAACACTGTTCAAGCCGTCAAGGATGATCAGCCTGTTGCGGGACAAGGCTGCATAGTCGATATGGCTTTCCGGCACTTCCGAGAACGTAAAGGAGGAATCCCGTCTGAACAAATTACTTACCGGATGGCTGATGTCTTTCCCCGGGCTGGCCTGGGAGCTGGGCTCAATGCTTAATACCGGAATGGTTTTGGATATTTCGAAAGAGAAGTAAAAGGTGTTGTCAAACGTGATGGGGCTGTCGGTAATTTCCAGTCTCCCTTGCTGCCATCCCGCCTCGTGGCTGGTAAAGGCAATTACGGTATCTACTTTCCCGTTGGCAGAGATGCTGAAACTGGCAGGAGATTTTTGCTGTCCGTTGATGAACAGCTTCATCGGTATGTTCGCATAGTCCTGTGAAGAAGCATTGCGTATACGGATGTGCATGGCTTCCGGTTGATTGAGCTTGCGCACTGGTGTTTCAAACCAGCAGGAATCGATATAGAGGTTGCGGGTTTCTCCGGGTATAACCGGTATGAGTCGGACAGCGATAGCCGTATCGTTTTTGACTTTTTCCAGGTCGCACATCCCCTTTTGAAAATCACTGATCAGGAAGGCGGACTTTCCGCCTTTTACGGCTCCGCTGTGATTCAGCACATCCGCCTGCCTCGAAAACACTTCCGATACCGTGCGTACATCAGGAGAGAGCTTTACCTCATCCACATTTTCCAGAAACTCTTCCCGGTTAAGCAGGCGCTGGTGCCGGCCTTCAAAATCATTGGTAAGTAACTGAAACTGGTCGGTAGGTTTGTAGGCAGCAGCAATTTCCCTGGCATCTTTCTTCGCTTCATCCAGCAGGCGTCCGTTTTTGTTTTCGGCATCCATACTGAACGAATTATCAATGTATACGCTTATAGCCCGGGAGCCGGTTAACAAGGTATGCTGTTTCCAGGGGATGTAAGGCTGGGCAAAAGCCAGTACCAGAAAAGTAATGGCCAGTATGCGGGCAAGAAGTACCAGTAAGTGCTTGAGTTGGGACTTGCTTTGTGTCTCTTCCTTCACTTCTCGCAGAAAGCGGACATTGGTAAAGTAAACCGTCTTAAACTTCCGGAAATTGAAAAGGTGAATAAGAATGGGGATACTGATGGCCGAAAGCGCAAAGAGAAAGGAAGGGTTGACGAATTTCATCAAGGGTTAAAGGTAATCAATCTGAACAATAGTAAGCTTAAATTTGACTAAAAGCCTTCAAAGACTCCCAGACCGAATAAAGCAAAATCGTATTTCACCGGATCAGCCGGATCAAAACGACGCAGGGCTTCTGTTAGCTCGGTCACCGCTTTCCAGTCATTCTGCGTGCGTGTTAGCAAGCCCAGTTTCCTCGCTACATTGCCCGAATGCACATCCAGGGGACACATGAGTGCTGAAGCCGGTATTTGGTTCCAGATCCCAAAATCCACCTTACGCTGATCTTTCCTCACCATCCATCTCAAAAACATATTCATGCGCTTGGCAGCCGATCCTTCTGCCGGATCACTCAGGTGTTTGCGCGTGCGGTCGGGGTGGGGGAGCGTGAAAAACAGTTTGCGGAACCTGCCTATGGCTTCACCGGTATGTTCCATTTTTCCCTGTTGCCCCTGCACAAAAGCCTCTTCCAGGGAATCGAACTGTTTGTAAAGGTGTTTGAGGGCTTGAATGAAATAGAGGCAGTCGGTATTGTTGAAGGTCCGGTGAACAAAGGTATCCAGCCGCTTTAAATCACTTTTACGGTGGTGTTGGATAAATTCATAAGGACTTTCATCCATGGCCTGCATCAGTTTGTTGGCATTGCGCAGGATCGTTGGCCGCTGTCCCCAGGCAATGGTGGCAGCAAAAAAACCGGCTATCTCTATGTCCTGTTTGCGTGTGAAACGACGGGGCACGGAGATAGGGTCGGTAGCAATAAAATCGGGACGGTTGTATTGATCGTGCTTCGCCTCCAGAAATGCTTGCAGGTCCTTCCGTTTCATCGCAATTCAAGCAGCACCACATTTTCCACGTGGTGGGTATGAGGAAACATGTCCACCGGTTGTACCCGGGTTACTTTATACCATTCGTCCAGGATCATCAGATCCCGTGCCTGGGTGCCCGGGTTGCAGCTCACATAAACAATCCGCTTTGGCTTGAGCCGGGCAAGGGTACGTACCACGTCTTCGTGCATGCCGGCACGTGGGGGATCGGTGATCACCACATCCGGCTTTCCATGCTGTTCGATAAAGGCATCGGTGAATACCACCCGCATGTCTCCCGCAAAAAAGGTGGTATTGGTGATGCCATTCAGTTCGGAGTTGATACGGGCATCGGAAATAGCGGCCTCCACCTGTTCAATACCTACTACTTTCCCTGCCTGATGGGCAATAAAATTAGCAATGGTGCCTGTACCGGTATACAAGTCGTATACTGTTTCTGTGCCTGTCAACCCGGCAAATTCCCGGGTGAGTTTATAAAGTTCAAAGGCTTGTGCCGAATTGGTCTGGTAAAACGATTTGGGAGAAATGCGGAATCGTAAGTGCTCCATCTGCTCATAAATCACATCAGCACCCGAGAAGGTCAGCACTTCCTGATCGAAAATCGTATCGTTCTTTTTGGCGTTGATTACATACAGCAGGGATGTAATTTGCGGAAATTGCTCTTTCAGGTGCTGGAGCAAACCGGTAATGGCTTCTTCTTCGTTTTGAAAGAAAACAACAATCACCATCACTTCACCTGTGCTGGAAGTGCGGATAATGATATTTCTGAGCAAGCCTGCCTGTTCGCGCAAATCGAAAAAGGAGAGCTTGTGATCGATGGCATATTTCTTTACAGAAAGGCGTATCGCATCCGAGGGGTCGGCCTGCAAATGACAATGGTTGATGTCCAACACCTTGTCGAACATGCCCGGGATATGAAACCCCAGTGCATTGCGTGCTCCTCCCGGACCGGCTTCAAAGTCCAGTGATTTGTCGTTGATTTCTTCTTTCGTGAGCCATTTTTTGTTTGAAAAGGTAAACTCCAGTTTGTTGCGGTAGTTATAAATGGCCGCTGAACCGCGTATAGGAGAAATCTCAGGGATATCCAGCTTGCCTATACGTACAAGGGCATGATGTACCTGGTTTTGTTTGAAAAAGAGCTGTGACGCATAATTCATGTGCTGCCAGCGACATCCTCCGCAGGTTCCGAAATGCTCGCAGGCGGGAGTGGTTCTCCGGTCAGAATAGGTGTGAAAATGTATGGCGGTACCTTCCCTGAACTTGTTCTTTTTCCGGGTCACCTGCACATCCACTACATCCCCCGGAATGGCGCCTTTTACAAACACCACCATGTCGTCTACCTTCCCGATACTTTGTCCTTCTGTTCCGGCATCAATAATCTCCACCTGGGTAAGTATGGGTAATGGCTTGTTGTTTTTCATAGGGCGCAAAAATACTAATATTGTCGGCACGGTGATGCTAACTGACAGGCCGATCTGTCTGCCCTAAACAGCCTGTTATTCGGGAAAAATCACTAAATTTGAGTTTTGCCCGAAAACCGACGAATTTTAAGAGCTACTCCTATGAACACAGTTATGTCTACTAAAAATACTACCTCCCGCGTCATCGAATTGGAAAACAAGTATGGGGCACATAATTATCATCCGCTTCCGGTCGTACTCGAACGGGGAGAAGGGGTGTTTGTATGGGATGTAGAAGGGAAACAGTATTTTGACTTTCTGTCTGCTTATTCCGCCGTTAACCAGGGACATTGTCATCCGGTGATCCTGCGTGCGCTGACCGAGCAGGCTGCTAAGATGACATTGACCTCCCGTGCTTTTTATAACGACTGCCTGGGTGAATACGAGAAATTTATCACCAGCTATTTTGGATACGACAAGGTACTCCCGATGAATACCGGCGCCGAAGCCGTAGAGACCGCCCTGAAGCTTGCCCGTCGCTGGGGCTATGAAAAGAAAGGAATTGCAAACGACTGCGCTCAGATCGTAGTATGTGAAAATAATTTCCATGGACGTACCATCACCATCGTGTCCTTATCTACCGATCCCGATTCTTACGCCAATTTCGGTCCGGCTACCCCGGGAATACGCAAAGTGCCTTTTGGAGACGCGAATGCCCTGGAAGCCCTGTTGAAAGCAGAACCGAATATTGCCGGTTTTCTGGTAGAACCCGTTCAGGGAGAAGCCGGAGTGATCGTGCCGGAAGCGGGATACCTGAAAAAATGCGCTGCCCTCTGTAAACAATACAACGTGTTGTTTATGGCAGATGAGATACAATCGGGATTGGGCCGGACCGGTAAAATGCTGGCCTGTGATCACGAAGGTGTTCATCCGGATGTGCTTATACTGGGTAAGGCCTTGTCTGGTGGTGTGTATCCTGTATCTGCCGTTTTGGCAAGTGATGAAATTATGCTGACCATCAAACCTGGTCAGCATGGCTCCACCTACGGTGGAAACCCCATTGCCTGCAAAGTAGGTATTGCCGGTCTGACCGTTCTGAGAGATGAAAAGCTGGTAGAGAATTCAGAACGCCTGGGTAAACTCCTGCTCAGCGAATTGAACAAGATAAAGAATGATTTCCCCCTTCTTGTTAAGACTGTACGTGGACAAGGACTCTTTGCCGCCATGGTCATCAATGAAAAAGAACATTGCAATGCCTGGGATGTATGCCTGAAGATGAAAGACCTCGGTTTGCTTGCTAAACCGACTCATGGAGACATTATTCGTTTCGCACCACCTCTCGTAATAAATGAAGAGCAGGTGATGGAATGCATAGGAATTATTCGGAAAGCACTTTCTCTGTGTTAACTGTTGTCCGGTGATCCGGTATCAGGCTGATATTGGATAGTGCTGGTTTAATACTACCTTCTTTTGTTCTTTGGTAATGCCAGAAAAGTCTTGTTCCACATCGGATGGTATCTGTCCGGTGTCGGATCGTTCTTATTCCATATCGGATCGTAATTGTCCGGTTCAGGATTGAACAGGTTGCACAGCGGAACAGTTAAGTCCTGTTACGCATCATTCCTGTTGCAAACCGGAAATTGTATTTCCCAGATCGGATCAAACTACTTGCTTACCGGATTCGCGCTTTCTCCACCCGTATTGTTCACATTGCAAACCGGATCGGTTATATCCCGTCACGGATAGCTCCTCTTGCATTCCGTATAAGAGCTGTTCCAGGTGGTATCGTACACATAGCATACCGGATCACTTTGTAAGAAACACCTGTTTTACCCCTGAGAGACAGCCAGATTATTTAGAGGAGCTTTGTCTGACGCTCCTTGGCTTCCCCGAATGCAAGGAACATTTCGTTGAATCTGTCCAATGCCTTTTGAATAAATGTGGCATCCAGTATCTTTTCAATCTGTTCCGGCCCGCTGACCTCCCCCTGGGAAAATTTAAATACCTGTTCCATGGGACCGGCCTCGAGCTTTACAATGAATTTTTCATTCATGTGGAAGATGCTGATACGGATAGAGGGGTGGGGGATGGTGGCTAGTATGCGCATAAAAGGTCTGGGGTAAAATGAATGTAAGGGTTGGGGTATGCTTTAACCTTGAAATTTATGGGCCGCTTCGATGTCGCCTTGCTGCCCGTCATCATTCAGTTTCTCAATGGCATGTGCCAGGAGCAGGTAAGCATCCAGTTTTTTGTCTTTCAGAATCTGAGCCGCTTGTTTGTCGCCTGTGCTGGCATGTGAGGTGAGCGCCCAGATCACCACTTTGTTTTTCATGAGCCATTCGAACGCATTTTTATCTCCCAGGGCCGAATTGCCGAAGGCGGCCAGTTCGGGATAATTGTTTTCCAACAACCAGCGCATGTCTTCTTTCTTGCCTTTGATAAGCGATCCCATCACCAGCAGCTCTTTAAATCCGTTTTCTGCCAGCCAGTTATACGCCAGGGTGTTTCCAAGCAGACTTTCGGCAAGTTTACGTATAGGTTCTAAGGGGTAAATCTTCATGAGGTCGTACGTTTGTCAGGAAAAAAATCCGCTACAAAGATACGCATTGAAAACCACTCAGGCTCCGTGCTTGTGACGCAGGTAGAAGTATACTCCTGCAGCGATTACTGCCACCGCACTGATCACGGCAAGGGCAATTTTTCCGGCAGAGTATGGACGTTCTCCCTGCACTTCACCGGTGCGTCCGTTCACCATAAAGTGATACACCTTATCACTGTAACGGTAGGCACTCAGCCAGATAGGCAGGAGGATGTGTTTGAAGGTGGTGTCGTGGTAAGCGGTATTTACAGAGATCACCCGCTGCTCGTCTCCACCAATATGCTGGAGGATGGATTGCTGAATGTGACCGGCCATCACGTCCTTGGCTTTTTCGAATCCGTCTTTTACACCTACCTGGTAACTTTCGGTACGAAAACCACTCAGGAATTTCTCATCGAAAGAAGCCAGGTTTTCCAGGTCCCAGGGGGCTAACCCCCGGGTGTATTTTTCGGGCAGGGAAGGACTGGCCAATACCAGCACATCGTCAAAGGTATTGGCAACGGTACCGATGGCAGGGTACCACATCGTGCGGCGTTCTTCCCGTGTTTCGGTAACGGTGTCTCCATCATCGTTTGTGGTCTCGTAAGAAACGGTTTCGAAATACCACACGCCCCGTTCCCCTATATAATCACTGCTGGTGTTGGAATCGTAGGTCCAGTAGGGCAGGTACATGCCATTGATCTTGTCGGTGGAATCGGCATAACGCTTCAGGTCGCCCGGTGCAAACCAGAGGTCTGATATCCAGTTGCGGAAAGAATCTTTCGCTGTTTTCGAATCGATCTTAAACGGAAGGAGGTATTTGGGTTTGATGATTTTTGTTGCACTGCCCGAGGTAATAACCAGGGGGGTATCGCAGAACGGACAATTGTCAGAACTCACGTTGGGCTTAAGCGTGGTGGAGGCACCGCAGCTGACACATTTCACCGTGTTGATTTCCTGTGTCTCCGCATCTCCTGTTCCGCTGGCCAGGTATTTATCAAAATCCAGTTCTTCAATCACCACCGGTTCGGAGGCAGAAAGTATTTCATTCTGTGCACCACAGTATTCGCATTTCAGGCTGGTTGTGCCCGGGGCAAATTTCAGAACCGCACCGCAGTCCTTACACTTGCATTCGTTTTTTGTTTCAGCGGTTTTCTCATCGAAATCGGCCATGCGAAAATGATTTTAAAAGTGGTAATAAAATAAGAATGGGTTGACCGGTTGCCTGCAGGTTATTACATCGGAGGCATAGGAGGAGGCACATTGCCAAAGAGACCGCTCAGCTCAGGTACCTGTCCTGCTGCCAGCCATCCGGCCATGCCGTTTTTCCAGGCAAGTGTTTCCCTGGTAAGTTGCCCGCTTTGTGCCATCTGAACGAGCTGCTGCTCGTTGAAGGGGCCTGCCTGCTGTCCGTTTACAGCCACAAAAAACTGAATCGCCTGAGGCATTGGAGGGGGAGTATTCATCGGGGCCTGTTGTTGAACAGGTGCTTGCTGACCGCCCATCATATTGGCTCCCATCACATTCGTCATCATATTGCCCATGCCTAAGCCCATGCCCATACCCATGCCCATGCCGGCAGTACCACCCTGGTTCTCGGCAGCAATCTCGATGGATTTTGCTGCTTTGAACTGAGCCAGTTTGTTCATGTCTAACTTGTTCAGGCGGCTGTATTCGAATATTTCTTTTTTGAGCTCTTCGGGCATGCTTACGTTTTCTACCAGGAAACGCATGATGCTTAAGCCATAATCGGCAAAATCCGTGTTCAGCTTGTCTTGTCCCAGTTTGCTCAGGTCTTCCAGGTTGGCGGCAAACTTCTCTACCGGTATGTTGCCGCTGCCAACTGCGTTGGTGAATTTGGTGACGATGAGACTCTTCAGCTGACCGCCGATTTCCTCGGTAGTGTAGTTGGCTTCCGTGCCGGATACCTCTTTCAGGAATTTGCCTGCATCGGTCACCCGGAATGCAAAGGAACCGAAGGCGCGGAGTTCAATCATTCCAAAACGTTCGTCATCGAGCGTGATGGGATTCTTGGTGCCCCATTTCTGATCAAGAAACTGGCGTGTACTTACGAAATAGATATCGGCTTTGAAAGGACTGTTGAATCCGAATTTCCAACCTCTCAGGGTCGACATAATCGGCATGTTCTGGGTTTCCAGCGTA
>Ga0206918_1040_pt1 | contig 22682 bp, 23 predicted proteins | sample Alteio_BWOrgHeat_69_FD_152950 | JGI IMG/M metagenome (GOLD analysis project Ga0206918, IMG submission 152950) | Enriched cells from forest soil in Barre Woods Harvard Forest LTER site, Petersham, Massachusetts, United States -... | ecosystem: Environmental > Terrestrial > Soil > Temperate forest >... | reverse complement strand
CGGCTTTGCCGGCGCGGTTCTCGGAAATTTTCTCAAGAATGCGTTGGACCTGTCGATCTGGATCGCTTCATTTGGATCGAGCGATTGGCGCGACGAGCTCGATCTCGAGGACGCTCGCCAAGGCGCCGACCAACTCGGCGATCTTGGACGCGAGGCGACATACAAGGCGGAAGAGACGGACGAGACCTTCGGCACCTTCGGATCCGCGACCGGCTTCTTTCTTCCCGACGTCGTGACGCCTGGTCCCGAAGCGCAAGTCGCAAAGGGTGCTGCCACTGCCGGCAAGGCGATCGTCGGCGTAGCGGCGGCCAAGATCGGCTCCACCCTCCTGAAGAAGGCCGAAGCCGGCGTCATCAAGAAGGGCGTTCAGGCTGCCGAGAAAGGCGGCGGCCAATGAGGCGAAGGCGGCGGCGAAGGCCGCCCTCAAGCAGGCGGAGAAGGATGCCGCCCAGCAGGTCGAAAAGAGCAAGCCCTATCGCGAGCTCACCCGGCGCCAGAACATCACGACGCCGAAGATCAAGAGGAGCGCCGGGTCGTGGTATCAGGAATGGCTCTCGAAAAAGGACTACGAATATGTCGCCCAGCTCAAGGACGGCCGCACCGTGCAAGTCTGCGTGTCGCCGGTCAAAGTCCTTCGCCGGCACATCCACGGAGCCGTAGCACTGCGTCGCAGCGGCGCCCGAAATGTAGCCCCCCTCACGTCCTCGGCGACCGCCGTGGGGATCGCGCTCCTTCGGGTCGCCCTAGCTAGCCGCCCCCGCCCGGCGTCGTCAGCATGACCGGTCGCCGGGCTCGAGGATGATGTTGGCGTATTTGCTCGAGGAGATCTTGCCGTAGAGCTGCGGAATGTCTTCATTCGTCAGAGCGCGCCTTGCAGATGCACCTCGCGCACGCGCCCGGCTCGCGTCCGATGCCGTGGTGGTGCCCGGAAGCGGAACGCATCGATCCGCTTCCACCAGCGCTGAGTTCGCGTCCCGAACGCTGGCCGCGTTTCGCCCCTCTCTTCCATCAGCCGCCGCATTCCAAATGTTGTTGACCACTGGATTGCCCAGTGTAGGCTGCCCTACCGTCAGGGCTGACGTTGTTTCATCGGTGCCGGAAAGCTTTTGCCCGTCTACGCAACGCCGCTCACAGCGTCGTCACGATAGGGGTGTGACAATGTCCAGTCTCGACACCGGTAACACTGCCTTCATGCTTTTGTGCAGCAGCTTGGTCATGCTGATGACGCCGGGACTCGCCTTCTTTTATGGCGGCCTGGTCAGCCGGCGGAATGTCCTCGCCATAATGATGCAGTCCTACGTGTCGATGGGTTGGACGACGGTCATCTGGTTCGCCTTCGGCTATTCGCTCTGCTTCTCGGGCGATGTCGGCGGGGTGATCGGCAATCTCGACATGGTGTTTCTCCGCGGGATTACGCTCGCCACACCCTCGTCCAATCCCGGCATCCCACTCTTCGTCCACGTCGCGTATCAGATGATGTTCGCGATCATCACGCCCGCCCTCATAACCGGCGCCTTCACTAACCGCGTCTCGTTCAAGGCCTATATGGCCTTTCTCACCCTCTGGCTCATCTTCGTGTACTTCCCCTTCGTCCACATGATCTGGGGCGGCGGCATTCTCCAGAAATGGGGTGTCTTAGACTTCGCCGGCGGCATCGTCGTCCATAACATCGCCGGCATGGCGGCGCTCGCCTCGATTCTCTATGTCGGCCGGCGGAAGGTGCTCGACGGCGGGCCGCACAGCGTACCTTTAGTCGCGCTCGGCACCGGCCTCCTGTGGTTCGGCTGGTACGGCTTCAACGCCGGCAGCGAGTTCCAGGTCGATTCGGTGACGGCGATCGCGTTCCTCAACACCGATGTCGCCGCTTCCTTTGCCGCGGTAACGTGGCTTGGTGTCGGCTGGTGGGTGGAAAAGCGCCCGACTTTCGTCGGCTTGCTGACCGGCGCCGTCGGCGGCCTTGCCACGATCACGCCCGCCGCCGGCTACGTCTCGCCGGTCACTGCGATGATCATCGGCATCGCCGCCGGAATCGTCTGTTACTACGCAGTGGCGCTGAAGAACCGGCTCAAATGGGACGACGCGCTCGACGTCTGGGGCGTTCACGGCGTCGGCGGCGGCCTCGGCATCGTCCTTCTCGGCGTTTTCGCATCGACCGCGTTCAACCCGGCCGGCACTGACGGCCTAATCGCCGGCAACGGCGGCTTCTTTTTAAAGCAGCTCGTCGCCCTCGCCATCGCGTCGGTCTGGGCTTTCGCCTTTACCTACGGCATGCTCTGGTTGATCGACAGGGTGACGGCGGTCAAGGTAGCCGTGGCGGCCGAGGAGAGCGGGCTGGACGTCGCTCTTCACGGTGAGACTGCCTATCTCACGTGACTTGGGGAGCTGCGATTTTCGTCCGTGGGCAAGCCGGATCGCGTCCCAGAACTCCTTGTGGCGGTCCATTTCGATATTTGGGAAGTCGCTGTCGGACTGCTTCAACTCTGCGAGTTGACTAACATCTTGGCACGCCCCGGTGATCGGGCTCGGTGAGCAAACGCCGCGCAAGGTCCTGGACCACCGCGGGCTTGCCTCTGCTCTTTGCAGAGCAGCCCTCGCGTGGAGGAGGCTCAGATAAGCAAAGGCGTTATGATCCAGGACAGCCCCTACACCCATGGCTTGTCTCAACTGCAGCAAGGTGCGGCCCGTGAGGTTTTGCGCATAGGGAACAGCGACGCCCCGACCCACATCGTGTGCAACGAATGCCAGTTTATCCTTGCGGCACTTTACAAGCGGGAGCGCACCACCGAAGGGCGCGCGCCTATCTCCTGACGACAGGGTGCCTCAGCTCGCTTGCCGGCGTGAAACCGCGATATTCGACCTCGGCGGCTACCGGCCGGCCGGGGGCGGGCGCCGCCCGAAGCTCGCGGCGGTCACTCACGCTCAAGCCCGACCCCGCCCAGCCGCAAGGCACGAGCCAATCGATCCCGAAGCTGTGCGCCGCCTCAAGGCAGATGGCATATCCCCCGGCGAGATCGCCAGGAGCTTGGGTATCGGCAGGGCCTCGGTCTATCGAGTCCTTGCATCGAAGCCGGATGCGGAAAGCCGCAAGGCGAACAAAAGCCGAGTGAGGATTGGCGCAAGTCCTGAGGTTTCGCGGATGGCGAAGCCGGCCGCGTCGGCTAGGCGGGCGACAGCGGGGAATCGCCACCCCTCCCCCCGTAAGCTAAGGACGCCACAGGCTCGATCCTCGTGACAGCGCTCGGGATGGTCGCCGAGATGGAGCGCCGGTTCATCCGCGAGCGTCAGCAGGTGGGCATCGAGGCGCGAAGAAGCGCGGCATATATCGCGGTTTGAAGCCGACGGTGCCGGCCGATCGCGTCCGAGAGATGCACGCCGCCGGCCATAAGCCGACCGCGATCGCGAAGGAGATCGGTATCTCTCGGACGCACGTCTACAGGCTGACGAAGGAGGGCTAAATCGCCATCGCCAAACGCGCCCGATCAAGCCGCAGCGCGCACGGCGCGTCCTGAGAGGGCCGGCACGTGCGGCGGTCCAACAAATTAATTACACGTTACGGCACGAGCGTGCCGCTACCCTTTTCGGCCTCCGGCAATTACCTCGACGAGGGCTTGTCACTATTTTCCGGAATTGTTTTTGCGATTTAAGAAATTGGACGCGACAAATCGAGCTTGGACGAGAGGTTAAATTATCGGGGCGATGACGCGGGTAGAATAATCTCCGTAAGGGGAGTCGGGAGGGACTTATGGGCAGTGGTGGTGACTTGGCTTTGATGAGATAGGAGGTTGTTTCTTCGGGAATTGATCTGCGGCAGAATCGCCGGAAATGTGCTCGCGGAAATTCGCATGACCCGATGGTGCTTTCTTGCCCCGGCATGCCTGCGCTCGTAGCTCAACGCCGGCCGGCACGGCCAGGGCCCCGCCGTCACTTCCCATTGCGGGCGAAGCCTCTTATGCTCGGCATTCACATGCCGCGAAAGTGGCGCCGTGGAAATCCCAACGGAACAAACCGCGCGCCTGCGTCGTTCGGAGAAAGCCTCCATCTGTGAGAGAGCTTCCCGATGAACATCCCCGTGCAAACCCATGATCTCGACGAAGCAATCAGCAAGAAGCTTAGGGATACGTCGATCGGGACGCTAAGACGGGCATATAGCAGAGATTTCGCGCCGGCTTTCGGCCGATCACGAAAAGCTCGGCCGCGTGTGGCATCGCCTCGACGTCCGATCGCTCACGAAGCTTCGCCAGGTGTCAGAGGAAAGCTGTAAGAGCGGATAGTGGTTCCGTTTGAAATTGTTTATCGGGGCCGCCAGTAGTTATTGGCCGCCGCGATCGTGGCGAACTCCACCGCAACCACATGACCTGCTGCAATCAGCCCGTAGGGATCGTGCGCGTATTGCGCCCGGCCGCTCTTCAGCACCTCTATCTCCTTCTGCATCGCATGGATGGTGTGGCGAGCGAGGGTGATGGCCAAGGCTCGTCCTTCCTCCGGACTTGTGGTGATTAGCGTGTTGTTCGGAACCAAAGGTTCAGCCGGCACTTGCGTCATTGGAAGTCTCCTGCGTCCGCCATCGGGACGAACCCTCACCGTAACCCCAACGCGCGCTTCGTGTAAGGGCCGCGCTTCGGCTGGATCACCTTCGCCTCGTCAGCTTCGACCAGCTTCACGATATCGGTCGCTTCCCAAAGCGTCGAAGAGCGCGACCGAGTAGGCGTGATTTTCGAGCTTCTTCGAGAAGCCATTGGTGAGACGAGTGAAGCGTCGGTTTTGCATCCGAACGGTGAGATTGCTGTGCCCGACATCCAATACCCGTCCGGTGCTTCGCGCGAAGCATACATGCACCAAGCGGGCGGCGCGACGCTAATCCTTCGGCGCTACGCCTTCGTCATCCGCCGGAAGCTCTGGCGTGGATGGCTTCGGCGTTTCGGATATGGTCTCGGGCTGGATATCGAGCTTGCCGGGTTCCGCCGTGTCATCCGGCTTGATCTCGCTGAGGGCATGAGCGAGCCCTGCAAGACTGCTACCGTTGTCGTCGTCTTTGGACTCTTTACCCATGGCACGCATCCCGATGCGGCACCGCTATGTCTGAACGCCCAAATACCGTTGCCGGTCTAATAGACAAGAGGCGGGGGCAATGTCACGAGAACTGACGCGCTGGGCTGAGGCTCGCTTATGATGGCAAATGACAACCATCTCGTTCGCTCGTCATCAATTTCCTCCAGCGGTCATCCGCCACGGAGTGTGGCTATATTCCCGGTTCACGCTCAGCTATCGCGACGTCGAGGAACTTCTCACGGAACGGGGTCTGGACGTCTCCTACGAGACCGTCAGGCGCTGGGTGCTGAAGTTCGGACCCCTGTTCGCCCGAGAGCTTCGCCGCCGTCGCTTTCGCCCCACCTCGCAATGGCATCTCGACGAGATGGCCGTGATGATCAGCGGCAAGCAGTTCTGGCTCTGGAGAGCGGTGGACAGCGAGGGAGAGGTTCTCGACCTTCTCGTGCAACGACGACGCAACAAAGCCACAGCTATCAAACTGATGCGCAAACTGCTGAAGAAGCAAGGCTTCACACCTGAGGTGCTCGTGACCGACAAGCTGAGATCCTACGGCGCTGCGAAGTCCGAGCTCGGCCTCTCCGCTCGCCATGAGCAAGGGCTGCGCAAAAACCGTCGGGCTGAGAATTCGCACCAGCCGGTGCGCCGACGTGAGTTCAAGATGCAGAGGTTCAAGTCGCCCGGCTCAGCTCAGCACTTTCTGTCCGTGCATGCCGCCGTCCACAACACCTTCAACACCCAGCGCCACCTCACATCCCGGAACGCCCTCCGCATTCTCAAAGGTGCGGCATTCGCCACTTGGAGAACCGCGACGGCAGCATAAGCCAGAGCAGTCCCAGCCTGTCTCCGCGAGGCGATTAGCAGCAAAAAAGCAGCGCCTGCTTGCGACGACTACGGCGCTCGATCAATCCGCCGATGAAGCTCTCGCGTGATCCTGTCGTCAACCTCTTGCGCGGACAGGTAGTCTCCTAATTCGGATATCCGGTCAGTGACAGGGCCAGCGCTCGTGAAATGCCTTGATCGCGCGTCCAAGCGATCCGCGTTCAAGGAGGGCGCGCCGATCAAGCAGATCGTTCGCCCGCAGCCGCAAGATCGTTCGGCAGGTAGTCCGCGGCGAACGAATCGATGTCTCCCGGCTGCCGCTGAGCTCATTGGACGCCTATCTACCGCGACTCGAAGCACAGTGGACCGCGGGCTGCCGGAACGGCGCCGAGCTATTGCCGTCCCAAGGCCAACGGCTTCAAGGGAAGCGTGCGCGTTGTCGTCGAATGGACGACCCGCCGGCGGCGCAGCGAATGGGCAACCAACGGGCAGCTGCATAAAGTGCCAGCCGGCGCGGACCATCGCCCAACTCATGACGACGAGCGGAAACGATCAACGACGCGCTGGAGGAGAGGAGCATAGTCGCGAAAGGTCCGAGTCTTCATGCCGGCGACCTTGCCTGCTTCGTCCCATAGCCGCACTCGCACCGCTTCCGTGTGGAAGGGGTTGGAGCGGAACTCGGCAGCCTCATCCTCATTCATCGGTCCACCCTGAAGGGAGAGAGTATGAACCGAGGCTTCCGAGAGCTTGGCAAAATAGCCCGGGTCGGTGGCGCAGAGATAGCGCTTGGCGGCGACGTGAAGGCGCACGCACTCGCTCACGACAGGCGGGAAAAAGGGGGTCAGCACCTCCGCCCCTGCATCGTCGTGATGCTTATCTTCGGTGTCCCGCGGCGAATAGGCGCCGAACTCGCTCGTGAAATGGCCAACGTCGTGAAGCAGTGCCGCCGCCACGAGTTCATCCCCGGCATCCGCCTGCTCGGCGAACCAGGCGCTCTGGAGCATATGCTCGGCCATCGATACGGGCTCGCCAAGATATTCCTCCGCGCCGCGCCGATCGAAAATGTCGGCGAGGAACGGCACAATGGTCTTGGCGTCGAGCGTGGGGAGGGTCATGCCGCAACCTCGTGGACCGCTTCGGCCTCGATTGCGGCAAGGGTGGACAGCAGCCCGTCCTTGTCAGCGTAGCAGCCCTGAAGCCAGCGGTGGCCGGAGCCGGAGAATTGACTGCGGGCGTGCATGACGCGGGTGTTGTCCACGATGAAGAGCGAACCGGGCATGAGCTTAAATGTCACTTCCATGCACGGGTCCTCCAGAATTTCGCTGAACTGCCGATAAGCGGCGTAGAAATCCTGCATCTCCTCATAGGGCACGTCGACAAAAGGCGCCGCCGAACGATTGTTGAAGCGGATGGCGATCATCTCGCCATCCGGACCAAGCTCGATGAAGGGCCGCTTGGCGCGCAGGCGCACCTGCGATGAGCCAGCATATTCGAAGCGCGCCGGGTACTGGCTGAGAAGATCGAAGCCCTTGGCGTTTTCCTGACGTAGCCGCGTGGCCGCCATGAAGCCGTCGACGACGATCGAATCCCCTCCCTCGACCGTGTTCTCCAGGCAAGACAGAAGTTGCAGCGTCGGCACCGGATCGCGATACGGATTGTCCGTGTGGGCCTGGAGCCCGAGATTAGTGTAAGCGAGATTGGTAGGATTTACCTCCGCCCGAACTTCGAACCAGCGCCCATAGTTCGTCTCCCGCACATAGCCGAACAGATCGGTGACCTCGCAGAGACTTCCCGACCCACACGGCACCTCGGTGAGCATGGCGAAGCCGTAGCGGCGCACCGCGGCGAGCCATTCTCCGAGAGCACGCCGGTCCGTCCGAAGCTGCGCGTAGGAGCCCGTCGGCACCTGTTTTTGCAGGGCACCGTCCCAAAGCTCGACCTCCAGCGGCACCCAGCCTCGGCCGTTTGCTGCGGCCTTGTCATAGATCCGCTCGCGCAGCCATTGTGCCGGGAAAACGGTCTCGTGAGCTTCCGGCGCGAAGGTGATGGAGAGATCGCCGTTCGGGGCAACCGCGACCGATCCGATGGTGGTCAAGGGCGATATATCGAGCACGGTGATCAGGCGCTGGCCATTGCCTGAACTGCGTGTCTTGGGATCGAGCGCGTTGTCGCGGAGCCAAAGAGCGTGAAAACGGGCGCTGTGCCCGTCATTCCAGGTGACGCGCGTCGCACACCCTTCATTAATGATCTCGGCCTCGGTTATCTTCATGAAAGGCTTGCCTCTGCGATAAGAGCGATTGAACTTGCGAAATGCCATCGCGTGCCAACGATAAAATAGACGTGGGAAAAGGAGAAAATTGCTACCTGTAGCAAGAGCGATTGGAATATGAGGGCAGACGACCTCATGAACCTCATCATCCGGTCATTTCGGATACCGCCACGCCGAGACTTCTGCCGACGGGGCGCTCAGGGCGCTCGCAACGATCTGGCGCGTTAAGCGGAATGCCCTGTAAAGGGCGTCCGCGTTCAGCTTGTCACGCGTGTCCTCGGCCGTCAGGACGAACCGGGTAGCTGCAGCGAAATCATTGAATCCGGCCACCAGGCGGAAAGCAGGGATCCCGGCTATGGCGAAATTGCCATGGTCGGAATTCATCTGAAGTGGGCGATAAAGCCCGAGCGGCACTCGTGCCTGTTCGGCTTGGCTGAGCAGGAAGGGCTCGATAGCCCGGAAGCCGCTATTCAGGGCGGTCAGCTTTGAGCCAACGCCAACCGAATCCACGTTGACGTTCAGGACGATGGAGTCGCGTTCGCGCTGGGTGAGTTCACTAACATACTGGGCCGATCCGGTAAGCGCCCATTCCTCGGCGTTGAACAACGCAAGACGCAGGCCACGCTGCGAACTCGCCGTCGACGCAGAAAGGCTGCGCGCCACGGCCAGCACAACAGCAAGGCCCGACGCGTTGTCGATCGCGCTCTGGGCTAGGTCATGACCATCGATATGAGCTGAGAGGACCACCCATTCGTGTGCATTTCCGGGCATGTCGAAGACGAGGTTTCGCACTTCCGCCGGAGCCTCGCTGGTCTCGATCACCATGCGCACGACCCGTCTTCCCTTCGAGTCCCGTGCGAGCAACGCGGCGGTATCACGGCCAATTCCCATGGCGGGAATACCATGCTCGCTCCCGCGCCCGGAAGACCCTGCAACCGTGCTATCTGGCAGGGGACCACAGATCAGGAAGCCGACCGCGCCCGCATCGACCGCTGCCTGGTACTTGAGCTTGCGGTGGATGGTTCCCGCCGAAAACATGAGCTCGTGCTGGACTATGACAATCTTGCCCGGAATTTCGTCGGCATGGGCGGCGAACTCATCGGGCGTTCCGCGACCAAGGTCGAGGACTTCAGCTTCCAGACCTCAGGTGCGGTCGGCGAGGAGCGGACGAGGGGGTGGCATGCAAGCGATTGTCCGCCAGGTCCGAACAATGCAGCCCGCACCGAGCGCCAGCCGATATAAGGCACTTGGATGGATTGGATCCTACCCGGGTCGCCTCGGTGCCCAGTTGCTCCAACAGGGAGGAAGCGGCGCGCTCGCTTTCCGTTCCCGCTAGTCGTCCGCCGCAGTCGCAAATCCGTTCAAAATCGCTCCACAGCCGCTGACCGGCGTCTAACTCTTCCGCTCTTTTCGGTGCTATCATTTCGATCCTTGATTGGACCATTCGGTCCTTTTGCGAATGCTTCTCCGGCGCGACGGGACCTTGCTACAATCTCCGCCACCTGACAACCGGGACTGATCCGGCGGATGAATACAACGTGGATGGAACCCGTTCTGCGTTGGAATAGGTATTTAAGCGGGCTTGGGATGGCCAGCGCCAAAAACGGAAGGCAGAAAACAAGATGACTTGGTCAATCGTTGCTAGAGACCATGAAACCGACTTTTTCGGGGTCGTGGTCGCAACTTGCGATCTGGGCGTGGGTGGCATATGTCCCTGGACTAGAGCGAATGTCGGTGCGCTTTCTAGCCAGGCTTTGCCCAATCCGACCTGGCGGCAGCGTGGGTTGGAATTGCTTAACCAAGGAATCGCACCGCAGGATGCTCTCGACGCGCTGGTTCGCGCCGACAAGGGCGCGGCCCATCGCCAGCTTCACATCGTCGACAATCAAGGCCGCACCGCCAGGCATACCGGCGATCGTTGCATTGACTGGTGTGGTCACGCGGCAGGCGAGTCCGCCTCGGTTGCGGGCAACATGCTCGCGAGCGCCGCCGTAGTTGAAGACACCTTGGCGGCCTATCTCGAGAACCGGAACATGCCTTTCGTAGAGCGGATGTTCGAAGCGATGAATGCGGGACAAGCCGCAGGCGGGGACAAGCGGGGCAAACAGTCGGCGGGCATGTTGATACAGGGTCCCGAGACGCTCCCGCGTCTCGATCTTCGTGTGGACGACCATACCGAACCGCTGGTCGAACTGCGCCGGCTCTACGAGATCGGGAAGCGCCGCCACATTGCCTTCAGCAGGGCGTTTGCGTCGGAGCAGCTTCCCTTCGGCATCACCGACCGGCAACTGATAGAACGCTTCATCGTTGCGAACATGGGTAGGCCTCTTACCAAGGTCGGCGATATCCCGGGCGAAGATTGAACGCTGCGCTCTCCTCAATGCTGACTTGCGCCCCGCGGGACTGCCAAGGCCGCAATGTGATGCCGGCGGGTGTGCCCAGTCAGGTCAATTGACGGTCTCATCGCGCGGGGTTTACGATACTGCTCATGCCAATTTGCCGCCTAAGAAACTTTCTTTACTAACCCAATCAATGACATATCGGAAGCGCAACATGAAAAATGTAATTCGATCGGCCGCTATCGCGACCGCGCTCGTACTCGCACCATCGTACGTATGGGCGGACGCGGCTGCGGTGAAGAGCGCGTGCGTTGCGGAAAAGTCACCGACCATCAAGGCGATCCAGGATCGAGGAACGCTTGTGTGGGCGACGGGCATATCCTTGCCGACCGCTACCAAAGATTCGAACGGCAACTTCATCGGTGTAGAACCGGACAATGCCAAGGAACTTGCCGACATTCTGGGGGTCAAACTCGCTGTCCAAGCTTATACCTATGACCTTCTCGCGCCGACTGTCGCGACAGGAACCGCAGATATCGTGGGCGCCAATCTTTACATCACTGACACCCGGCGCAAGGCTATCGATTTCAGCGACCCCTATAATCATGAGGGCTCGGCGTTTGTCGTTCTCGCCAACCGTACCGACCTCAATACGATCGACGATTTGAATCGCCCGGAAATCCGCGTCATCACGGGTACCGGCACCGGCCTCGTGGATCTGGCGGCCAAATTCCTGTCCAAGGCCCAGCAGTCGACCGCTGATATTTCAAGCATCCCCGAGGTTCAGTTCATCATGACGAAGCAGGCGGATGTGACCATGGTTGACACTCCCCGGCTTCCGTTGATGGTCAAGGCCGCGATGGGTACTCCACTGAAGTTTATTGGCAAGGGCGGCGTCATCAATGGCGTGCCGACGCGCGACGACATGATCGATCCTTATGACATTGGATTCGGCGTGAGAAAGGGTGACGCTGGTTTCCTCACCTGCCTCAACACGTGGGTTAAGGATCTCACGGACACGGGGCGATATCAGCAGCGCTGGGATCACTGGCTGACAACCTTGGTCCATTGAGCCCCAGACCACGTTGCGGGGCTGTTTGGGACAGTTTGTCACTCTGGATATCGCCGTCGGATCCTTCCGCAGTCGCGACGATCTTGTCTGTTCGGGAGGCACTGAAGCATGCCTCATCCACCGAAGCGTCGACGTCCTTCTTCCGCCAGGGTGCGTTGTCGGCGCCCCTCCAGGTCTATGCGGGATTTCGACGCAAGCGTGGGCAGCCCGGTGTCGCGCAAGGCATAATCGAGGCCGTCTGATGTCTCCGCCCGTTTGGTTCTCTCAACACGGGAACAGCATCTTCTCGGTCATGAAAGCCATCTGAAAATTGGTTCTTGTATTGAAGATCTGAACGGAGCAGAGATGAATTACGCCTACGTCATGGATTTTTCTTGGATAGCAGAATACTATCCTAGGTTTATCTATGCGGCGCTTCTTACCTTAAAGCTGACTCTAATCACGGCTGCTGCGTCCTTTGTGATTGGTCTGATCGCCGGCCAGATGCGAATGGCCAGGAATATCTTCATCCGGATCCCGTCAGCTGCCTACATCGACTTCTTCCGCACGACGCCGCTGCTGGTCCAGGTCGTCTTCTTCTTCTTTTTCCTGCCGCTCTTTTTAGGAATGAGGGCCGACGCGTGGACGGCCGGTATTCTTGCCCTGAGCCTGAACTATGGGGCTTTTTTCGCGGAGATTTTCCGCGCCGGTGTCGGATCGCTGGACCGCGGCCAATCAGAGGCGGCCCTGGCTATCGGCATGACGCCCGTACAGTCCCTGCGCCGGGTGATCTATCCCCAGGCGATTCGCCGCATGGTCCCGCCGATCGGAAGCATGTTCGTTTCATTGCTGAAAGACTCGTCACTGGTCTCGATTCTGGGTGTCCCGGAATTGATGAACACGGCACAGAACGTAGGATCGATCACGTTTCGGAACATCGAGGTGCTGTTTTTTGTTGCGATGATCTATTTCGTTCTGACTTACCCGATGGTTCTGTTTGCCAATCGACTGCACAAGCGGTCGAATACCTGGGCACACTGAGATTGATGATATGACGTCGCGAAGGGAACCAGCCGAACAAGCAGCAAAGCCCTGCGATGGTTCATCCGAGGTGGTCATCGAGATCGAGAATCTGAAGAAGAGTTTTGGTGACAACGAAATTCTGCATGGCGTCGACCTCGTAATCCACAAAGGCGAGGTGGTTACGATAATCGGCCCCAGCGGATCGGGCAAAAGTACGCTTATCCGCTGCATCAATCTACTTGAAAGGCCGACTAGCGGTACAATTCGCGCTTTCGGCATGGACATTCTGGCCCCTCGCGTTCGACTTCCCGCGCTGCGCCGCCGCGTCGGCATGGTCTTTCAGTCGTTCAACCTCTTTCCTCACATGACGGTGCTGGAAAACGTAGCGGAAGGACCCCGCACGGTCCTCAAAATGAAGCGTGAGCCGGCCGAGGCGTTGGCCATGGAACTTCTGACAAAGGTTGGCGTTGCAGCCAAGGCTGCACAACGTCCGAGCCAGCTCTCGGGCGGTCAGCAACAGAGGGTGGCGATCGCTCGGGCGCTGGCAGTCAAGCCCGACGCGATGCTGTTTGACGAACCCACGTCGGCGCTTGACCCGGAGCTTCGCGGCGAGGTGCTCGAGGTCATGCAGCGCCTCGCGGCGGAGGGCATGACGATGGTCGTGGTGACGCATGAGATGGCCTTTGCGCGTAAGGTTGCAAGCCACGCGATCTTCATCGACAAAGGCGTGATAGTCGAGCAGGGCCACCCAATGCAGATGCTGCGTAACCCGCACTCTAGCGGTCCGATGATCTGGGCACGCGTGCCGGCCTGGTTCAGCGGTCCTATGATCTGAGGCCGGAAGCGCTCGTCAATTCGGAACAGGAGATCGTTCCGAAGGCCGCCGTTGTCATTTGGGTTGCTGCACCATCGGGCAGATGGGGCGGCAAGCCGCGTCCTAGAGCAAAGGACTGACGTTGAGAAACCACGAAACCGCGATACAGCCTTCCGGGCTACCCTAGCTCACGGAAGCTCTCTCGAGAGAATGGGCTCGTGAATTCTCGAGCGGTGAAAACTGAATGGTGACGGAGAGGAATTCGGAGCCAAGTGCTGATGAGATAGTTGTCCGCGCGATCATGTTGAGATCGTCGGGAAGCGCGCTCCGAGGTAACGTCATTGGAATCTTTTCCTCCCTCACTCCCTGATAAGCGACCTCCCCAGCAGCCCGTCATCCGTCCAAGTCAAGAATGTCACCTCGACCAGGAGCTTCGGCTTGACCCAACAGCTTCGTCGCTATTCGGAGCGTTGCTCTTGTCCTTGGCGTCGGTTGCAAGCAAGAGCGTCGTCCTGGGCGCGGCCGCTTCCACCTTGTACATCGATCGTCAGTTTCGTTGGTCCGAGTTTCGTTATGGAGCGACCCATCCTCGAGGCGGCAGCTCGAGCGATCATTTCACCAAAGGATTTCCACGAGTGGCTGAAAGGGCACCTATGTCGAGGGCCAAAATGTCACGAGAGAATATCGCTGGGCGAACGAAGGCAGCGGGCGCTTGCCCGATCTCGTCGCGCAGCCGCTCGATCGTCGGGTCGCCGTGCTGGTGGCCGCCGGCGGCACGTTTTCGGCGCTCGTCGCGAAGCCACCCACAAGCACTGGCAACCGCCTCAGCTGTGATCGCGACCGGAACAAGCGCGGCGGAAAAGAGGGGGAGTCCGGCTGAGGGTGGCCGGGTAAAGTCCGCTATTTCCTCTTCGGACCATCCTGAGGCTGCCTTCCACGCTCGCGCGCTCTCGATCTTCACCGACGGTATCACCTCACGCCTGGAGCGTCACCCGCAGGCGGTCGCAAGGCGCGTGCACAGCGCCACCGATCTGTGCTCTGTGCCTGGTGCAGGTCGGCACAGTCGTAGAGGCGGCCTTCCGTGCCCTTACAGCTTGGTTAGCCAGCGTTTGGCGATTCGGCAGCCGACTGTGAACGCGGGGTTGAAGACATTCCCAATATCGTAGCGAACGACCTGGCCCATCAAATGACTGGCAGCACGGGACCCCAGCCCGTAATCCTCACCCAGCCAGCGTAGCATCTCACCAGTGGCGTGCTGCAGCGCCTGATCGAGAGGACGGGCATTGCCGACGGTGAAAATATCCTCCGCAGTCTCGCCGCGCGGCCAAGTGATCGTCCTCTTCAGGACATGGAACGTCACTTCCACTTCGAAAGAGGTCTCAACGCCGGAGCCGACCACCTCACCATCGCCCTGGCAGGCGTGCCCGTCCCCAAGATAGAAGAGCGCGCCCGGCACCAAAACCGGGAACCATGCAGTCGTCCCCGCAGAAAACAGGCGGTAGTCCATGTTGCCGCCGTTCTGTGCGCTGGTTGCGGTGGACAGTGCCTGCCCGCGAGCTGGCGCAACCCCGAAGCAGCCGATCATAGGTTGGAGCGACGGGGCGAAAGCCTCGAGACCGTTCGACGCTTCGCGCAGCCGCACGGTTCTGGTATCGCCGTCAATATCCCAAATAACGCGAAGCGGTGGAGGCAGACCTGGAATCGCGGCCGGCTCCAGCACCGTGAGGGCGAGCGGAGAAATGGTCCACCCCGTCGCCCGACTCGGCGTTAGCCGATCGATGCGGACGGCCAGCGTGTCACCCGGATCGGCGCCTTCGACGTAGAAGGGTCCAGTCACTGGATTGGGCGGTTCGCTCACAACAATCTCGCGGGCGTCAAGTCCGGACGCGTCGAGCGTATCGGTCACCACAGTATCGCCGTCCGCAACTCTAAGGCAGGGCTCAGCGTTGCCAATAACGTTGAAATATCGAGTAGGATGAAAACGGTGTATCGCCATCAGCACTCCTCCGAAAACCTCATTGAGAAAAGACCGCACATCACCCCGGAGCCTCGCACCAGCAAAGCTATTTTATTCAACCACGTGACCGGTACGCAAAATACAACTGTTGCGCACTAGAACGCAGCCGATTTCTCTCCCTGCCAAGCTGTACGCAGAGTGCGTCCGCAAAACATGCTATCCGGCACATCGCATTGCCAGTTTTTTGACCCACTAGGTGCCCACAACAAGAAGCTCTCGTCTAAAATTCGTGAGCACATCGATACCTGTCTCTGTGACAAGAACGGTCTCGCTTATTGCTACAGGCGCTTCATTCGGCACGCGAACGCTCTGGGGTAGATGGAAAACCATACCCGGACGAATAACCGTCCGATCACCGTCCTTAAGTTCCAGAAAGTTACCTTCGCCCCAATCCGGCGCGAAGTTTATTCCGACCGAATAACCGGGTCGCTTAAATACCTTCGCTCCACCCTGAGAGGACGCCGCGGTTACGGCTTGGCTGACCTCCTGCGACTCGACACCAGGCTTGATTGCATTCATGGCTGCGTCAAGCATGCGCAGAGCGGTTTTCGAATTTCGTAAGACACTGCTTGATGGTTTGCCCAGCACGAGTGTGCGAAAGAGTGGCCCGGCGTAACGCTTCACTGTCCCGGCAAACTCGGCATATATGCTATCACCCTCCTCAATGATCTTGTCCGACCAAATCGCATGGGAAACGAGCGCTCGATGCCCGGATGCCAGGAAGGCCGGCAACCCGGTATATTCGCACCCAGCCGCCACCATTGTTTTGTGCACCTCCCCGGCAACTTCGTTTTCGCTAATCCCGGCCCTACAATACCGAACTGCGCTTTCCATCCCCAACTCGGCTATGCGGCAGGCCCGTCGGATATACGCGATCTCCGCTGGAGATTTGATCTTGCGCCCTTCCTCCACGACTCCCGACGCATCCACCATTCTAACGTTCGGAAGGAGCGCCTCCAATTCTCGGAAACGCCCAATCGAAAGGAACCACCCGTACATCTCCACGCCCAAGGTCCCAGCACCAAGGCCAAGGCTCTTCACAAGATCCGCGAGCACAACCATCGGACTTTCACCGTCCCCATAACCCTTGTAATTTTCGGACGAAAACCAGCAGTGAGCGTCAACTCCACGCCCCTCGAGTGCGCGCAAAACAATAATTGGATCGCGCCCCGGCTGCACGACCAAGAACTGTGAATAATAATACCCCGGAGTCTGAAAACCAGAGAGAAAACAAATATTCTCAGGCGTGTGAACTATTAACGCGTCAAGACCGCGATTGGCCACCTCCAAACAAACCCTACGATGCCGCCCCATATATTCGTCGACCGTGAACGCGAGCTCCTTCTGAATCTTCATCTTAGCAACCTTTCATAGTTCTCGTTCCAAGCCACATTGATCCAGAATGGGTCAGTTATTTGCAAAGAAAAATTAAATCGCCGTCCCATGTCAAGGATAGGTAGCGACACGTAGTTCCCAATTGTTGTCGAACTCTATTGGGCCTGGAGCACCGCCTTCAGGAACTGCTCGGTCCTAGCGTTGTGCGGACCTCCGAAGATCTGCTGAGGCGGACCCTGCTCGAGGACCCGGCCTTCATAAAAAAAGCACACCCGATCCGCAAATTCCCTCGCGAATCCCATCTGGTGAGTCACCATAATCATCGTAAGCTTGTGCTCCTCACGGATGCGCTGGATGACGGCTAATACCTCCCCAATCACCTCGGGATCCAACGCAGACGTCACCTCGTCAAGCAACAAAATCTTGGGTCTCATCGCGAGCGCCCGGGCGATCGCTACGCGCTGCTGCTGACCGCCGGACAGTTGTGCGGGATAATGATCCTTCTTCTCGGCGAGGCCCACCATTTCAAGTAAGTCGCCTGCGCGCGCTCGGGCATCAGCCTTGGACAACCCAAGAACCTCCACCGGCGCTTCCATGCAATTCTCCTGCGCCGTCATGTGAGGGAAAAGATTGAACTGCTGAAATACCATCCCTATTGACGCGCGCATGCGCCTCAAATGGGCTTCGCTCGCCGGAACCCTCACATTGTTTCGATACATATGCGTAAGAGGTGTACCTTCGATCCAAATGGTTCCACCCTGAATGGGTTCAAGCGTCATCAGCGTACGCAAAACGGTCGTTTTGCCTGAGCCGGACGGCCCGATAATCGCCACCTTCTCATTCGGCGAGACGTCCAGGCAGAGATCGTCAAGAACCGTGAGAGTGCCGAAGCGCTTGGTCACATGATCGAAACGTACAATCGGCTCCACTTCTACCTCGCCTTTCCGTTGCACCAGCGCTCAAGTCGTCCAAGCAAAAATGCCGATAAGAGGCTCATAACTAGGAAAAAAGCGCCCGCCATTGTGATTGGCTCCGTATAACGAAACGTCTCGGCGCCAATAAGCTTTGCCTCCTGCATAATTTCAACAACTGCGACAAGCGCCAGAAGCGGCGTCTCTTTAAACATCGAGATCAAATAATTTCCTAGCGCAGGGACAATTGGAGGAATCGCTTGGGGAAGTATAATGTCCCGAATCGTAACATAAGTACTCAGGTTAAGGGCCTTCGCGGCCTCCCATTGGCCGCGTGAAACATTCTCCAGGCCGGACCGGTAAACTTCCGAGCAATAGGTAGCGTAATGAAGTCCAAACGCCAAGACACCCGTTGTAAAGGGAGGAAGCACAATACCAACGCTCGGCAGGATAAAAAATAAAAAGAAAATTTGTACAAGAATCGGCGTGCCCCGAATAAACTCGCTAAATTCGTAGGTAGGTACCGCTATCCAGGGTGAGCGTATCATCCGAAGTACTGCGAAAGCCAAGCCAAGCGTTGCCGCGATGCCGAAGCCAAGAAGCGTTGCACCAATAGTCACGGGGACTACCGCGAGTAACCTCGGCAAGACCTCATCAAATGCGAACTGCCAATTCCAGATCATATCAGACACGCCCCCGGCTCAAGCCCCGCCCAAACCTGCGTTCCAATTGCGCAAATACAATCCTTACGAGCTGCGAAAAAATATAGTAGATCAGCATTGCAACGCCAAAAATTTGAATTGTACGAAGGAGGGCTTGATTTACTTGGTATGCCGCAAACGTCAGATCCCTGAGGGTAACCACCGAAACAAGGGAGGTTGACTTCATCAGATCAACGCACAGGTTTCCAAAAGGCGGAATCATGGGCACGAGGGCTTGAGGCAAAATGACGCGGCGCATAGCCTTCCACTTGCCGATGTTCAGGGCAATAACGGCCTCGTGCTGCCCTCGGGGTACCGAAAGAATTGCGCCTCGCACGATCTCGCTCCCATAGGCGGCAAAATTCAATGTCAGCCCCGTGACGGCGGCAACAAACGGGTCAAGATTGACACCAAACTCGGGCAATACAAAAAATATCCAAAATAGCTGAACTAGCAGTGATGTTCCCCGAAATATCTCCACATAGATAGACGCCACTACGCGAACAGTCACATAGGTCGAAAGTCGCGCTAGGCCAATAACAAAGGCTCCCGCAATCGCCAGCACGAAGCTGAGTACAGTCAGTTCAACGGTCAATCCGGCCCCACGCAGCAACTGCGGCAGAAACTGCGGCACGTCACCCAACCCCATGAATCCTACGCCGAGGCTCAGCGCCGTCAGGAGCGGCAAGTAGTGACGCAATTGATCAGATCCCGGCTCCAACCTCGCAGAGAAACGAGGATCGGCGAGTTACCTCGCCAACCCGACTCCGAGCGCCAAAACCTACTTGCAGAGTTCTTCGGTCTTCTTTTCCGGCAGCTCAGCTTTGGTAAAGCCATATTTGGCGGTGATTTCGAGGTGCTCCTTCGAACCCAAAAATGGCACTAGGTACTTGTTGAATTCCGCAGCAAAGTCCGCGTCAGCCTTCCGAAAGGCGAACGCGCCGTGGCCTTTGAGGTACTTGCTGCCTATGTGGTCGATGGCCGGTGTGCGTTCAAAAGCCGAGTTTGCGCCCTCCTTTTTCATTTCCTGCTCGGCTGTAACCGCTACCATAGCGGCGGCATCAATCCGGCCGGAATTGAGCGCAGCCAATTCTGTAGGAAAGTCCGGATATGCCTGAATCTGACTCGCGGCGATGCCCGCCGCCTTCGCATAGTCTCCTTCGGCTGCTCCGGACAACACCCCTATATTTGCGGTCTTGTTCGTAACAAAATCCTCAAATTTCGTTAAGTTTTTGGGATTGCCTTTCTTTACGAGGAAAGCTTCCCCAATTCCGAATACGGGTTCGGAAAAGGTAACCTCCGCACAGCGCTTAGGCGTGACAAAGAAGCCTGCCGCGATCATGTCGACCCGATTCGACTTCAAGGCCGGAATTAGCGAGCCCCATTCCGTCAAAACTCCATCAACGTCGTCAATCCCCATTTTCTTCAGGACCACTCGCGCAATGTCGATGTCTTCGCCTTCCAATTTACCTGCTGCCGTCACATAGCTGAAGGGATCCTCGTTGGTGAACGCAATCCGAATGAATCCCTGCTTTCTCGCTTTTTCCAGCAAACTCTCAGCATGAGCTACTTGGATGCTCGCGAATCCCACCGCCGAGACCACGAGCGTGGCGATGAGCATTTTCGATGCCGCTAAGATGCGCTGCATTGTCATATTATATTATTCTCCGTTGACACGATTTCAGGAAACTCGAACGCCCTAGGCGACAAACAACTCCCTCGGAAATTGTGTTATCGCCTCGCATCCGCTCTCGGTCACGAGAACCGTCTCGCTGATATTTACGATGTATTTGCTGGGGATGATAACGCCTGGAACCAAATGGAAGGTCATTCCTTCCGCTAACGGGCGCTCGTCGTCAGCCCACAGCGACATTATTTGTCCTTCGCCCCAATCGGGAGGATAGTTGATCCCAACGGAGTAGCCGGTCCGGTGCCCGTGCAGATCAGCAAACCCAGTTTTTTCAAAGCTCCGACGACACGCCGCATGCACCTGTCCTGAAGTTGCACCTGGTCTAATGGCGGCGATTGCCGCTTCCAGAGCAAGCGTGCAGGCCTCCGCCAGCTTGCGAATGGCGTCGGAAGCGGGCCCGACAGTTCCACAACGAAACAAGGGTGCAACGTAACGCTTGGTCACACCCGGCAATTCGAGCGCTATGACGTCTCCGCGCTCCAAATGACGCCCGCCCCAAGTCGCATGACAGAGGCTTGAGCGTGGGCCGCTCGTGACAAAGGGCGGAAGTCCGGCGTACTCGCCCCCCTCGGAAGCTAAGGTATTCCACGTTGCTCCGGCGATCACGTCTTCGCTGACGCCTTCTCCCGATGCTGTAATTGCCGCGGACATAGCTTTCTCTACAATGCGCGCCGCGCGCCTAATGTACAGCAGTTCCTCTTGGGATTTTATCAATCGAAGTGGTTCCACGAGTTGAGCTTCGACCACTTGGCCGCCTCGCTTCTCGATGCCCGCTCGGAGGGCAGCATATCGCTTCGGAGTGATAAAGAAACTCTCAGCCTCAAGGCCCACCCGTTTTGAAGATATACCGATTTGATCAAGAATAGCTAGAGTCGCTTCGACGGGGTCTTGCCGGTCCTCGTAGCTAACAGCCCGCCGTGACCAGGATCGCCAAATGGTATTCGTGGTTTCAATGCGGCGCAGGACATTTATGGGCAGCTCGGTTGCCGTAACAATGCAAGCTTGGTAGAAGTAGTAGCCGGGAGTGTCGTGTCCGGTAATATAATATAGATTTTCCGGGGTGAAAGAGAGAAAGGCGTCGACGCCAGTCCGTCCCATCGCCTCACGCAGTGCCGAATGCCTGCGCTCATACTCTTGATTCGAGAAAGGCAACGGCTCTACAAGCGATCCGGTCCCCTCGACGATGACAAAGCGACCTTCATGAGCCGGCATATTACTCTCCCAGTTTTGTGATTAACTGACGTGGTGTTTGACCAATTCCAACTTGGCGTTGATTGTCTTTTCCGAATTCGTCCCTGACTTAGCGCGACCGATAGCCCGTTCTTGTTTAAGGACTCTCCAGTTAAAGACGCTATTCTCCAGTTATCGGACATAACTTGCTCCGTTCAAGTCGATCGTCACGCCGGTCGCGTGACGGGCCAATCCGGACGCAAGAAAAGCAACGACGTTCGCTATTTCCTGAGGGGGCACAAGCTCGCCCATGGGTATGTCGCGGAGCACGTTGGCCTTGGAGTTTACTTTGAAATAGTCGCCAATCATCTCCGTCTCCGTGAATCCGGGAGATACTGCATATGCGAGTATGCCCTCCCGAGCGAAGCCGCGCGCGATAGTTCTAGTAAGCGAGACGATTGCACCCTTAGAGGCCGCATAGCTCATGTATTCTGGCGAATCACCGCGGAAGGCCGCTCTGCTGGCCATGTTCACGATTATGCCGCCGCCGCGCGATCGAAAGTGCTGAATTGCCTCACGGCAAAGATCTGCCACCGATAGTCAGTTGATCTGGAGTGTCTGCATCCCTGTTTCATGCCACGAGTCGATTTCGTCATCGACACCAGCTGCCTCGTACACTCCAGCATTGTTAACGAGGACGTCAATTCGCCCTTCCCACCCCAGCGACTTGCTCCATAACGAACGTGCCTCTCCCCGCTTATCAAGCGAGGCCTGAACGACGTGACATCGGTCATTCCCAATTTCGGCCGAAATCGACTGGGCATTCGAGACGTTCTTTCCGTAGTGTAGAAGTACTCGGCCGCCAGCCGCCGCGACGGTGCGCACAATGGCGGCTCCAATCCCACGCGACCCACCGGTAACGAGAACAACTTTGCCGCTAAGGTCAATCATGATATTTTTCGGGCACCGCGTCTATGGCTGGCGTAGACGTTCGCATCCTATCCATCGCCTGCTCCCATCAGCCGCCGCGTAGTAAAAAGCATCTCGTACGCCGTCGGCAAACGAGCCAACGGACCGACCGATCACTCAGAATCCCGAGCGTTGCGCTCGCGGAATGTTGGCAATAGCAGCCAACGAACGGGTTGACGCTCCAATCTAACGCGACCGAAACCAGTCAGGCAGCGGGCCTCGTCGACTTTGTAAATCGTTTTAGGAACGCGACTAGATCGCTCATCCGAAATCTTGTCAAGGGCAACGACAGCCAAAGGCGCCGCTGCCGGTTTCAAGATGCCTTTTTATGCATGCGCCTCAAAGAACGTCTGCGGAAGGATCTGATCGACCGGAACCGCATTCTTCGATTCCAGCCGGGCTACGGCCTCTCGCACCTAAGACGAGGATGGCAAATTTACTCCGCTTCGGCCATATTGGAATGGAGCTTGGCACGATTTAGATGGTTCGGAGTGCTGGTGAAACACGCCGCGATTGGGACGAGCG